>SXGT01018675.1_pt1 | contig 48989 bp, 55 predicted proteins | sample 3176221 | NCBI WGS metagenome assembly SXGT01 (sample SAMN11356862, study PRJNA531348) | freshwater metagenome | isolation source: freshwater sample F1-120 | place: China: Fuxian Lake, Yuxi | collected 2017-12-25
AAGAACATTTAAATTTAATATCTAATGCTTCTATAAAGAAAGAAGAATTGGAGCAAATATCAGAAGCAAGACATAAAAGAGAAATAGCTCAATATAGTGTAACCAAACAAACTACAAAAAATATAGCTGAACAAATTAAAAAAGATGCTTATTCATTCATAAACAAAATACAAGAGATTTTGGATATTCAAAATTAAGCTAATAATTTTCTAACTATTAATCCAAATGCAAAACTGATTGTTGCGACGCCGAGTGAAATGAAAAGCATTTCGGTGAATTTCTTTTTGAAACTTTCATTTCTGATTTTTGAGTCGTATTTTGTGTATACTGCGATTATGCAAATCATAATTATGAGCATTACTATTGCCGAAACGTAAATATTTTTCAAGAGGAAATAAGGTGTGACTAATAATAGCACGGCGATGATGTAAGTGATTCCGGTGTAAGTTGCTGCTTTTAGAGGTTTGCGTTTTCGGTCTTCTTTTGCGGAAAGATATTCTGATGCGCCCATTGAAAGCGCAGCTGCAAAACCTGTGATAATACCGACGGTTGCGATTAGTTTTGATTCTGTAAGAGCGAAACTTAAACCTACGAGAGCTCCGCTCATTTCTACAAGTGCATCGTTTAATCCAAGAACAACTGCTCCGTCGTAATTTTGCTTTTTCTCTTTTTTCATTTTAGATATAATTTAAGGAAGTAATGAGATTATATAAAATAACTCTTTGACTATAAAAACATACGGCAAATCTATTTATTTTATCGCTTGAAAGAAGAGATTTCGGATTAAAGTGTAATTAAGGGCGTCAAAAATTGAATACCTAATAGAATCTATTCTTGCTTAATGTTTAAAAACCTGATTTTTATGTAATATTCATGGCGTTAAAACAAATAATTCAATTATTGCCTGAAGTGCAGAAGCCAGCTGAAAAGAAATTAGGATTCAATCAGAAATTAAAGTGGACGCTGTTGGTTTTGGGACTTTATTTTGTAATGTATAATATCAAGTTGTATGGTTTGAGTAAGAACGCTCTTGAAAGATTTGATTTCCTTTCGACTATTCTTGGAACTGATTTCGGTTCGATAATTAGTTTAGGTATTGGCCCTATCGTCACGTCGTCGATTATCATCCAACTTCTTGCTGGCTCGGGAATATTAAGTTTGGACACTAAATCTCCAGAAGGCAAAAAAACTTTTCAAGGGATTCAAAAACTTGGAACGTTTTTCTTTATTATCTTTGAGGCATCCGTATTTGTTTTGATGAGAGGGCTTGAAGCTTCGCCAGGTTATCAGTCGATTGTAATATTCCAGCTAATTTTGGGAGGTTTGGCGATAATGTTTATGGACGAAGTCGTCGCCAAATGGGGATTTGGTTCAGGAGTTTCATTGTTTATCGTCGCAGGTGTGGCGTTGCAGTTATTTATCGGACTTTTCCAGTTTGTTGGCGCCGACGGCGGAAACTGCCTGCTTAATTTTGAAAATACGCCATGTTCAGGAAAAGCATTGGTGGCAATACAATCGGTAATCAATGGAGACCCGACGGGCGCGTTGCTGGCGTTGGCAGTTATTTTAGTTACGGTTCTAGTTTTTCTTGCGGTAGTCTGGGCGCAGAGTCTGAAAGTTGAAATTCCATTAAGTTATGATAGAATAAGAGGTTATGGAGTTAAGTGGCCTCTGCAATTCTTTTATTCATCTACTTTGCCAGTTATTTTGGTTGCGGCATTAATTGCGAATCTTCAATTGTTTGGAACTTTACTTGAAACGTGGCTCGGGCATTCGACTATTTTGGGAGGATTCAGCAACGGACAACCGATTTCAGGTTTTGCGTATTGGGTTGCTGCGCCGAATTTATTACAGGGAGCTTTGACTGGAAGTTTGCTTGGAGCGAATATTATTCAAGCAGTTGGACACCTCTTGTTTTATTTGATTTTCTCGATGATATTTTCTGTTTTCTGGGTCAAGACGACAGGAATGGATGCGAGCTCGCAGGCGCGAAATATTATCTCGTCGGGATTGCAACTGCCAGGATTTAGAAAAGACCCAAGAGTTTTGGAAAGTATTTTGAGCAGATATGTTATGCCACTTACAATTATGGGTGGATTAGCTATCGGGGCTTTGGCTGCGATCGCGGACTTATTCGGAGCTTTGACGTCGGGAACAGCGATTCTTCTTGCAGTTATGATTTTGTCTCAGCTGTATCAGAATATTGCTCAACAACATTCGTTGGATATGCATCCCGCGTTGAGAAAGATGTCAGGTTAATTTGTTGATTAATTGGAATCGCGCAATTTAAAAACATTATTTTCCTGTTAAATTAAGAATAGGTAATATGATGAAAAAAATAAAAATTGGAATTTTTAATAGTCTATTTTTTAGACGAGGTAAAAGATGAAGGGAATGATGATTATGTTATGGGTTATGCTTCTGGGTATAGTCGTTGCTATGTTTTGGGGAAGTTTTCCCGCCGTAAAGGAAGGTGTGCATTTTGTCCTCGATCCGTCTCTTGGAGCATTGCTTGACTGGAATGTGACTTTTGGACTTTTGATTATCACTGCTGTCTTAAATTTGATAACGACAATTTTGCACAAACACATGACTGACCAGAACTTGTTAAAAAGTATAAAGGACGAACAAAAAATTGTGCAAGAAGAAATGAAATTATGTCGAAGCACTAATCCTGAAAAATCTCTTGCGCTTTCTAAAAAATCTGCTGAATTGGCAATGAAATCTATGCCTATTGCGATGAAACCGGTGCTTTATACGACGATTCCGTTCATTCTTCTTGTAAGATGGTTCGGAGATTATTTCGCTGAAAATCCTGTTAAAATATTTGGAGTGATGTCTGGAATCTGGGCTTATATTTTGTTTTTCGTGGTTTTCTCGATGGCATTTAGAAAAATATTGAAAGTGCATTGAGTAATTATATGTGTGAATGGAGTTTTGTTAAGAGAAGGTTTTTAAATCGTGTTTGATGCGAAATAAAATGAACGAAGAAGCTATGCAAGTGCTCGCGAATTTGAATGCTCAACACGAAGCATTGCAGGAACAAAATAAGATTGTGGAGCAACAGATTATTGAACTAAGACAATTTAATGAAGAGCTTGAAGTTTTAGAAAAACAAAAAAATAAAGAGATAATTGTTTCAATTGGGAAATCGGTTTTTGCGCCAGTCAACTTTTCAAGTCACGGAAATTTTTTTGTTGATGTTGGCGCTGGTTATTTTGTGCGTAAAAATTTTGATGAAACTAAAAAAGTTGTTGATGGGCAATTAAGCAGATTGTCTGAACTGCGAGTATACTTGTCGTCTGAATCTGATGCTCTAACTCGCAAACTCGAAAGTGCTTTTAAGAAGATGCAAAATCTTTGATAGATTTTCTCGCTTCCAAAATAAATTGTTCATGTGTTTGAATTCCCAATTCTGAAATTATTTTAGATATATAATTTTTTGGAATTAACTCGAATGCTGGATTTTTTATGTTTAGACGCTTTGTGTGAGTCTGCCAGATTTCCTTGCTGGAACGTTGTTCTATCTTAATATTTTTAGGATAAAATTTCCACGAATCTGTGACGACGTAAATAGGTTTTTTGTGCACTTTTGCTATCTCGCTTATTGCAGTGCTACCAATTTTATTGATGACTCCAGAGTTTAGTATTGCGTCGGCTCCGATTAAAACAAAATCAATTTTATTTATGAATTCATGAACTGCTGAATCGACTATTTGAGTCACTTTGATTCCGGCGTTACTTAGCTGTCTCGCGGTTTTTCTGCCTTGATAAAGTGGACGGGTTTCAGTGCTTATAACTGAAAATTTTTTTCCAGAATTATGTGAATGAATCAGGGCCTTTGCTAAAATATTTGAATGACAATGCGTGAGAATTACTGAATTATATCGTATTGATTTGAAAACGTAATGATTTATTACATTTTGCGCGTTTTCAAAATGTTGCAAGACTTTTTTCGGCGATGTTTTTTCGGACAAGTTAAGCGCGTTGAAAAGTGCCGGTTCAGTTGGTCTTAATTTCATTAAAATGTTTTTTGATTTTCTTGTAGGAATTAAAGAATAAGCATTTACTCCCGCTTTGGCGACGTTTATCGCTCCTTGAATTTTTACATTCTTTATATCTTGGCAAATTTTTGAGAAGGAAACCATAAATAAGATATTGTGAAAATATATAAAAAGGTATTGTTTTAGTAAACGAGGTGATGAAATATGTTTGAGATGCTGATAAATCCCTTGAAAGCTGAACGCAAACCTTGGGAAATGTTTTTCGTTGGGGCGTTTTATGCGAGTGTATCGATACTTCTTGTCGAATGGATTTTTAAGAATGACCCTATTTTGAAACAGACTGCTGGAATTCTTGTTGTTGCTTTTACGGTTATGTTTTCGATACCTTTTATGTTTTATATTTTTAGAATTGAAGAGACGAGGTCTGCGCAAGATGAGAAAGGGAGTTTTAGTTTGTTACAAGATCATCGCAAAGCAATATGGGCTTTTCTTTGGTTATTTGTCGGATTTGTGATTGGTTTTGCTTTTTGGTATATTTTACTTCCGACGACGGAAAGTTTGCAACAACAAGTCGGAACTTACTGCTTGATAAATCAGCCTGGAAATGAAAACTGCGTTGAAGCACTCACTGCGACTGAACATGCTGGTCCGACTGTTTTTGCCACAAACAAAGAACGCATGTTTTTGATTTTTGCGAATAATATTTATGTTTTAATATTTACATTAGTATTTTCGTTACTTTTTGGAGCAGGAGTCGTTTTTATTCTTGCATGGAACGCGAGCGTTATCGCCGCGGCGATTGCTATTTTTACTCGGTCGGATTTGAATAATTTACCCTTAGCTTTGTTAAGATATTTTGTGCACGGGATTCCTGAAATTGCATCTTATTTCGTTGCGGCTCTTGCCGGCGGAATTATTTCGTTTGCCGTTATTAGAAGAGATGTTGGTACTGAAAAATTCTGGAAGATTTTACAAGACTCTTTGAATTTGATTATATTATCTGTGATAATTCTTTTCCTTGCGGCACTGATAGAAGTTTTTGTTACGCCGATATTTTTCAAGTGAGTGTTCGTTGTGGATGTTGGTTAGATTGAGAGATTTCATAAGTTTTAAATAAGCCTTTTTTCCTTAACAAATATGGTTTCTCAAACCGAGTTGATTGTTGAACAAAGAACGCAGAAAATTTTTGAGTTCTTTAAACAGAAATGGCAGTGGGTTTCGTATGTCTTGTTGGCATTTATTGTAGGCATCGCTGTTTGGATACGTACTCGTAACGTGCCAGGATTGAAAGATGTTACGACGGGCACTTGGACTCTCGGGCCAGATTTGGATCCGTTTTTATTTTTGAGATGGGCGAAAGATATTGTTGAGAATGGAAGTTTGTTTGCGGTTGATATGATGAGATATGTTCCTCTTGGATATGAGACTAGATTTGATTATCCGCTTTTACCTTACTCGATGGCATGGTTCCATAAAATTGCGACCTTTTTTGGGAGTGTATCCGTTGAGCAATCGGCAGTATTTTACCCAGTATTTATGTTTGCAATCACGGTAATTTCTTTTTTCTTTATGACTCGCGAACTATTCTTACATTTAGTATCCTCTGAAAAAAGAGCAACAATCGGGGCACTTATATCTTCATTCTTTGTTTCAACATTGCCAATATTCCTCCCAAGAACTATTGCAGGAATACCTGAAAAAGAATCTGCTGCGTTTTTCTTTATGTTTGCAAGCTTTTACTTTTTTATAAGGGCTTGGAATTCTGAAAAAAGATATTTGGCCTGGGCCTTAATTGCAGGGGCATTTGCTGGAATGATGGCTCTCGTCTGGGGAGGTTATGCTTATATATTTTTGATACTTGGCGTATCTGTCCTTGTAAATTTTTTATTTGGGAGCGCCAATACTCGTAGATTTTATACCTATAGTTTATTTTTACTAATTACTTTTTCCGTTATGTTAATTTTCTCCGATAGATATGATTTAATTTATTTTGTTAAGGGAGTTGATACAGGTCTTGCAATATTTGTTTTCGTAGCGATGTCTATGAATTTAATTATCACTAAGACTAAAATTAGAGAGATAAATTTTGTGCAACGAGTCAATAAGTTTTTGCCAGCTCAAATTACCGCAGTAGTGGTTTCTATACTGCTTGCATTTTTAGTTTCTATTTTGTTATTTGGATTAGATTTCTTCATAGAGATGTTTGGGGGAATTTACTCGAGCTTGATTAAACCAGCCACGTCAAGACTCATTCAAACAGTAGCTGAAAATAGACAACCATATTTTGCCGAGTGGGCAGGTAATTTCGGACCTCATTTCAAAGAATTACCTTTGCTATTTGGGATTTTTGTTGTCGGGTCGATTGTTTTGTTTGCCAGTGCCATCAAACACTTTCCTAAAAAAGCGAAAATTGCTATGCTGATGTCATATTGTATATTTTTATTTGGAGTAATCTTTACAAGATACTCTCCTTCGAGTGCATTCACTGGAGAGAATACCTTGAGCGTAGTTACATATCTTGGAGCAGTTATTCTATTTCTAATTGTCGTCGGCAAGGAATATTACCACTCATTTAAAAATAACGTGCTTACTGAATTTAAGACAATCCGTTTTGAAGTTATATTTACATTAGTATTTTTTGTACTCACCTTAGTTTCAGCGCGCGGAATAATCCGACTTGTGCTTATGCTTGCCCCAACTGCCGCAATTATTGTAGGATATTTTGGAGCCAACGTTCTTCGAAATATTAAGGAAGCGCTTGATAATCGACATGTCGATGTAAAGAGCGTATTAAGTGCTGTAGTAATTGTATTTATTATCATTGCAGGATATTGGGCTTATAGCGCTTCGGCTGCAGTTGCGCAAGGATATGTTCCATCAAGCTATACTCAACAATGGCAGAAAGCTATGGGTTGGGTAAGAGAAAATACTCCAGAGAATGCTGTATTTGGGCATTGGTGGGATTATGGATATTGGATTCAGTCTATCGGCCAACGCGCCACAATGTTAGATGGAGGTAACTCTATCGGATACTGGAATTACCTTATGGGAAGATATGCGCTAACTGAACCTAATTTTGATAAAACTCTTGAATTTTTGTATTCTCATAATGTAACTCATTTTCTTATAGACTTAACAGATGTTGGTAAATATTCGGCGTTTTCGAAGATTGGTTCTAATGCTTCATATGATCGTGAGAGTTGGATTCCTACATTCACACTCGATAAATCACAAACTGCAGAGAGAAAAAATTCAACACTTACTGTGTATCCTGGAGGGTCTATGCTTGATGAAGACGTAGTCTATGAATTAGATAACCATTCTATTTTCTTGCCAAAGGGTAAAGCGGCTGTTGCGGCAATCCTAGTAACTACGGGTGAAGATAATTCTATTCAAGATGTGAGCGCAATATTTTTCTATCAAGGTCGACAAATCCCACCCTTACCTTTAAGATATTATTGGGAAAAAAGCTCAGGTTTGGTGGATTTGAAGAATGGAATTGACGCAGGAATCGTTTTGTATCCTCGTGTCACTCAAAACAGCCAAGGTGGAGCGGACATCGAACAAAGAGGCGCAATTCTTTATATGAGCCCAAGAACTGTGCATAGCAGTTTAGCAAGATTTTATCTTTACGGCGAAAAGAATGAATTCTTTAAATTAGTACATAGTCAAGATGATGAACTTGTTGCAATACTTCGTAGCCAAGGTGCGCCGATTGAGGAGTTTGTTTTCTTTAATGAGTTCCGTGGACCTATAAAAATCTGGGAAGTTAAATATCCAAAAGAGATGGAAGTTAATCAGGAATTTCTCAAGACAGAATATCCTGCCGAGATATTGCTCGCATAATTTAAAGCATAGTTGAACAGATTTATTTATTTGAGACATCTAATTAACTTAAAAGAGATTTGGAGTAAATATGGGACTCTAATTTAAAAAGAAAGAGTTCTGTCTGAAGATATGACTGTGAAACGTTTGATAAGCGGTAGTTTCTTATTACTAATTGCTTTTGGATTGTTTAATTTATTCAACTTTTTATATCAATTTGCGATGGCGCGCATGCTTTCAGTCACAGATTATGGAGTATTAGCTTCATTGTTTGCAATTATTTATATTTTTGCAATATTTTCAGAAGCGATTCAGACTATAGTTGCAAAATATATTATTTCGTGTGAAAATAATCTTGGCAAATTAAAAGATTTTGTTAGCCGTTCATTAAAAAAAAGCATTCGTTTGTCTGTCATCGCATTCATAGGTTATTTAGTGGTTTCAGTAGTTATTGCGGTTTTACTTAATATCCCTTATACGCTTTTAGCAATAAACGGAGTGATTATTTTTCTCATGTTCTTATTACCAGTTACGCGAGGAGTTCTACAAGGCCAGAGAAAGTTTGTTTCGCTCGGAAGTAATCTCGTTTTAGAGTCTTCGCTGAAATTTATTTTTGGAGTATTATTTGTTTTTATAGGTTTCAAGGTTTATGGTGCCATTGCAGGATTTGTTATTGGAGGCCTTATTGCTTTTGCTTGCTCCTTAATCTTTTTGAAGAAAATTTTTATAGCGAAAAAAGAAAATATGAAAACTACAGATATATATGATTATGCTAAACCTACGTTAATTGTTACGGGAATAGTTGTGTTTTTTTATAGTGTAGATATTTTAATTGCTAAGTTCCTCTTTGAACCAGAGATTGCTGGGGCTTATGCGATAGCATCACTTTTGGGAAAGATAGTATTATGGGCATCAATTCCAATTGGCAAAGCGATGTTTCCGCTATCGGTTGAGTCCCATAATAAACAGAATTCTAGAAATCTTTTTTTAATTGCCTTTGCCATGGTTTTGGCTATCTCTATAAGTTTGATAGGGGTTTTTGGATTTATGGCTGACAAATTAATCTTGTTATTTGCAGGAAAAAACATACCAATTGCTGCGGAAATCCTATTTTATGTAGTCATTGCATTTAGTTGTATTGCGCTGTCTAACCTGTTGTTATTATATAAATTGTCAAAGGGCGCGATTAAGAAATATCATCTGCTAATTTTGTGCAATTTGCTTGAGATTGGAGGACTATTGTTATTTTCTGAGACGATAACTGAATTCTCAATTATTTTTGCAGGAATGTCTCTGTTGTTTCTTGTTGTATCTGCCCTATTTACACGATAACCATCATATTTAAATCGGCATAATATAGAGAGATTTATGCAGAATATAGCGATTATTATTCCAGCGCATAATGAAGAAAAACGTATAGGTAATACTTTGAATGGGTACCTTACCTATTTTAAAAAACAGATTAAGAACGGCAAAATCAAATCATTTAAGATTATTGTTGTAGCTAATGCTTGTTCCGATAAGACTTTAGATGTTGTGCAACCATATGTTGGGAGATTTCTTGAGATTCTGAATTTTGTCAAGGGTGGAAAAGGATTTGCAGTTATTGAGGGATTCAAGCATGCGATTAAAAAGAATTACCCCCTTATTGGATTTATTGATGCAGATATGTCTACCAAACCAGAAGAATTTTATAGACTGATTTGTAAATTGGATGGTGCTGATGGTGTTATTGCCAGTAGATATCTTCCGAAAGCGATACTATCTCCTCCAAACACATTTATGAGAAGGACTGCATCGAGAATTTATAATTTTTTTATAAGGGCCATGCTCTTAATTCCTTTCAGAGATACGCAATGCGGTGCAAAAATTTTCAGACGCGGCGCGTTGAAGGAGATTGTCCACGTTATGGGGATGACGCAGTGGGCATTTGATATTGAAATGTTGTATCTACTTCACGTTAAAAAATTTAAAATAATAGAAATTCCGACTGTTTGGTCAAATAAAGATTATTCTAAAATTAATTTTTGGAATTCTGGGCCTTGGATGGCTCTCGCAGTTGTGCGGCTACGCCTAATACATTCCCCATTTAAGAAAATGATCAGAATATATGATAAATTTATAAAAGTGGTTAAACCCGCTAAATAATATTATGAAAAGTATAGCGATAGTCACATCTCAAGGAGGCCATCTTGGTCAGATGAAATTAATTTTCAATAAAGAAGTTATCAAAAATAATAATTGTATTCTTATAACTGAAGACTTGGAGCCAAAATTAAAACATAAATCTTTTTTAGGAAAATATACTACCTATTTTTTCAAAAAAGATATTCTACTTAGGCTAAATCCAATTAATTACCTATTAACGATGTTTAAACTTATAAAAATATTTAGGAACGAAAAAATAAATATAATATTCACAAATGGTGCTCAACTTTCAATCCCTGCAGTTATTGCGGGTAAGGTGTTGGGAATTAAGACAGTTTTTATTGACACCGTGATTCGCGTAAAAACTCCTAATTGGTCTGCCCGCGTGGCTTACCCTTTCGCAGATATTTTTTGGGTACAACATCGAGAAATGGTAAAAAAATATGGACGAAGAGCAAAATATATTGGGGGGATTGTATGATTTTTGTAACTGTCGGAACGCATCCAGAACAATTTGATAGGTTAATTAGACAAATAGACAAGATTGCGCCAAGTATTAAAGAAGAAATAATTATACAAAGAGGATTTACAAAATACATCCCAAAAAATGTTGAATCGTTTGAGTTTACAGATAAAATGGACGAGTATTATTCAAAAGCAAGAATTGTCATTGCGCAGTCAGCCACGTCACTTATAGAGTTTGCACTCAAATATAATAAACCGATTATTACTGTGCCACGTGAGAAAAAATATGGCGAGCATTTAAATGACCATCAAGTAGAGTTTGGAGAGTATTTTTCTAAAAAGACTGGAATTTTGATGATAAGAGATATGAAAGAATTAACTCCTGAAATTCTTATTAAATACAATAAAAGAGCTAACTTAGACTTGAGAGGTTTAAAAAAAATACAAAACGAAATACGCAAAGTTATAGAGGATTTATGAAATTAAAATTTGCGAAAGATAGGACCGATTATGTTGTTTTATTCGCTAAACCTTGTAAAAAAGATTCGGTGTTAACTATCGGTGTTGCCAATATTCCGGAAATCGAGAGAAAAATAGAAAGTAGTGTTAAAAAATGTATTTGCATTGATATGGATAAAGTTAAAATATGTGGAGCAAAAAATTATCTGAAAAAAACAATTTTTATTCATGGAGACATTACCAACCCACCTAAAAATTTATTTGGTAAATTTGATACAGTGATTATGTTGGAGGTTTTAGAACATATTGACAAAGATTTTGAAACTCTAAAAATAATTTATGAATTACTCAAAAAAAATGGAAAATTAATAATATCTGTGCCAAACAAACATTTTTTGCATTTGATAAACCCTGTTAGATATACTCAGCATAAAAGGCACTATTCTATTTCAGAGATTACCCTATTATTGGAGAAAGTAGGTTTTAAGATAAAACATGTAAATACGGTTGAATCTCCAAAACTAATTTTTGATTTGTATGTACATCTATTCTGTAAATATATTTTACACAAGAAAGTAAAATTTGGAATATTCTCTGGAAAAGACGATAAAACTTACGAGCAGATTAATACTCCGCATAGTGCGCTTGACTGCTTTGTTGTGGCTGTGAAACCTTAAATGTATTTTAAAAAATTTCTGAATTTAGTGAGAGTGATTAGACCATATAATAAAGTCATAAAAAATACATAAAATGGATGTAAAAACCAGAATAATCTTTTATCTATAATTGCCCGTGGAAGCACATCGCATAAAGGAATTATTATTGTCAAATTTGTAAGAATCATCAGAAAGAACCTCAAGTTGCTCGGGGGCTGACCTATTTGAGTCCACTTGAAAGATTTTGTCTCATACTCCTTACTAATAAATCTGTTGAAATATATTGCCTTCTTTTTGAGAAACGAGAGCATATCGTTTGAAGTTTTATGATATATTCGAGGATATTTCGGTACAGCCACAGACATATTCTGATGAGCCATATTTGCTGAAACATCAACATCGCGTGTGTATCCATTAATTGATTTAAAAACTGATTTTCTGAAGATACAACCATTTGCTCCAAAGAATAAAATATTTGATTTTGACAGACTGAAAATATAATATTTATTTTTAATTAGTTTGAATTTCTGTGGAGCCAAAGAGATTTGCGCTACTATTGAATATGGCACTGCGAATGGGTCTTCCACACCTATTTCGTTTATGTAATTTAGAAAATTCGTGTCTCGTTTTTGTGAACGCAATAGTGACTGCGAAGCCATTATTTTTTTATCTTGGAATGGTTCAAGCATATCGCTTAACCAATTGTCTTGCTCGAGAATGTTATCGTGGTCTAAAAATAAGAGGAATTTACCTCGGGATTTTTTCACACCTTGATCTTTTCCCATCCCTTTTCCCTCGGATAATTTATGAGCGTTGTGATATAATCGAATATTGCTGTGGCTCGTTTGATAGGCTCGGATTATATCTAAAGTTTTGTCTTTTGAGCCACCATCAACTACTATGACTTCGTAATTTTTTTCTGGAAATTTTTGTTTGAATATTGAATCTAAACATTCTTTTAGAGTCCTTTCTGCATTATATATGGCTAAGATAATACTTACATCAAGAGATTTATTAGGCATGTTAAATTAAAATTTTATTTGAAGGTATATGATCAATGTAAATCTTATGCCATAACTCTATATTTAATAATGTCCAAAGTTTGTGATCATTTCTGTATTTCGTAGGATTATTAACTAATTTATTTAATTCTGATTCTTTGTAAATATCTCGTTTGGACAAATCCAATATTTGAGGTGTAACTCGGTTAAGAAAATCTTTATTGGTAAACCATGTAGATATAGGTAAACTGAAACCTTGTTTTTTTCGCTCTAAAATTAATTTAGGAATATAAGGAGAAACTGTTTTCTTAAATAGCGATTTATTAGTTTTATTCTGTCGAGGTATTGAAAAAAAGTATTCGATTAAATCTTTGTCAAGAAACGGCGCACGTATTTCTAATCCGTGAGCCATACTCATTTTATCAACTTTCATTAAAAGATCATTTGGCAACCATTCTTTGAAATAAAAATTGATTGATGCGCGATATAACTCTTTGTTTTTAATAAAACTATCAAGTAAATCTGGTTTCGAAATTGATGTAAACTCCGTTAGTTCTTTACTGTTAAATGGGAAATAATATAATTTTTTATATGCTTCTTCGAGACTATCGCTATCTAAAAGCTCGGATCCAAAATTGTAGATTTGTCTTTTTGGATATTTATGGAAATTGGAAAAAAGTTTTAAAATTGGAGCGCCTATTCCAGTTCTTAGTGGTTTGGGAATATTATTAATTCTTTCAATAAAAGATAACTTATTTACCGTATCGTACCCTCCAAAGACTTCATCTCCTCCCTCTCCCGAAAGTGCGACTTTAACATGTTTAGATACTTCTTTGCACAATAAATACGTGGGTAAACTTGCTGGATCAGATAGGGGTTCGTCTAAATGATAAATGACTTTCGGTAAATAAGATAAAATATCTTTTTCTAAAGTTATCTCTTTATGTTCTGTATTGAAATGTTGTGCGACAATTCGGGAATATTCTGATTCATCCATGCCCTCGGTAAAACCGACTGAGAATGTCTTAATTTGGTCGGTTTTTCTCGCCATATAGGAAACGATAGTACTTGAGTCTAAACCTCCAGACAAAAGAACACCTATGGGGACATCAGAGATGAGTCTTTTTTCAACTGCTGACTCAATTAAATTGTCTACTTCTTTTTCATGGGGTTTTCTGGTTTCTGTAAGATTTGGGATTTGCCAAAATGGAGAAATATTTAATTCGCCTTTGTAAAATCTCCCATAATTTCCAGGGGGTAATTTTTTTATTTCTGAAAATAAAGTTTTATTCGATGTAGAAAATCTACACATTGTTGTTTCTAAAAGTGCGTCTTTGTCTATCTTATTTGGGACGCCTGCTTCTAACAGCGATTTAATTTCAGAAGCAAAAATTAGATTCTGATTAGTTAGAGAATAATATAGTGGCTTTTTACCTATGCGGTCTCTTGCCAAAAATAATTCTTTTTTCTTTTTGTTCCAAATTGCGAATGCGAACATACCGTCTAGTCTGGAGCATATTTTTTCACCATATTCTGCATATCCGTGAATTATTACTTCTGTATCACTATCGCTTTTGAATTTATATCCTTTCTTTTCCAATTCTTTTTTTAACGCTCTAAAGTTGTATATCTCTCCGTTGAAAACTATTGCCAAATTATTTTCCTCGTTGAACATTGGTTGGTTACCTTTTTTGGAAAGATCTATTATGCTTAATCTTCGATGTCCCAACGAAATTCCGTTGTCTATAAAATATCCTTCTGCATCTGGTCCGCGATGGGATATCGTGCCAGTTATTTTTTTTATCAGTTGTCTGTCCGCCCAGCTGAATCCAGTTATACCGCACATTTTAAATTAATCGTAGCTTATTTTATAAGCGAACAGTCCTCCAAACTCTTGATTATTTGGATAAATGATAGTAAAAACTACACCATCTTTGCGAATCTCTTTTTTTATGTCTGATTGGACTATTTGGTTCTGTGGGGAAAAGATTAATGATGAATTGAAATAGGGTAAGATTATTCCTGAAAATCCTTCTGGGTTTCTTACTTGTTGAATAATCCATTCTGGATGATGTGGTTCCAAAATTGAGACGATTATATAGCTGGGTCTTTGCTCAAATAAAATTTTTGTGAAGTTTTCTATTGACATTTTTGAATAAGTGATAACTTCTCGTTCAGCATATGCCGTTGTTTGAGTATATGACACACTTAAAATCTTATCGTGAGATAAAGAATTCTCTTTGATTAGTAAAGATACGTCTTTTACTGGAGCATATGTGCCTTCTTTTGATTTTATTAACATATGAACATGACTCATTTGAGAAAATATAAAAACTGCAAAAACTACGATGATAAAAATATAACTTAAAAATTTAGAGGCTTTTCCTATAAACTCACTTACTCGGAGCAAACCAATTGCTGCGAAAATAAATAAAAATGGAATCATCAAAAAAACCCATCTATCCTCGATGATACCTTGTATGTAGAAAATATAGAACAGTGCTATAACTATAAGAAAAATGGCTGTGAAAATGGAAGAGTCATTGCGTTTTTCTTTATTTTTAATTAAGATATCTAAACTCAGAGCTATTGGGATTAATTTGGTTAATAAACCGAAAATAAATAAAACGAAGAATATTTTTTTAGGAAATGAGTGGAAAAAATCTAAGGCCATCCATCCAAATGTGCGTCCTTCGTTAAAGTCTCCAGAGTAGGTTGTGCTGAAAGCTATTGGGTTTCCGAAAGTAATTGCCTGCCATATCAAAAAGGGGATCATTGCTCCTAAAAATGCGAAAAGTATTATCCAGTTACTCTTTTCTTTAAATAAAGAAATTCCATCTCGCCATAAAATAAATAATGCTAGAGATAGGGGGACTAATAGTGCAGATATTTTAAAATAAAAACCTAGCGCTAAAAATATTCCACAATATATTGAGTAAGATGTTTTTTTTGAACCATTAATTCTTGAAGATTTCCAAAAGAAAATACATGCAAGAATTTGAAAAGATACTGATAAAAAGTCTGGTTGAAAACGAATGCTCCAAAAAATTAAAGACCAAACAAATGTAACGCTTAACGCAGAAATTATTCCTATTTGCGAGTTATATAATTCTTTTCCCAAATAATAAGTTGCCAAAGCGATAAACACTGAAGGCAAAAGAACTAAAAATAATTTTAGGCCAATTTCTTCAAAACCCATCTTGAGGAGTGTGGCTGCCAACAACTGAAATAGAGGAGGTCTTTGCTCGTTTAATTCATAAGGAACTCCAAATGCCCAGTGTTTTGCAGCAGACATATATTCCGCTTCGTCCCACCATAAAGTTTGACCTTTGGTAGCAATAAGATAATAAATTTTTATAATCAAACCCAATGCGACCACTGCTGCAATGATATAAAATTCCCGATTATTTACTATTTTTTTTTCTCTGTCCATGAGTTTAAGTTATTTTGTCGTTTTATATTCCTTTTGTAAACTAAATTGAGAATTGTTTTTTCTAATTGAAGTATTAAGAATTTCCAGCGAAAGTTTTTTGCAGTTTTTCTTGCCTCTGATGAGATAGAGGCTTTTTCTTTTTTCGTCAAATTTAATACTAATTTAATCATATTAGCGAGAGCGTTTGCGTTTTCAGAATCAAATAAATATCCGTTTTTTCTGTGTAAGATTATATCTTTGTTTCCCTGATTATTGCTTGCGATAACTATTTTTCCGCGAGCCATTGCTTCCAAAAGAACTTGGGGCTGACCTTCGCTCTTTGAAGGTAAGATGAAAATTGCGTGACGATCCAATTCCCTAATCTGTTCATAAGGATTATAGACTGAATTTATTATTTTTACATTGGTTAGATTAAATTTACTTATCAAGTTATTGAGGTGATTTTCATAACTCTCTTCAACTGGACCAAATGCAGTAAAACTAATAGGAGATTTTATTTTGCTAAGTGCGATTAGCAGAAGATCAATATTTTTTATAGGAGCGATTCTACCAGTATAGACTATTGAATGAGGTAGGGATTTTTGAGTTGTTTTTTTAAAAAATATTTCTTTCAGCCCATTTGGCGAATATTTCAAATTTTTGTTTTTTGCACCAAGCTCTAATAAATAAGGAATTTCCCATTTAGATATATACATAACTTTGGAGAAAGAGTTTATAATTTTTTTACCAATAGATTTATCGTATAATGAAACAATTGTCCTTTGTAATTTTGTTCTCGTGTTATCTCTGTCGAAAGGAGCGTGAGTTACTAAGATTATAGGACAATTTAAACTGCGAGCCACACGCAAGGCGAGAATGGTGTGAATATGTCTGTAAGCGTGAGCTATTATTATATCTGGTCCGAAAACTCTCGCTGCTTGCTCGAACGACCAATACATATAGCTCTCTCCACCTAATTTTACAGACGGAAATCTTTTGATAGTGATTTTGTTTTTTATTTCATGCGCAGGACAAGTTCTGTTTGTGCCTTTTTCGCGATTGGTTGAAAAAATTTCTATTTTGTGCCCCATTTTAGCGAGCTGTTCTGCTTCAATTAGAACTCGCCCGCCTACTCCACATCCTCCAGCAGTATAATTGGTAAGTTCGAGAATTTTAACCATAGATTCTTCTATTTATGTGGGCTGATTGGCATTTATAAAGATGTACTCTCTATAAATTTATGGATGTTTCAATTATTATTCCTGTGCACAATCCAGATGAAAAACTGATAAATGGAATTTGTGCTGCGATAAATGCTCAAAAATTTTCTGGACGCAAAGAAATTTTAATCTAACGTGGCGGAGGATTGTCTGAAAATATTAATTCCGGAATAAAAAAATCAAAATATTCAGTAATAGTAACGATACATCAAGATAGTATTCCTGTCGGGCGTAACTGGCTTGCTAAGCTAACTGCTCCGTTGAAAAATAAATATTGTGTTGCAAGTGTTTCTAATGTTGAACTTCCGCAAGTGTTGTGGGATACGTTTGACCCAATTGCAAAAATATTATCGGTAAAAGAGCTCAAAGTGATTACCCCTCTACTTGATGAGAAAGGTTGTGCCTATAATAAAAAAGCACTTTTTTCCGCAGGATTATTTAATTACAAGAAATTCCATAGCGCGGGAGAAGATTTTGCGATGTATTTCGAACTATCTAAACTTGGTAAAATTGCCTATCCCAATACAAAAATAATTCACTATCATACTCATACTTGGCGCAATAGATTAAGAAAAGAAAATCAATTAGCTAATGGTTTTGGTGCGCTCGTGAGGATTTATGGTAGAGACATGCCTTTATGGTATGTTGGTTTTTTGAAAGCTATTCCGGTTTTAGGTTGGCCTATTTTTTTTAAAGGCCTCAAATTCGATAAACTTCGAGGATTAATCTTTTTTTCACCAGTAATACTACTCTTGGCCAATATTTTGTATACTTGGGGCTTTTGGAAAGGTTTTTTAATGGGTAAACAGACACTTTGACACATGGCTAAACAACCTCTCGTAGCAATTGTTATCGTCAACTGGAATGGCGGACAAACAGTTGTTAACTGTATTAAAAGTCTCGGCCTAACCTCTTACCCTAATTATAAAGTTATTCTTGTAGACAATGGTTCTACGGATGATTCTTTAGAGAGAATACTCAAAATTCTGCCGAGTATGCAAGTCATAAAACTTGATAAAAATTATGGTTATACTATTGGAACCAATGTTGGATGGCGTTATGGATTGAAAAAACTTAAAGCAGATTATATTTGTGCAATGGATAGTGATATCGTCACTGTACAAAAAAATTGGCTAGATTTAGAAATAAAGGAGCTCGAGAAATCTCCTAAACGCGGAATTAGTTGTGGTAAATTGATATTTCCTGATGGGCGAGTACAATTACTTTATCACGAGAGAGAACATTCCGAGTATCTTGAGAGAGATGTGGGACAATATAATTTTATCCGTGAAACTAAAGCGGTCGGCGGAGCTTGCATTATTATTAAGAAATCAACGATAGAAAAAATTGGATACTATGATGAGCAATTTTTTTATGGACCTAATGATGTAGACTATTGTTTTCGAGCAAACCAAGCAGGGTTTAAAGTAATTTATAATGGCCTTGCTAAGTCAATTCATGTTGGAAGTTTCTCTTCCAGATCTGGCGCAAAGGATTTCATTTATGGTAAGCAAAGTTATGGACAAATGGTCTTTTGGTTTAGACACGGAGATTGGAAAAATAAAATAAATACTGTCAAGGCACAGTTTGTCCGCGCATTTATCACAAGAACCGACCCGTATCAGAAAAAAAGTCTCCATAATACTTTTTTCCATATAAGTTTTCCTAAAAGAATAATTAGTTTCTTTAAGTCATGGTATATGGCAGCAAATGACTACAAGAATATCCATAATGAACAGTCTGCTGCAATTAGCAAATGATTAGGCGAATACTGATTACTGGTTGCGGAGGAATGCTAGGTAGTTCTGTCCATAAACATCTTGTCAGTAAAAATTATGAAGTTTTAGCTACGGATATTGATTTGGACGAGTCTTGGCTTTCATACTTGGATGTGCGAGACTTTGAGCAAGTAAGACAAACAGCTAAAGCGTTTAATCCAGATATTATTTTGAATCTTGCTGCACTAACTAATTTAGAATATTGTGAAAAAAATCCTGAAGAAGCTTACAAAACAAATTATTTGGGAGCAAAAAATATAGCACTAATATGTAAAGAAATGAGTATTCCGTTTGTGCACATCAGTACAGCGGGAGTGTTTGATGGTGAAAGTGAGAGATATACTGAAGATAGTTTTCCAAATCCGATTAATGTTTATGGTAAGACTAAACTTTATGCAGAAATAGCTGTTCAAAATATGCTTGAAAAACATTTCGTTGTGCGTGCAGGTTGGATGGTGGGTGGTGGAAAGAAAGACAAGAAGTTTGTATCTTATATGCTTTCGCAGATTAAAGACGGAAATACTAAATTTAAAGTAGTTAATGATAAAGTTGGAACAATCACTTATACTTTAGACTTTGCGAAAAATCTCGAAGTATTATTTAACACGAAAGATTATGGGCTTTACCATATGGCTTGCCATGGAGATACTAGCAGATATGAAATTATGACTCATATTTTGACTTTGCTTGGAAAAGACCAGGGGGTAATTGAACCTGTGTCGAGTGAATTTTTTAAAAAAGATTTTCCTGTGCCAAGAGCAAATTCTGAAAGAATGACTAATAAAAATCTTAAAACTAAAAATATTGATTTGATGGGGTATTGGAAAGATTCATTAAAACACTATATTGAAAATGAGTGGGCTGATGTTTTTGAGGAGAAATAAATGAAAAAACTAAACTTAGGTTGTGGTAAATCTCCTAAAAAAGGATATATCAATCTCGACTCCGTTAAGCTTTCTGGCGTCGACATAGTTCATAACTTAAACAAATATCCTTGGCCATTCAAAAACAATGAATTGGATTACGTGTTCGGGACACATATTTTGGAACATCTGGAAAATATTATCGAGCCGATGGAAGAAATATGGCGAATTACTAAATCTGGTGCCCGCGTTTTATTAGAGGTACCAATTTTTCCGAGTATTGGAGTTGCTGCAGACCCTACGCACAAATCATTTTATACATATCAAACTTTTAATTACTTCAGACCGGAAGATTCTCTTAATTACTATTCCAAAGCGAGATTTAAAATTTTAGAAAGAAAAATTATTTTCCCAAAACATTTTTCATTTTTTACTTGGTTCTTTAATTTGAGCGAAAGTATGCAAAAAGCCTATACCTTGTTGTTTTCGTTTATTTTTCCAGCTTATGCTTTGAGAGTTGAATTAGAGACTATAAAATGAAATATAATCTAAAAGATATTAGTGTAATTATTCCAACTTATAACCGAAAAGAAGATCTTATTCAAACAATATCTTCTTTTGGAAAGCAACTTAATCAAATCGGAGAGTTGTTGATTGTTGACCAAAGTCCCGAGGATATAACTAAAAAAGCAATTAAAAAAATTAAATCTGAAACTATTAAATATTATCACAGAGATAAACCCTCTTTAACTGCAGCAAGAAATTTTGGCGTTGAACATGTTTCAAAAAATACGAAAATATTAATTTTTCTAGATGATGATGTTTCTCTTGAAGAAGATTATTTTTTAAATATCTTGAATGTCTTTTCTGAAAATGAAGGGGCTATTGGTGTCTCCGGATATTACTTCCCGCCTGCAAAACGAATAAATCGCTTTGAGGTCGAGGTAAGACGTTTGTTTAGACTTGAACACTGGAAAACAAATGATGCAAAAGTCCTCTCAGTTTATGGAGCAGGATATCCTGATAAATTAACCCAGATTATTAAATCTGATTGGCTTTCGGGTTTTAATATGGCGTTTAAAAAAGAGGTATTTGAAAAATTTAGATTTGATGAGAGAATGTCACGCTATGCTTTAGGAGAAGATTTTGAATTCACGACTAGAATTTTCAAAGAATATCCAAATAGTTTTTTTATTACGCCTTATGCAAAATTAACTCATCGCGCGTCTATTGTCGAAAGAATGCCTACTCAAAGAATAACTTATATGAATCATGTAAATCATCTTTATATCCAATCAAAAAATTTTAATAATTTCTTAGGAATAATTTCATGGACAATTGCTTTGTTTGGAATGGGCTTTCTAAAAACAATTTATTGTTTGGCTAAACCTAACAAAGATAATCGTTTGAAAACTCTATTTTATTTGAAGGCAATCGCTTATTGTTTTAGAAGAATAGGTATAATTCGAAGAGGAATATTAGATATCCCTGAATGAAAGAATAGATACTCTTTTTAAGTGTATGAATTACTCAAGAATATGAATTCACAAGCATTCAAACCGGAAACTAATTTTTATCTAAAACTTATTGTCAAGTCATCACTTTTCGTGTTTATAGCGACGATAATATCTAAATTATTTAGTTATGGCTATAAAATCTTGATTGCAAGATATTTCGGAGCGGAAACTTATGGATTGTTCTCGCTGTCAGTTATAATTATAAGTATTGCATCGTCTGTCGCGACTCTGGGACTTTATGATGGATTAGTCCGTTTTATTTCGTTTTATCGCGGTAAAAAATCATTTGGAAAAATACGTCGACTGGTTATTAGTTCCCAGACAATATTTATTGTAACAGGGATAATATTTACAGGATTGTTAATATTTTTTGCACCGACTATTGGAGATAAAATATTCCATACTAACAAATTTACACCATTATTTATCGGAATGAGCCTCGCCTTACCATTTCTTTTGTTAGCAAATCTTTTCTTGGGAGTCTTGAGAGGTTTCGAACGCATTAAAACTTATTCTGCATTGGTGAATATCTATCAAAATGCGGCTAGATTTATTATAATGGGAGCATTAATTATGATTGGGACAGGTGCGATTGCAATTTCTATTTCATATGTTTTTGCGTTTGTCGGATTGTTTTTTATTTCAAGATATTATGCACGAAAAGATTTGGAAATGATGCCACGAGATAAGACACCTTCTCAAAAAAAAGTGATGCCTGAAGTACTAACTTATGCTTGGCCTTTGCTTTTTGTAGGAATGCTTTATAGTATATTTTACTGGACAGATTCTTTAATACTTGGTTATTTTACATCAGCAGAATTTGTAGGAAAATATAATTCTGCTATTACGCTCGCATCTTTATTTGGTCTTGCCCCTGATTTATTTATGCAACTTTTTCTTCCATTGATATCTACTAAATTTTCTCAAGGTAAGAACGAACTTATTAAAAATTTAACTCAACAAGTTATCAAGTGGATCTATATGTTAGGTATGCCTTTGTTCGTACTGATGTTTATTTTTCCGGAGAGATTGATAGAATTATTTTTCGGTTTAGATTTTGCCAATGTATATCCTGCGTTGCGCTTGCTTAGTATCGGGGCTTTTTTTTCAAGCACTACTGGAATTTTAGTAAGTTTGCTTTCTATCAAAGGCAGAACTAAACTCGTGCTGATAAATTTTATGGTTTTTGCAATAATAAATATAATTTTAGACTTAGTTTTTGTAAAAAAATATGGTATGAATGGTGTCGCATTTGCCACATTGATTACCCAGTTAATTTTTGTAATTACAACTTCGTTTCAGGTCAAGAAAACCTATGGATTTAATCCAGTTCGTGTAGGGATTATAAAACTCTTGATTATTGGTACAATAATCTTGAATTTAGGAACATATTTGAGCACGTTTTCTGAAAGTTGGTTAAGTGCTTTAAGTCTGAGTATTTTTTTGGTTTTGATATATGTGTGTGGACTGTATTTATCTAATTTTTTTGACGCAGAAGATTTAGGGATTATCAAGAATATTTTGGATAAAATTAAGTTTATGAGGTCTATTTCTAAACCAAAAGTAATTAAACGCGACAAAGAGTTTGAAAAATATGAGTTACAAACACATTTTGATAACGGGTAGCACTGGAAAACTTGGACGCGTGATTAGCGCATTAGAATCTAATCTAAAATTAATGACTCCAAAACGCGCCCAATTAGATATTGCAGATATTTCGAGTGTAAAAAATTATTTTGAAAATAATAAGGTTGATGCGGTGATTCATTGTGCAGCAATGACTGATATGCGCGAGTGCGAAAAATCTCCCAATGCTGCGCTGACTACGAATACTTTGGGAACTTTAAATTTAGTGAATGAAGTTTTAAGAAAAAAATCTTCAACTAGGTTTGTTTATATCTCCACAGATTATGTCTATCCATGTACAACTGGGAACTATAAAGAAAGTGACGCCGTCTCCCCGTATAATGTTTATGCATGGAGTAAATTCACAGGGGAGTTAGCTGTAAAGATTTTGCCGAACTACAGCATTATCCGTACAAGTTTTTTTGACCCAGATAATGTTACATTTGATACTGCTCCGACTGACGCTTTTTGTTCGAAAATTCCGGTCCAAGAGTTAGCCAGAGGAATATTGGGACTTCTTGAAAGTGAGTTTATAGGCGTCATAAATGTTGGACAAGAGAGAATAAGTTTTTATGATTTATATCGAAAATATAATCCAGTTATTCTCCCCACTACACTTGAAGAGATTTCCAAAAATCTTCCTATAAAACGAGCCAAGGACTCGTCATTAGATGTTACTCTTTGGAAAAAAATTAGTGCTGAAATTGAAGATATTTGATTCTAAATTATTTCTTTAAAAAAATCAGTTTATTGAAAGATATTCCCGAAAAAATTAGATATCCTTATTAAAAAAGAATTCTTTGTTTTAGGCAGCACATTTATCAAAAGATATTTTAGCACTTGCGGGTTGATTAATAAAGAATAGAACAAAAGCCTATAGATAAAAGAACTTCTAAAAATTCTTTTTTGATTTCTTAATACTAGTAAATTAAGATCTAAAGTAGAAAATAATATATGGTCTATGTTCTTTAAAGGTATTCTTTTTATTTTATTTGTTCTTACCAAAGGTAAAGAAATAAACATGGTGTTTTTAGGATTGATAAAATCAGACCATTTGCCTGAACATATTGAAGCGAATTCATTTATATGCTTAAGAAAATAATTTCTCTCAACCATAAACTGAGCAAGATCGGTGTTCTCATAAAAATAACTCTTGTCTAAGTAAGTATAAGAATAATAAGTATCAAGAAAAGCATAATCTCCGATTATATTTGAACTCAACTGAGCACAACAAACAGAAATTGGCTTTTGAACTAATTCCATAGAATAAATTTGAAAATAATCGCGGAAGGGTACATTTTCATAATCTTTGTTTTTGAAACAAATATATTTTGCACCTAAGGTTTTTTGGGATAAGTATTTTTGTCCCTTTTGTAAATCATCTTTATTTAAATAAACAGGTATTTCATTTAGATATTTCTTAGCTATGTTGCCGTGGAGTTCTTTTTTGTCATTTTCAATTAATTTGAAAGCATCTGCTAACATTTTTTGATTGGAAAATTTTTTTGTAACTAAATCGTATGCCTGCTTAGCTATTTGTTCTCTCTCGAGATTATTCTTTAAATAATAATTTATTTTTTCAAATAGCTCTTCCTCGTTTTTGAAAGTTGCAAAGTTTTTTCCTTCGGTGAATTTTGGAAAATATCCCTCAACATATTCAGTTAGAGCGAAGGCTTTGCAAGCATTCACTGCGAGAGAGCGTTCAAGTACATGAGGTACACTGAAAAAATTTTGTGAGAAACAAAGATTTATTTTGCTCTGATTGATTAGTTTTATAACTTCTTCATCAGGTATTTTTCCCAAATAACATTTGTTGAATTCTGGATATTTCTCCCATCCTGCCCCGCCGATAACAAAATTTATTTTTTTATTAAGTAGATATCTCATATACTTTAATCGATCGCCTTTAGGGGTTCCAATAAATACCACATCATATTTTTTCTTAAGGTTAATTGGCCTAAATTTATTTGTATCGGCTCCAAGCATATCAAACCAAGGAAGACTGTAAGAGTCGTAAAATTTAGTAAATTGTAATTGGCTAATAAACTGATAATCAATGCATATAGAATATGGAATAGTATAGTTTTCAAATTTTATATCATCGTCTCCATTCCATTGAACCACTTTTACATTGGGAACTATCTCTTTTATTTTTACAAGTGTCGCTGGATAAAACTCATCCCCTACAAGAAATAACATTATATAATCTGGCCTATAAGATGTTAAAATGTCTAAAAATTGCCTATTCATTTCTTTTTTTCCATATTTGTAAATAACTTCCTGTGGGTCAAATTCCTTTACTTCCTTGAAGATTTTTCTTAAAGGGATATGGTACGCTTGGTTGATTATCCAATATGGATTATTAACAGACCAAGCTGCCAATAACATTTTTTTGTTTATTTTGTGCATGTGCGCCGAAAGAGCCATCTGTTTAAAAAGCTTTATCTGGGAATTTTATATATAAATTATCTAAACTTTTATAAATCTAATAAAAATATAATTCTATGGACAAAAAAATTCTGAACTTGGGATGTGGAAATGATTTTTATGGTACTCATCGAGTTGATTTTTTCAAGACATCTGCGACAACAAAGGTGGCAAATCTTAATAATAATATTCCTTACCCAGATAATTATTTTGATGAAGTGTACTGCAAATCTGTTCTTGAACATATTAAAAATCTAGGCAATTTTGCTGATGAAATATATAGGGTGCTTAAAAAAGGAGGCAAGTTGTGGCTTCGCACAGATTATGCAGGATTTATCCTTCTCTATTTGAGTAAACGCCATGAACATAATCGTGCGTATGAGAAATTATTTAACGCGAATCCTTATGGCCATAAACAAAAAGAGGGAGATATTGAAGACCATCACTATGCTTTGTTTGTGGATAGTCATTTGAAATATTTGTTTAATCAATTTAAGAATCATAAGTTTAGATATTTTTACGGCGGTGGAAATAGGCTAAAGACGTTTATTTACAAATTAATGCCCAAACATATTGGAGCATGCCACATCGAAATGGAAGCAGTGAAATGAACAAATTATTTTACTGCTGTTAAGACAATCTGGCGCTTCCCAAGATTAAAAGGTAATAATTTTGCGATGAACCTTATCAGAGCGTTTCTACCATGAGTAACATAAGTTATATCTATTTTATCAAATCTTTTGAATAAGTTTCTTAAATGACTTTCAACGAATAAATGGAGGTGAGCATCATCTCCTTTGCCGTGTTTAAAATTGTTGATGTTATAATAATGATTTAAATAATTATTGTGCTCCCATTTTTTGCGAGTGTGCCAAAAAATATAAGTTGCGCTGTCAGTTAATATCTTAAAAATTCCACCCTTTTTTAATACTCTGAAAACCTCTTCTTCGAAATGACCTATATTTTTTAAGTGTTCTAAGACTCCGGATGCTAATATTTCGTCGAAAGTATTATCTTGGTAAGGTAACTTTTCTTTATCAAGGTTTAAAACTTTTGTAGTTGCGGGAGTTTTAAATAAGTCGACCCTGTCAGTACCCTACATATCATTACCACATCCAAGATTAAGAATTCTCTTTGAATTTAATGTTGCCATTTGAACTAAATTATTTGATTAAATATGGAAATTTAAACCTTACTCTTTGGAGTATACCTTAATTGAAAAGTATGAAAATTTATAAACCTTCTAAACGCGAGCATGATATGCTAAGAACGACGTGTCTCGTTTGTGAGTCTGATAATTTAAATGAAATAATTCATCTTGGATCGCATCCGTTTGCAGATACATTTGTACCAATTTCCAAAATAAGTGAACCAGATATGATTTATCCGCTTGTTTGTGATTTGTGTAACTTCTGTGGACATGTGCAAACACGTTATGAGACTAATCCTTTGGAGAGATATTCCCAAATTGATTATTCTTATACTTCTTCAAATTCCGCGTTTTCAAGAAACCACTGGGATAAATATTTCAAAGAAATATCTCAATCAACACAATTACAAAAAGGAATGTTTGTAATGGAAATAGGCTCGAATGATGGTTATCTTATAGAACATTTTCTAAAAAATGGGTATCGGACTCTAGGTGTTGACCCTTCACCTTATATGGCAAAGCTTGCAAAAACACGAGGTGTTGAGACGGAGATAAGTCTTTTTGATTGGAAAACTGCCGATAAAATATTGAGTGAACATGGTATGCCTAACTTGATTATCGCGAATAATGTCTTCAATCATTCGGATAAACCTTTAGAATTTGTTAAATCTGTGGCAAAACTACTTTGTCCTGGAGGTAGCTTCGTATTTGAACAACCATATTGGTTTGATACGATTAAAAGTGGCAAGTTTGATCAAATATATCATGAACATGTAAGTTATTTTACAGTAAAATCTGTAAATGAATTATTAGATAAAGCTGGAATGGTAATTAACCGAGCAGAAATAGTAGATTATCACGGAGGATCATTACGTATAATTGCTAAGAAAAAAGAAGAGAGTGAAACTACGTCTTTGGAGACTAAACAGCTAATAGAAAACGAGGAAAAGTTTGGATTGTTTGATATTAATAAGTATAAAGAGTTCATGAATAAAATAACTTGGCAACGTAATAATTTTCTGCAAAAAATCTGTAAACTAAAACAAGAAGGTCACTCGATTGTGGCCGTTGGTGCTGCTGCTAAAGCAAATACTTTCCTGAATTTTTATAAATTAGATAATAGTTTTATAGATTATGTAACTGATGCATCTCCTTATAAAAGCGGGAAATTTACTCCAGCGACACGCATACCGATAGTAGGAGATGAAATATTTTCAAAATATATGTCTGTTTGTGCTTTGATATTGTCTTGGAATATTGCTCCTCTGCTCAAAGAAAAATTATCTCCGATAAATAAAAATATAAAATTCATCGCACCTGATGAAGTTGATTAAATGGAAAAAATATATTCTCGCAAAGAACCAGATAAAATATTACAAATTTTATTTAGTAAATCCGATATTCCTTCAAATCACGAAAAGTCATCGATACAGGAATTCAGTCCTTCGGAATCGGGCTTGCAAATTTTAGGACATTTTGCTCCAAAAGGACATGTAGTAAAACCTCACTTTCATAACGCTTTAGATAGAATTACGAAACTAACTAATGAGGGAATTATCATTCTTGAAGGAAAAATTGAGCTAACAATATATGATTTAGATAATTCACCGATTGAAACGCGCACACTCATTGCAGGAGATGGTGCCTTGATACTTCAAGGAGGACATAAATTTGTCGTTGGAGAAAATGCGAAATTTTTTGAGTTTAAAAATGGTCCATATATGGGAAAAACAAAGGACCTTACTGAAATAAAAGACTATTGATTTTTGTCGACGGATGGTTTGAGAGTTTTTGCAATTTCTCGTGCTTTCGAAATATAAAACTCGTCATTTCGACTATTCAAAGGATCCACACTAACTATTCCTTTTTTTTCCATCCATTCTTTAAGATCAGATACTACCATCATCTTAGCTAATTCTTTGAACTTAACTTTTGGTTCCCATTTTAGAATATTTTTTGCTTTTGTTGAGTCTCCTAAAAGTGCGGGAACTTCTGCTGGTCTTTTATATCTATCATCGATTAGTAAAAAATCTCGATAGTCTAATCCGACTAAAGAGAAAGTTTCATCTAAAAATTCTCTGACAGTATGAGTTTCTTGTGTAGCTATAACAAAATCATCTGGGACGTCGTGCTGAAGAATTCTCCACATTGCTTGAACATATTCTCCAGAGAACCCCCAATCTCTTTTTGCATCAAGATTGCCTAAAGCGATTTTATCTATATCTCCTACAATAATTCTTGCTAGCTCTTTGGTTATTTTTTTTGTAACAAAATTAATACCTCTTCGTGGAGACTCGTGATTGAAAAGAATACCATTAGATGCAAAAATACTATAAGCGCTTCTATATGATTGAGTAGTATGAAATGCTGCGACCTTTGCAACACCATATGGACTTTGAGGTTTGAATAGAGTGTTTTCGTTTTGTGGAGGAGGAGATATTCCAAACATCTCGGAAGAAGAAGCTTGATAATATTTACATTTTAACTTCAGTTGACGTATTGCCTCAAGAATTCTCAATGGACCTAAAGCATTTATATCGAATGTAGAAATGGGATTTTGAAAACTTATTCCAACGTGACTCTGCGCAGCTAGATTGTATATCTCGTCAGGCCTTACTTTTTCTAAAATATCTTGTAGGCTGGAAGCATCTGTGAGATCTGCGTAATAAACAAGGAGAGGACTATCTGATTCCTGCGAGAAATTATATTTGGCGAGCAAGTGATCGATGCGAAGCATGTTAGGATTACTTGATCTGCGAGTTATCCCTCGCACATAATACCCTTTATCTAAGAGGAATTCTGCCAGATATGAACCATCTTGGCCTCCAATTCCAGTAATTAGCGCGACTTTTTTCCCATTTAACATTCAAGAATTGTGATAGGGGTGATTTATAAAGATTATTACTTTGCTAAAGACATCCCTATTTCCAAAAAGTCACGAATATAAGGATGTAAGGTTTCTTTGAAATTTTTGAAGTTTTTTTCGTTGACAAGAATATAATCTGAATGAAAAGAGTCTATTTTCAGCTCGCCTTTGCCATCTGCTAAATACATCATGGCAGTAGTATCTGTGCCTTTTCCGTGGCCAAATGGATCGGTATTAAAAAAAGTTCTTCCGACGCCGACAAATTTTAGATTACTTATTTCCAGATTACATTCTTCTTTTGCTTTTTTCTTTAAAGAAATCTCTGTGGGTATCCCTTTAGATATCCTGCCACCGACAGTGCAGTATTCTTCGTTTAAAGGGAAGTTTTTTCTCTTTACTAAAAGCCAACCAGTTTTATACCAAATAAGCGCATCTGCGCACAAGAGCGCACTGTCTCTGTGAATAGGAATATACTCTTGCTCTGGAATGAACCCTTTTTTCAATTTTGCTAAGTCGACTTTATTGCCTCCTTCCGAGAAATATTCTTTATAACGCATGTGATAAATAAATGGAACAATCTTTTAAAGATATCGTCAAGATTGGCGAGAGGTTTCTAGGCAGATAATAATTGTGATGATGGGACTCAAAATAACAGCTAAATAAATTATCCAGAGACACAAAGAATTTATCAGCTTTCCAATTCCATCGACGCTATATCCGAAAATGTAATTTTCGCGATTGATATATAAATAAGGTGTGAAATAAAAGGTCTGCGCGTTTTTGGCTATTTCATTAAGATTTTTTGGTAAATTCAAAGATAAAAAGTGTACTTTGTAAATTTCTGTTTCATCTCCAGGAGAAAATATTTCTTGAGTTGTGTGTGTTCGTGCGGAAATTGTTTTCAAAAGTAGGCCGTTTTCTGCGAGAACATTGATTACCTCTTCATTAGTTTTATTGAACCGCTCATTATTCTGTACCCATCCCCAACCACAATCTTCGATTACACATTCTACGACGAATACTTTTGTTGGCTGCAAATTTACCGAGGATAGATTTTTGCTCGCTTCGAAAACTTGAGGGAATTGTTCAGAAAGAAGAAAGGCATGGGGCGTCGCGAGCCAGAAGTTTCTCGCTGCGTAAATTCTGGAATCTAAAACAATAATATCACTTGAAGAGACTTTTTCATTTATGAAGTCTTTAAGCTCCGACGTTGCGCTGGTGCTAAAAAAGTTATCAGGGGTGCCATAAGAAGCGCCAAGATTCAGAAGCATTAAAAGAGCTATTGAGATATATGCAAATTTGAGATATTTTGCATTGACAAATTTATCTAATGTTGCGTTTAAACCTAATGCTGCAGGGATTGATAAGAAAAATGGTATAAAAATAAAATGTTTGGCAAGAGCTGAACCGCCACTTTGTAGAATAAATGGAATAGCTACAAAAAGCAACGTGAAAATTAACATTTCTTTTTGTTTTCGCGAGAACATCAAACCTAAACCAATTATTGAAAAAATAGATAGGAGTATATCAGTTTTTAATGACAAGATATATTGTCCGTAGCTTGAAGGTGTTTTAAGTCTGTTAAAAAAGGATTCTTCTTGTCCAGCTAAACCCCCATATAGCGCTTGAGTTTTATCTAAATGGATTATACGACTAAAATAAACATCAACTATCCCTTTATCTTTGTAAATGAAATAATTGAATGCTAAAAAAGGAAGCGCGATGAGAATTAATATTGAGCAAAATATTAAACTGTGTTTAATTATTTTGTTTATATATTGGTTATTTCTTCGCTCATATTCTAATCCTAAAAATAGGATTGTTGGCAAAATAAAGAAAGGAGCATTATACTTAGTTAACAAAGCTAAACCGAAAGAAACCGACGCAGTTATTAAAAAGAAGCGTTTTGGAGAATCCATATATTTCAGACTATAAATAACTCCAACCCCTACAAAAAATAATAACAGTAAGCTCTGTTCTGTGAATGTCATTCTTATAAGGAATGTTGAAAATGTTACAAATCCTGCGGCTATTAGGGCAATTTTTTCATCTTTGCATAGTAATTTAGTTATCATAAAAATCAATACAATTAGTAAGGTTCCTGCTATTAATGGCCAGAAACGAGATGCGAATGTTGTGTGTCCGAAGATTTTGTAACTTATATCCGTGAGATAAAAAAACAAAGGAGGGTTTGAATGAGTCGAAAGGATTTTTGCATCAAGAATTCCTGCGCTTTGAGAGGCATATAGCATGTCGTCCGCCAAAACATCTAAACTTAGCGCAGCCTTTAAACGGAGAAGAAAACCTACAAAAATAAAAAATATCAAGATTTTTTTTGAATTATTCATTTGTCTTGGAATTTTTTCGAAGGTTTAATATTTGTCTTGGTTAGGATATATTCCATCATTGTTTTTAAAACATTTAAACCATATGGAATGACATTTACATAACACTTTTCATGTCCGTAGTGTGTCTGAATAGGTAATTCTTTAATGCGTTGTTTTGCAATAAGTAACTGTACCATTATTTCGGTATCGAAATGAAAATCATTTGAACATAAACTGAGAGGTATTTTCTGCAATGCCTTGGTAGAATATAATCTGAATCCCGAGTGGTATTCTGTGAATCTTTTTCCGAGTATTAAATTTTGAATAGTGGTTAAGAATTTATTTCCTAGAAATTTATACAACGGCATACCGCCCTTTAGAGGATTTCCTGCTATCCTTGAGCCAAAAACCATGTCTGCTTTGTTTTCTTCTAAAAGTGCGAGTAATTTTGGTATCTCTTCTGGAGAATATTGCGCGTCACCATGGAGCATCACCACAAAATCATATTTTTTATTTATTGCATAATTATAACCCCATTTTTGATTGCCACCATATCCCTTGTTTAATTTATGGTGTATGATAGAGAGGTTTTTCTTTTTATGTTTTAGTTTATATTCTGAAGCTATTTTCGCAGTAGCATCTTTTGAACAATCATCTGCCACAACAATTTCGGTAGATTTTGCCCATATTTCTTTTGGAATTCTATCAAGTAAGTTAGTTATTGTTTTTTCAGCATTATATGCTACCACCAATATCATGATTTTCTGACCTAACTGCATTTTAACAGGAAAATATAGGGCTATAAAAAGTTACTGAATAGTTTTTAAACCTTGAAAGTGAGCTAAAATTTATGATAGTTAAATTATTCGGGTTGATTGACTTGTGTGCTGCGGTTCTTTTGCTCGCGGGAATGTTTGAAGCTCCAATCGCATTTAAAATTTATATTTTTTTTGGAGGGTTGCTTTTTATAAAGAGTTTATTTTTGCTTACAGGCGATGTATTGAGCTCTGTTGATTTATTATCTTCTATTGTTATTTTTTTGAGTATTTTCTTCGCGCCGTGGGTTTTTTTGGTGTGGGCTTGCTCATTGTTGTTGATGGCTAAGGGTGCCGCGAGCTTTTTTTAATAATTCGAAAACAAATTATTTTAGTAGAGATTAGAAAAAAACGCTGCGCAATTTATTAAATAAAAAGAATTCTCTCGCGTGAATCAAATCGTGGCGCACCATCCAAATAATATCTAATATTGAATGGAAAAACATTCCAATCATTATGAAGAAAAATGGTGCAAAAAATAAACCAATTATGCCGATGAATAAGTGTGCCTCTATTGTGTGGAAGATGTGGAAGTCTCCTTTTTTGCAAATGTCTTTTGTTTTTTTCAATTCAACTAATTGTTGCCTACCTTCGTAATTTTGCTTTATTGCGTGCCGGATACCCCATTTTTTTGTTTTTAGGCCTGTTGCCAAATAATGGTCGAAGTCGATGAATACTGCGGCGAAGAAGATAAGAAATAAAGAGATATAATCGGATTCTGGAACAAGAATTTTAAATAACCCTACAAATATCAAACCCCAGAACGCGTGCCATTTTGGTAACATTTTATTCTTCTATTTTTTTAACTAATTCTGCGAAGGCTGGACGAGTTATAAATACTCCGGCTGTTATTCCGATGAGTGTCGTGATTGCGAAACCTTTGAAGAGTCCTGCGCCAGCTTTGAAAAGAGGTAGGAGCGATACGAGTGCTGTGAAATATGCACTCATGACGATAAAGATAGCATTTTTCATTCGCTGTTTAGAGCTTATTTCGCGTCCGAGTCGCGATTCGTCGACGATTACGACTTGCTGGTCAACACCTGTTCCGATAGTTGCCAAAATTCCAGCAATTGATGCGAGATCGAGATTCCATTTTATTATTGAGGCTATTCCTAAGATGATTAATATTTCTGAAAAAGAGATTAATAATAATGCGAGAGAAATTTTAATTTGTCGATATCTTATGAAAATAATTATGCTGACTGCTAACATCGCCATTGTGCCTGCGAGAAGAATTGCGTAATTGAATTCGTTTCCAAGAGCTGGAGAGATTGTGTCTAATTTTACAATTTCTAAATCGAAAGGTAAACTTCCACTGATTAAAATTGTCTGGAGTTTGTCCATGGAATTACGGGCGTCTGTTAATGCTTGCTCGGAAGTCGCACCGAAACCGGAACCTTGAATTGAAATCTGGGAAGTGACTTGCCCACGCAATCCTGAACTGATGCGTAATTCATCTACCATTTCACCATCTAATATTAGCGTTAAATTCTCTGAAAGATATTGTCCGCCAGATTGAGGATCTATCTCAATTTTTTTCGTGACATCTGCGTGTCTTTGAGCAGCATCCTGACTTAAAGCAATTGTGAATTGGAATCTACTTGCGTAATTTCCATCTCCAGTTTGCTCGGCTGGGTAAACTGCTGATTGCGTTGCGTCATTTCTGAAAACGTGAGTTATGTCTTTGTTGCCACCGACGAAGACTGTTGCGTTGCCGATTTTTGCCTCGAATTTTCCTTGCTCGGAGATTAAATATTCTAAATCACTTGGAGATGCTCCTGCGACCTCGACTAACATAAATCTGTTTCCTTCTAAATCACTTACTCCTCTTAACTGGACGTCGGCAAGACCAAAAACATTTAATCTTTCTCGGCTAACTGCTATGAGGTCTTGCAATTCCTGATCAGTTATTTGTTGGGTTGGCTGAACTAATGCTCTCGCGCCTCCGCTAATGTCTAACCCTGTTTTTATTTTTGTCGTCGGAATTTCTTTGATAGTTATTTCGGGAGTCTTATTAGTTAGAATTGTGTAATCATTTGTTTTCGTCGTTAAATCAAAACGCTTGTTCGCATTCGTCGTAAATGCTCCGACGACTAAAGAGTAATATTCATCGGGTGTTGCAACTGGCTGACCATTTACTGCTACGATTATCTCTCCTTGTCTTAATCCTTGTTCAAAGAGTGGGTCGGATTGTTCGATTGAGGCGACGAGAATTCCTGACTCTATTGAACTTATTGCGAGCCATGTCGCAACTAATAAAATTAAAGTTAAAGTTAAAATTGACTTCTTTGGTGAGCTGATAAAACTGATTGCAATGAGTCCTCCGATTAAAAGCATAAATATTAATAATTTTTGAGATGCAGAAATATTAATTATCGAGATTGCTGAGATAATCAAGAAAAACCATAATATCCAAAAACGAAATGAGAATTTCATTGTTTATGTTTTACCTCCATATACCATTTTAGAATTGATGCGTTCGTGACCCATGTGTTGAATATATCGAACACTAAACCAATGAGGATGATTGTGAACATTTGTTTTAGGACTTCGGAAATTGGAGAGATTATGAATAAGCCGACGGCTATTGCTGCGATTGCTGTGAGAGTCATGGTCATTCCCGTTTTGAATGCTCCATGTAGTCGTTGTGAAAGTGTGCCTTCCGTAGATTTTAACAGACGAGCAGTCAGTAGAATATCTGTATCGACTGAATAACCAATCAACATTAATAATGCGATGATTCCCGCCGTCGATAACTGAAAACCTAAAAAGTTTATTACTGCCAAAGTCATTACAATGTCTGCGAAGGCAGATAGAATGACTGCGCCACTTGGAATTGCCGTCTTGAAGATAATGAAAACTACTATCGCCATTAATATGAACGCGATAATCAGTGCAGTTCTCAACTGCTTGTAGAATCCTGTTGAAAGAGATTCTCCTGAAAATTCTATTGAGGAATTATCATTTGTGAGCTCGTATCCTAATTTAGACTCCAATGCTTGTCTAAGGGTTTCTGCTCCGGACTTTGACTCAAGAAGAAATGCTTTTTGTTCACCTGTTCGAATGTCGTCGATTCTTCTGATGCTTAAATCTGGAAATTGAGTTATTAAGAATTGTTTTAATTCGTCGATGTCTGTTGTTTTGTCAAAGACAGTTATTGTCGTGCCACCAGTTAATGAAATATCTTTGTAAATTATATCTCCATTTTTTGCAGTAAACTGCGCCAGATAAATCATGGAGATTATCAAAAGTATTGCTGGGAGAATAAGTAAATGTTTGTAATGTTTTTGATACCAATTACCGAAATAATTTCTTGATTCTTGTTGATTTTGTGTTTGATTTTCCATGTGTATTTTTATTTCACGCTTTTGATTTTGACGTGATGCGCGAGCTGGGAATTGAACCCAGTCGATCACCTTGGAAGGGTGACGTACTACCGGTATACGACTCGCGCTTTAAATATTTATCAAGATGGCTGTTTTAAAGATTTGCTTCATGAATCTTTTCGTTCAAATCTCGTAAAAATTGCTAATTAAATATAGAAATATTTATTTTGAGGTTTTCTCAAGTTTTCTGAATTTTATTCACGCCCCTGCCAGGATTTGAACCTGGGACCCTCACATCGCTCCAGTTTTAGGAGTGTGATGCTCTAATCCAGGCTGAGCTACAGGGACATGTTGAAATAATTGCGATGTGGAAATTTTATTTTCATTTGTCGCGCGCTTCAACATTATGTGGGGAAGAGTGCTCGCTGACTGATGTCATCGGCAACTCCAATTCTTCGAATTGAAGTGATTCGAACGTTTTTCGAAACTGATGTTTCTCGAAAATTCAAAACAATTTATTTTGAATTAATCATCTTCGAAACAATGCGGGGAAGAGGATTCGAACCTCTGAAGGCACTAAGCCAATGCGTCTTGAGCGCATCCCGTTTGACCGCTCCGGCATCCCCGCATACAGAAACACACTACAAACCCATTTTAAAACTTGCTGTTCGGATAATTTCTTAAAATATTATAAAACATTATAAACCTAAATAATTTGCAAGAAGCGATGGTTGTGATTTGTACAAAAATAGAAGAGGTTGTGGAAGAAGTTGGAAAAAAACATAAAGATATGGATCTTACCAAAATACTTAGTTTGGATTTTCCTTTTCTTAGTAACGAGGACAACGCGATGTTGATAAGCATACCTTCTTACGGAGAGATGAGTCGTAATCTGATATATTCTTCGAAAGAAACTTTTGTGCTGACTTCTGCTAAAATTGATAGTTTGGGTAATTTCAAAAAAATACTAAATAAGAAATATGGAGAGAGCACGGTTGCGACGCTCCTTATTTTAAAATCTGTGCTCCGGAATTATTCGCAGGAGTTTGGAAGGATTCGTGAAGAGATGAACCGACTGGAAATTGACCCACGAATAGAAATTATCGAAGAGAAAGGTCGCGAGTTGAGGAAGCTGACGGATAAAATGGAAGGACTTTTCCAATTGATAATCGAGTTAAAAGAAAGAGATATTCAGTCATTCGATACTGCTTTGATTCCGTTTGAATATGATTTATTGAATGTTGAGGCAAGATATCTTCTTGAAAGGTGTAGGAGCCACGTTTACCGAATAGCGTCGCTGAGAACGAAATCCGAAATGCAATCGAATAGAGAACTCAATGATACAATGAAAAAACTGACGGTGATTATGACGTTCTTAAGTATCGCAGGTATTGTTGTGAATGTGCCTGGAACCGTCGGTGCAATCTTTGGAATACCAGCACTCTCCGACGCGTTTTTTAAGAATCACACTATCGGATTAGTAGTTGTTCTATTTTTGACTACATTTGTTTCAATACTTTTAGGCTACTTATATTGGCGAGCTCTCGGGTTCAGACGCTGAAACGCAAACTTTAAATACGCGAAATTTTGAGCAGTTGTGAAGACAGCCACAGTGGCCGGGAAATACCTGTTCCCATTCCGAACACAGAAGTCAAGCCGGTTACGTCTGCGTGTTGTAGTCTCCGTCAAGAGGCCAAGCACGGATGCTGTCTTCGATTTTTATTTTTCTGGAGCGTGATAACTCTTTTTTATTAATTTTATGACGTCTTGATTTAGAAATTTACTTAAAGACTCGAGACTTTTTGGAGTTATGAAAAAGATTGGTAAAAAAGAGGCGATGGAAGCGGTTGAGGAATTTTTTGAGAATGAACGGCTCGATCCTGCCGCAGTAAAGAAAATAAAAAATTTGACTATGGCTCACCGCATTCGTCTGAAAGAATATCGCAAGAGATTCTGCAAAATATGTTACGCAGACTTGAAATTGGGGAGAGTAAGAATTTCCAAGTTACATAAAAATATTATTTGTGGAATTTGTGGCACGACTAATCGATGGACTTTGAAATAAATAGATTAAAATTGTTAAACTAATTAAGACTTTTTGAATTTAGAAACTTCTTGAAGTAAATCTGCGTGACCAAGTAGCGCTGCGCGGCAACAATATCTGTCCAGACCTAACTCTGTAAGAACTTTGCCCGGCTCCTCGCCCGAACTTATGCGAGATTTATATTCTTCCCATAGGTGACCGATTGGTTTGCCACATCCAAAACAACGAACTGGAATTATCATGATTGAAAAGAAAGAATAAGGTTTTTAAACGTTGCGTTAAAATGAATTTCGTGGCTCAGTTGATAAAACTTGAAGGTATTTCCAAACATTATGGCGTCGGAGATAGTTCTGTTAAAGCAGTTGATGGGATTTCGATAAATGTCGAAAATGGGGACTTTGTCGCGATTATGGGGCCTTCTGGGAGTGGTAAGAGCACGGCGATGAATCTTGTTGGAAGTTTGGATTTGCCAACACATGGGAAAATATTTCTTGAGGGTCAAGATATATCTCAATTATCTGAATCTGATTTGGCGCAATTGAGGGGTAAGAAGATAGGATTTATTTTTCAGAGTTTTAATCTAATTCCGAATTTGACTGCTTTGGATAATGTCGCCTTGCCGATGATTTTTCAAGAAGTTCAGACAGATGAACGCGAAAATATTGCGAAAAAAATACTTTGTGAGTTAGGTTTGGGTGATAGAATGGAGCATTATCCTTCGGAATTATCTGGAGGACAACAACAAAGAGTTGCGATTGCGCGCGCACTTGCAAACAATCCTGAAATAATTCTCGCCGATGAACCGACTGGAAATCTTGACACACATACTGGTGAACAAGTTATGGCACTTTTGGAAAATTTAAACAGACAAGGCAAGACAATAATTATTGTGACACACGATGCAAATCTTGCTATGAAACATGCGCGTAAAATATTTTGGATACGTGATGGTCAGATTGAAAAAGTTACTCAAAAAATAGGAAACACTTGGAAAGGTAAATGATACAACTATTTAGTTAAAATAGGGAAACTTTTTAAACCAAATATTCTGCGAAATTATATGCGAAAAATATGGTTGTTTGCGCTTGCGCTTATTTTCATTAGCGTGTTTGTCCAAGCAGTGAGCATCGAATCAGTTAAAGTAGATACTTTAGAGCCAGGCGAAAGTGGAAAGATTACGATTGATGTTGAAAATAAATTTGAGGATGTTGCGAAAAATGTCGTGTTTGATATTGATGTTTCTGATACAATTTTTAATGTTGTCGGTAGTTCATCTTTTGCTGTCAGTCGACTTCGAGAAAACGAAGATGAAAGGTTTGCATTCGAGATAAGAGTTTCGCCAACGGCTAAACCTGGAGAATATCAAATTCCGTATAAATTATCTTATAAAATCGGAAACGAATTATTTTTACGTGAGAGCTCGATAGGAGTTAAAGTCTCTGCTGAATCAATAGTTGATTTTAGCGCAGATGTCGATAAACCAGTAATTAAATCAAAATCAAAAATAGATTTTAACATTATCAATAAAGGGTTAGGCGAATTAAGATTTGTATCTGTAAAAATAATTCCTGATGGGTTTACTTTGCTTTCTGAACAACAAATTCATATTGGAGATGTTGACTCGGATGATTTTGAAATTGCATCGTTCGATGTGATTTTTACTAAGGAAGATGCAAGCGCGAAGGCAATTGTCGAGTATAGAGATAGCGAAAACAAATTATATCTTCAAACCATTGAATTGCCTCTTGAAATCTATTCGCGTGAGAAAGCTTTGGAATTAGGAATTATTTCTGAAAGTAATACTCCTAAATATATGATAGTTATATTTATTTTATTTATTTTGTGGTTTGGTGTTAGAGCAATAAGAAAAAGAAGAAGGATGAAGAAAAGTCAAGGTGGCTGATGTTGTTAGATTATTTCGTGCTCGCTCTGAAAAATTTGCGACGCCGAAGGTTGAGAAGTTTGTTGACAGTGTTAGGGATTGTTATAGGAATTGCGGCGATTGTTTCATTGATTTCTTTGGGAGAAGGTTTGCGAGAGGCAATTGTTGGACAATTTAGCGAATTAGGAAATGACAAACTGATTGTTGAAAATACTGGGGCAGGGTTTGGTCCGCCTGGAAGCACTGCGCCAGTTAAACTTAATAGTAAAGATTTGAAACTGATTGAAAATACGCCCGGAGTCAAAAGAATTGTTTCGCGACTAATCAGAATTGTGCGTGCAGAATTTAACAAAGAGGTTGAATTTTTTTATGTTGCGAGTATACCTCGAGAGCAAGAGAGTATTGATTTAATTTTTGAGTCTTTGCGTGTTGAAGTTGAAGAAGGTAAGAAAATTCGCGCTGGTGAACTTGGAGGAATTGTGATTGGACAAGATATAAAAAAAGATTTCTCGCGCGAGATTAAAGTTGGCGACAATTTGATTATTCGAGAAAAAGAATTTAGAGTAAATGGAATTTTGGAAAAAACAAGTTCATTTCAGATAAATGGAGCCATGCTCATGGCGGAAGTTGACTTAAAAGAAATCAGTGGAATTGATGATGAAATAGATTTAATTTTAGTGCAAGTTGACGATGAGAGACGAGTTGTTGAAACTGCTGAAGTTATTGAAAAACGCATGCGTAGAAACAGGGGCTTGAAAGAGGGAGAGGAAGATTTTTCGGTCACAACTCCTTTGAAAAGTTTTGAGGCAGTGAATAATATTTTGAATATAATCAATATAATATTTTTTGGAATCGCGTCGCTTTCTTTGATAATTGGAGGAATTGGAATTGCGAATACAATGTATACATCTGTTCTTGAACGCACGAAAGAAATTGGAGTTATGAAAGCGATTGGTGCGCGGAATCGCGACGTGCTCTCAATATTTATTGTTGAATCTGGATTTTTAGGATTTGTGGGAGGATTTATCGGTGTAATTATTGGAATAGGTCTAGCATTTGGAGTGACTTATGTCGTTGGTGCTTTTCTTGGAAGTCTCGTGCTCGAGGCACAAATTTCTTGGACGATGATATTTTTCACGATCGGTTTTGCTACAACTGTAGGGTTAGTCGCGGGTGTTCTGCCAGCATTGCAGGCGTCACGACTTAAACCTGTAGAGGCGTTGAAAAAATGATATCTGAATATTTTATTTTGGCGTTGAATAATTTAAGAAAAAGAAAACTTAGAAGTGCGCTGACCGTTTTAGGAATTGTAATCGCCGTCGTTTCTATTTTTGTGCTGATTAGTTTATCCCTTGGGCTGAAGTTTGCTGTGGCTGAACAATTTAGGACATTAGGTACGGATAAAATATTTATTTATCCGCGAGCGAGTCTTGCTGGGCCAGGAAGTGGTGGACCTGTTGAGATGAGTATTGAAGATGTTAAGGTCGTAGAGAAAGTTTCAGGTGTGAAGGCTGTGTCTTACAGCGTTGCTGCGCCAGCGAAAATAATTTTTGAGGGAGAAGTTAGATTTTTCACAGTTATAGGATATCCGTTTGAAAATGCAGAAGTTTTTATGGAATCTGGGGCTTACGACGCGGAAGAAGGGCGAGTGCTGGAGGAAGGCGATGAAGGTCACGTGATGATTGGAAATCATTACAAACACAACAAATTGTTCGATGAGCCGATTGGAGTAAGAGACAATTTGAATATTCAAGGAAATGATTTTGAAGTGCAAGCAATACTTGAGCCGATTGGAAATCCTGGAGACGACAGATTGATTTATATGTCTCTTGAAGAAATGCGCGAAATTTTTAAAATTCCGAACAGAATAGATTTTATTATCGTTCAAATTGAAGCCGGACAAAATATAAAAAGAGCGGGGGAGAAAATAGAAAAAAAATTATTTAGCCTTCGAGATGTTGATGAAGAAACGCGCGATTTTACGATACAAACTCCAGAGGAGTTGTTAAATAGTTTTTCAGGTGTGCTGGACATTGTCACAGGATTTTTGCTTGCGGTTGCAGGAATTTCGCTTTTGGTGGGAGGAATTGGAATTGCGAATACAATGTATACTTCTGTTCTTGAACGCACGAAAGAAATTGGAGTTATGAAAGCGATTGGTGCGCGGAATCGCGACATCTCGTCAATTTTTATTTTAGAAGCAGGTTTTCTTGGAATGGTTGGAGGAAGTTTGGGAGTTCTTTTGGGATGGATTATTGCCGAAGGAATTGAGTTCATTGCTGTTAAACAATTTGGCACAACTTTGCTCCAGACGCAAACACCTTTGATTCTTTTTATTGGTTGTTTAGGGTTTGCTTTTGTGTCAGGTATGTTTTTTGGAGCATTGCCTGCGATTCGTGCGGGTAAAATGAGAGGCGTTGATTCTTTGAGGCATGAGTAAATTTAAGGAAGAGGTTTCTTGAATTACTTCTTTTTGTTAAATAAGCGCAGTAATAACTAAATATTTATATATCTGTGAATTCAAAATTCTGAAAGAGGTTGATAAAATGGGAAAATGTGTTTATTGCAAAGGGGAAATTAGCGACGACAGAGCTATTGATGTTTGTAATAGGTGTGGAGTCGGAGTCTGGGGAGAAAAGATGTTCCAAGCAATAATTGATAATATGGGAAACGCGCGCGAAAAGGGAGATTTGTTCCAAGGCAGCGTTACTTCGTTGAAGAAATAGATTTTCTACGCAAGCTTTTAAAAGGGGTCGTTGTAGGTATTATTTATGATTACTAACAAACGATTGAGACAGAAAGGAAAAATCTCTTTGCAAAAGTATTTTCAAAAATTTACCGACGGAGATAACGTCGCGATTGTGAAAGATTTAACTGTTCAAAGCCCGGGATTCCCAGATAGAATGCAGGGAAGAACTGGAGTCGTCATCGGTAAACAAGGAAAATCGTATGTTGTTGCGATAAATGATTTTGCGCGAAGAAAAGTTTACATTGTTAAACCAGTTCATCTGAAAAAGATAATGGGAGCTTAAATGATAATTTCTATGAAACCTTTGTATTTGAGTGAAGTGAAAGAACTTGCTGGAGATTTGAGCGAGAAACCGGCGTTACATGAGTATTTGAAAGAGTTTTGTAAGATTGACAAAAAGAAATCTGAGGAGCTCGTGAGTGCTCTTGAGGGACTGAAAAATCTTAAACTCAAAGATGAATTTGTAGTCAAGATAGTTGACTTGCTTCCACGAGATGCTGAAAGCGTGAATAAAATTTTTAATGATGTCTCGCTCGACGAGAAAGAGATTAACGATATTTTGGCGGTCGTGAAGGAGTACTAATTTTATGATTAAAAAAGACGATTATGTTTATGTGTTAGATTATTTGCCGAATGGTTATCCTTTGGAAGGAAATATGCGACCTGTCGTCCAAGCTATCGGTGAAAAATATCTTGCTTTGCTTGAACTCGCGCCAGTGCGTGGAGCGATAATTGCGGTAAAAGAAAAGGTTTATATAGGTCCGGAAAAGAGAGACAAAATATATAACATCATCGGAAGACTTCACGTCGATAAGATGACTGAAACTGCTAAGATCCAACTGCAGGAGTTCATCGCGAACTTTGTTGGGGAGCGCGAACAAGAATTTGTTAAGTTCTTTAATACCGCTCAAGCGATAAATACGCGATTACATCGGATTGAGCTCCTTCCAGGGTTTGGACGAAAGCACACTCAGGAAATTCTTAATGCGCGAACTGAAAAACAGTTTGAGTCTTTTGAGGATATAAAACAGCGAGTTAAAAGCGTTCCAGATCCGAAAAAAGCGATAGAGAAACGAATCGTGGAAGAGCTTACAGAGAACCCGCGGCAAAGATTATTTGCGAACTAAAACAAATGGCAGAAATAAAGAAAAAAGAAACGAAGGAAGCGAAACCGGCGAAGGAAGCGAAGCAACCGAGAGGTCCAAAAACTGAAGATTTATCTGTTGAATTAATTCGTATTTATAGTAATGATATTCCTGGAAATAAAAATGTCTACTCTGGGTTGACTTATATCAAAGGAATTTCTTGGGCAATCGCGAATGTTGTTTGTTTAAAATTAGGAATCAATAAATCTACAAAAATCTCTGAATTGACAAAAGAACAGATAAGTCAAATAGAAGCGATGTTGCAGAAACCAAACTTTTATCCGTTTATGGAAAATCGTCGAAGAGAATTTGAAACTGGTGAAACAAGACACTTGTTTGGTAATGAACTTGATATTACTCACGAATTTGATATTAAAAGAATGAAGCAAATAAAAAGTTACAAAGGAATGAGACATGCACTCAAACAACCAGCGAGAGGACAGAGAACGAGAAGTCACTTCAGAACTACTGGAATCGCTGTTGGTGTGAAAAAAGGACAAGGGAAGGCTAAATAAAAATGATACGCAAAAAAAATAAGTTCTCGTGGCCAAGAAAATTATACGATAAAAATAGAATTGTCGCTGAAAATAAACTTCTTGAAGAGTATGGTTTGAAGAGCAAAAGAGAAATATGGAAAGCTGAAGCAAAAGTTAAGTATTTCAGAAATCGTGCGAAGATTTTGATTACTGCTGACTCTGAAGAACAGAATAACTTTTTTGCAAAATTGAATAGTATGGGACTATCTGTGAAAAACATTGCCGACGTGCTTGCGCTGAATAAAGAAAATCTTTTGCAAAGAAGATTATCTACGATTGTTTGGAAAAAACAATTTGCTAATACTGCGAAGCAAGCGAGACAAATGATTGTGCACAGAAAAGTTTCAGTTGATGGGCGAATTGTTGATGTGCCGAGTTTTATTGTTCCTATCGATAAAGAGGCGACGATATTTGTTAAGAAAAATGCTGTCGTTAAAACTGAGATCAAGGAGGATACAGAATGACTGAAGAAAATAAAATTACAAATAGCGAAGTTGTTGAAGAAATAAAAGAACAGGAAATTATAGAAGAAACTGAAAAACAAGAAGTTGTTCCTGCGATTGCATATGTTTTTGGTTCTTACAACAATACTCTTGTCCATATCACAGATTTAGCTGGAAGAACAATTGCGAGAATAAGTGGAGGTATGGTTACTAAACATAGCCGACTGAAGGCAAATCCGACGACAGCAATGTTCGTCGCTAAACGAGCTGCCGAAATTGCACGTGATGCTGGAGTTACGGCACTATATATCAGAATGCGCGGAAAGACGAACGCTCCAGGAGTTGGACCGGGCGCACATGCCGCTGTAAAAACTCTCGGTAAAGAAGGATTTAAGATATTAGGCGTTCTTGATACTAATCGTGTTCCACGAGGTGGACCAAAGAAAAAGGGAGGCAAACGTGGCCGACGCGTATAGCGCAGTTTTTAAAAGGCCTGTTTTTTATATTCAATCATGAAAATTATTTCAAAAAAACCTGAAAAAATGGTTCTACGCACTGAAATGAATTACAGTATAATTAATGCAATTAGACGAAGTGTTGAAGAAATTTCGGCGCTTGCGATAGATGAAGTTGAAATTCACAAAAATGATTCTGCACTTTACGACGAGGTTTTGGCTCATAGAATAGGATTAGTTCCGTTGCGCACCGAAGGTAAAATGGGTGCAAAAACGAGTATAACTCTGACGCTGAAAAAAAGTGGTCCTTGTATAGTTTACTCCGGAGATTTCAAAGGAGATGCTGAAATTGTATATGATAAAATTCCACTGACTCTTCTTGAGAAAGATCAGGAAATTGAAATAGTTGCGACGGCTACTCTTGGAAATGGACTTTTACACACAAAATACGTTCCTGGAATGATATATTACAAATATGTTTCAGAGGTCAAATCGGGAAATAGTAAAATAGACTCCATTGTTCAGACAGTTCGTGGCGAAATAACTCCTGAAAAAAACGGGTCTAAATGGATATGTGATTTAACAGATGCGCAAGCAGACGAAATCCGCGCCACTGATGCGGAATCAATTACAGATGGTAAAGAGTTATTGGTTATCGTTGAATCTTTCGGAATGATTGATGCTGAAAAAATATTCGTGAAGGCGATTGAGGTTTTAGAGGGTAATCTCGTAAAATTTGAAGAATCACTGAAATAAAATGGCTGCAAGTAATACGGTTATTGGACGACGCATTCCTCGGAAAACGGATAGTTTTGTAGTTGAAACAATTCTTGCGGCAAAGAAGCAACCTAAATGGAAAAAAGTTGCTCAAAAACTTTCCGGCTCAAGAAAACAATATTTAGAAATGAATCTTAATGAGATTGATTCTAAAACTAAAGAAGGAGATATAGTCATTATTCCAGGCAAAGTTCTTGGAAATGGTAATTTGAGCAAGAAAATTAAAATTTGTGCGATGGCTTTTTCGAACTCTGCTATTGTAAAAATAAAACATCTCAAAGGAGAAACGACAGATATTCTCCAGGAAATAAAGACTAATCCGAAAGCTGAAGGAGTGAAAGTATTATGAATTCTAAAATTATCGATGGAGAGAATGCAATTCTTGGAAGAGTGGCGAGCTATTCTGCGAAGCAAGCTCTACTTGGAAATAATGTGGTAGTGGTTAACTGCGATAAGATTTTGCTTTCTGGTAGAAGAACTAGAACAGTTACAGATTACAAAATAACTCGTGCGCGTGGAGGACACTCTCAAAAAGGTCCGAAGTTTCCGACGACAACAGCAATGATTGTTAAAAGAACGATAAGAGGAATGTTGTCTCATAAAGAAGGAAGAGGGGCTGCGGCTTTCAAAAAAATAAGATGTTATGCTGATGTTCCTAAAGAATTCATTGAGGCTAAAAAAGAAATTATCGGGAGCTCGGCTCGCGGAGAAATGACTATTAAGGAACTAAGTGAGGAACTAAGATGATTCAGACGAAGATGATTTTTTCTGGTAAAAGAAAGACTGCTGTTGCGAAAGTTAGACTCACAGATGGACTTGGAAAAATAACTTATAATAAAACACTTCTTGAAAACCTTAAATTTTTTCATAAGCTTGCGTTACTTGAACCTATAAGAATTTATGAAAAAGTTATGGGAAAATTACCTTATGATTTATTGGTAAGTGTCCAAGGTAGTGGAAAAGAATCGCAAATACAAGCTGCGCGACTTGCAATTGCCAAAGCCTTTGTTGCTGTTTCAAAAAGTGCTGAATTGCGCGATGCTTATTTAAGATACGATAGACATTTGTTAGTAGCTGACGTTAGACGTAAAGAACAACGCAAGCCAGGCGACTCCAAAGCAAGAGCAAAGAGACAGAAATCGTATCGTTAAAAAAATATTTATTTTTCTAGAGAGTTTTTTGTTTGTTCAAATAGTTACAAAACCTTTTAAAGAAGACGAACATTTTATTCGCGAGGTAGAATGGAGGCGATTGATAAATTACAGACTGAATTGAAATTGAGAGGTTTTTCTCCTCTTACGGTTAGAAATTATTCTTTTTTTGTCGATAAATTTTTGAAAAGTTCTGCGCAGAATGTTGCGGAAGTTACGCAAGATGACGCAAAAAAATATTTGGCGACACTTTATGATTCTAAATCAAAGAACACGATTATGCTTGCAGCTGCTTCGTTGAAATTTTTCTTCCAGGAAGTTTTGAAAAAAGAATTTAACGATGTTAAAATTCCGAAGAAGGATAAAAAATTGCCAGAGGTTTTGACAAAGGACGAAGTTTTGAAAATGATAAATCATTCGGAGACGCGTAAATCGCGTTTGATTTTGTCGCTGTTGTATTCTTCAGGTTTGAGAGTTTCCGAACTTGTGCGTCTGAAACCTTCTGATGTTAGCTTTAATGAAAATATTGGTTGGGTGCGTGGTGGAAAGGGTGCGAAGGATAGAATATTCACTTTGTCTCCTGGACTTGCCGGCGAACTACAAGAACATATTAGAAAAAATAAAGATTCGAAATATATGTTTTCTATGGATAAACCGCTGACGACTCGCAACGTGCAGAAAATTGTGAAACATATTAGACAACGAGCTGAAATTCAGAAACGTGTGACACCGCACACTTTGCGCCACTCGTTCGCGACACATTTGCTTGAAGCTGGAACAGATATTAGAATGATTCAGGCTTTGCTTGGACACTCGTCTTTGAATACGACTCAAATTTACACACATGTTTCTTCTGACCAGATAAAGAAGATTGCGAATCCTTTGGATAATTTGATTGGTAGAGAATAATTAATTATTTTTGTAGATTTAACCGAACTTAACCACTTTGCTGAAAATTGTAAGATTTGATTAAAGGTTTTAGCTTGGATAAAGCGAACTCGTTTGCCCTTTTCGACTTATGTTGGAAGTTTTAAGCGTTAGCTAAAAAATTTAGCTTGTGTTTCAAATGGCAGTTTTTACTAAAAATTCCGTAAGGATGTTATGGAGTTATCTAAAGATTTATATTTTGGAAGCGATTTTGGATCAGAAAAGAGATATTTGAGCATCTTTTTCATAAACCTCTCAAAAGTTCGCAGTTAATGCTTGAAAGGTTCTGTTAATGTATCTTGTGCGAAGTTTTGCTAAAATTAAGAATTTTGATCTATATTTTCATTACCCAGTCCATAAAACCTTCACCTTTTACAGCTTTTCTAACCAGAGGTTTTGAAGGTCTGCTTTTTGTTGAAGCAGATTTAATTTCGAAATGTTTTTTACGATACCCCTCAATTGAACCTGTCCCCATTCCTCTATTGCAAGGACCACAAATAGGCCTAAGATTATTAATATTATTAGAACCTCCTTTAGCAACAGATTTATTATGTCCTACTTGAAAATCGCTATAATGAATCGGTCTTATTTTACAACAATAACATTTTCCAGAAGAGTTATTTTTCATATATTTCATCCAAACAATATCTCTAAGAGGTTTTCCTATTTGCTTTCTTGAAGAACTATTTTTAAGAGGCTTACCTGTAATTAAATCATACTTGGGAAGCCCTAAAAAATCTTTCATACATTGACCAATTAATTTAAGTTTATAATTCTTTTGTTAGTTCAAGAGGGTCGACGCGGTTCGGCCCTGCGGGCCTCACTCTTATTACGGCAATTGTTTCTTGGAGTAGCATGGCCCTACGGGTGGGAAATTTTGGGGGATTAAACGCACTTTATGTTCGTGCTGGAAGTTGTTGGTTTTGATTAAAGATTTTAGCGAAGGATTTAGATTTGTATTTGATGATGGGGCTTGGTCAAAGAAAATGCTGGCT
>SXGT01198037.1_pt1 | contig 48960 bp, 35 predicted proteins | sample 3176221 | NCBI WGS metagenome assembly SXGT01 (sample SAMN11356862, study PRJNA531348) | freshwater metagenome | isolation source: freshwater sample F1-120 | place: China: Fuxian Lake, Yuxi | collected 2017-12-25
ACAGATCGCCGCGCGCAAGCAGCAGGAGCATCGCTTCCATCCGCCGCTGGACATCGTGGACGGCGCGGCGCGGATCGTGGACCCGATCATCGCCGGCGTGAACACCGGCGAGCACATCTGGGGCAAGTTCCTGAAGGACTATCGCCCGACGGACTGGTGAGCCGGCGGCTCACTTCGCGATCGCCCGCACGACTTGTCCCTTCATCCAGCCGGACAGCTTCTTCGCGTCCGCCGCATTCTTGAGCCGCAGTGTGGTTTCAGAAACGCCGGAGCCGTAAGTGCCGAGGTTCTTGCGCGTGACCAACTCCGCCTCGATGGCGTCGCCTGTCGGCGCGAGCGCGGCCGTGCTTGCGCGAAGTGAAACGAGCTGACCGGGCTTCCATTGGTTGGCTTGAAACCAGTGCGAAGAGAACACAAGGAAGTGAACCGTGTCACCGTCCACGGCCTCGACGTAGCCGGCGAGTCCCTCCGTCGCGAGGCGCGCGTTGATGCGGTCGAGTTCCTCTTTCTTCAGCGCGTCGAGACTCGCGTCGTCGCTGACTAGGCGCACAACGCGGCGGTTGTCTGCGAGTGTCCAGGTGAAGTAGAGCCGTTCGCCTTCTTTGAGTGAAGGCATGGCAACGGGCTTGCCACCGCGCCAGATGCGGGCGTCGTCGGCCAACTCGAACTCGCGCGGCTTTTCCTCAATGACTTTGTCCCCGGCGAAAACCTGCGCGGAAAAGTCGCGGCCGCCGGGCTTCACGCTCTTGATGACCCACGCGTGGCCGTGGCCTTTCATCTGGCATAGCTCGTCCTGATAATGCACGAGCCAGCCGCGGCGCTTGTCGTCGTCCGGATTAAAGAACGTGTTCACGCGCTCGCCGGGGAGCAGTTCATCCACGTGTGCGCCGTAGCCGAGATGCCGGTAGGTCGTGGCCCACGGGAGGATCTTCGCGGTGAAAGATTCGCCGGAGGATTCGTTCATCACGTCCACGGTCCATGTGGCGGGATCGAACTTCTTCCAGACATACCAGCCGCGCGAGATACCGATGTTACCGGGCACGCCGAAGCGGCGCGGGTGCAGTGGGTGCGCGCCTTCGTAGGGTTGCTGCGCGAGGGTGCGCAGCGGCTTCATGACCGCGCCGGGGTGGCCCTTGAAACCTTTCACGCCGACCTTTGCGTGGAAGACGCCGGCGGGTGTGCCGGTGGTGCAGAAGATCTCGTCGTGGTTCGCGCCGCCGAAGGCGATGTTGCTGACGACTTGCGCGGGCACATCCATTTGGCCGAGCACTTTGCCCGCGGGACTGAGCACGGTGATGCGGCCCTGCTTGGTATCGGGGCGATGGAAATCGGCGACCCACAAGTTGCCCTCGGCATCGAACGCGCAGCCATCGCCGCCGCTGCCGCCGAGGTCGTAGAACATCTCCGGCGCGCCGAGCGGTTGGTCATCGGCGGGCAACGCGAAGCGCAGGATTTTCTTCGACTGCGATTCGATGAGATAGAGGTGTTTGCTCGCGGGATCCACGTCGAGACCGTTGGGAAAGGCGAAGCCCGTGCCGACCTTCGACACGGTGCCATCGGGACGCAAACGGAAGATGTGGCCGACGGGCTTGGCGAGCGCGGAGCCACTGGGGTCGGTCCAGTAGATGTTGCCGCGCGCATCCACGGTGAGGTCGTTGAGGCTGTTCAGTGGCTGACCGTCGAACTTGTCCGCGAGCACGGAGAGCGTGCCATCGGGCGCGAGCGAGAGGAGCGCCTTGTGCTTGTTATCCGCGATGAGCAGATGGCCGTCGGCGCGCAACACCGTGCCAGCCGCGCCGATGTCGAGCCAGAGGATGACCTTGCCGTTCTTGTCCACGCGGCGCAGACCGTCGCTGCAAAAGAAGACTTCGCCATTCACCCACGTCGGGCCTTCGGAGTAGCCCGGTGCCTTGGCGTAATGGGTGAACGTGGCGGCGGCGAGTCGCTCGGCCAGCGTCGCGGCTTGGATGGCCAAGCTCGACCACGCGACAAGGCCAATCGTTAGAGAGCGCTGAAAGAATTTGGCAGTGCAACGTGTGGAGGGAAAGCGCATCCTCCGAGAATGATGCCCGATAGAGTGCTTTGCAAGAAACCAGCGGGTGGCGCGCGCGAGGGATCGTGGCGCAACGCCCGCCTCTTCGCGACATTGCTGCTCGCGTGGCTCGCGTGTGCGGAGAGCCTTTTCGCGGGCGTGCCCGATGCGCCAGCGCCTCCCAATGTGCTGCTCATCCTTTCCGATGACATGGGGTACTCCGACGCGGCGTGCTACGGCGGCGAGATTGCGACGCCCCATCTGGACGCGCTGGCTCGGGAGGGACTGCGGTTCACGCAGTTCTACAACACGGCGCGTTGCTGGCCCACGCGCGCGGCGGCCCTCACCGGATTCTATGCGCAACAGGTGCGGCGCGACACGGTGCCGGGCGTGCGGAGCGGATCGCAGGGCGTGCGCCCCGGATGGGCGCCGCTTTTGCCGGACATGCTGCGGCGCGTGGGGTATCGCTCCTATCATTCGGGCAAGTGGCACCTTGACGGCAAACCGCTGGAGAACGGGTTCGACCGTTCCTACAGTCTCGACGATCACGACCGGCATTTCGCGCCGCGCCGGCACACGGAGGATGACAAACCCCTCGCGCCGGTTGAGGCCGGCACCGAGTTTTACTCCAGCGCGGCCATCGCCGACCACGCCATCAAGTCGCTGCGCGAGCACGCCGAGAAGCACGCCGCCCAACCGTTCTTCTCCTTCGTGGCGTTCACCGCGCCGCATTTTCCCGTGCAGGCCCCGCGACCGGATGTGGAGCGGTACCGCGACAAATACCTGCGCGGCTGGGACGCCCTGCGCGAGGAGCGATGGAAGCGCATGCAGACCTTGGGCATCGGCGGCGGCGCGCTGTCAGCCATCGAACGCGAGGTGGGGCCGCCCTATCCCTTCCCCGCGGCCATCCAGAAACTGGGCGCGGGCGAACTCAATCGTCCCGTCCCGTGGGCGTCGCTCAACGAGGTGCAGCGGAGGTTTCAGGCTGACAAGATGGCCGTCCATGCGGCGATGGTGGACCGGATGGATCACGCCATCGGGCGCATCCTCGCGCAGTTGCGGATGATGGGCGCCGAGCAGAACACGCTGGTGCTTTTCCTGTCTGACAACGGTGCCAGCGCCGAGATCATGGTTCGTGGCGACGGGCATGACCCGGAAGCCTTTTGCGGAACCGGCGCGACCTTTCTTTGCATCGGCCCGGGATGGTCCAGTCTGGCCAACACGCCCTTTCGCCGGCACAAGACCTGGGTGCACGAGGGGGGGATTTCCACGCCGCTCATCGCGCGTTGGCCCAAGGGAATCGCTGCGCGCGGGGCGTTGCGCCACACGCCCGGCCATGTCGTGGACCTCGTGCCGACCCTACTGGAACTGGCCGCGGGCATGCCTGCAGCCATCGTCCGCGGCGAATTAAGCCCGCCCTTTCCGGGGCGCAGCCTTAAGGCCGACTTCGCCAAGGACACGCCTGCGCCCGACCGCGTTTTGTGGTGGCTGCACGAAGGCAACCGCGCGCTGCGCGCGGGGGACTGGAAGATTGTGGCCGCCGGAAAGGACGCCCCTTGGGAGTTATACGACGTGGCCCGCGACCGGTCGGAGTCGGACAATCTCGCGGCGAAGCATCCCGACAAAGTGCGGGAGTTGGCGGCACAATGGGCACGCGAGGCGGAATCGCACTTTGCGCTGGCGCGCAAGGACGCACCGCCCGAAACGGGCAAGCCCGCCCCCAAATCCAAGGGAACGAAATCGCCTTGAGCTAGAGTAGTTTTTCAGATGGCCGTATGCGGAGCGCTTGCGTTGAATGCGCGCCCGTGGCCATGGGGACTTAATTCCGCCACCGCAACTTGAATCTTTGGGCGCAACGGTGTGCTGGCACCATCTTGAAAGGAATGGTGCTCGTTTGCATCCTCAGGCTTGCGACTCAATGAAATCGAAGACAGCGAAAAGGCAAAGAAGACCATGAAAGCGTTGTTCGCGTCCAAGAGATACTCAGATTGCCCTCCAACGATGAAGGCGCAGATGAAGGGAAGAACGCATTGGGCCAGCAAATCCTTTCGAGACCAGACTTCGCGCACCCAGCAAACGAGCCACGCGATCAAGGCTGCCAAGCCGATCATTCCCAAATTGGCCGCAGTTTCCAGAAAGATGTTGTGGGCATGAGACGACGGGCGGCCTTTCCAATCCAGATGGTATTGTGACCGCAGGCGGGCAACCTGGTTCTTGAACTGCCCAGGACCGAAGCCCAAGAGCGGCCGTTCTTTCACGGCATAGAGGGCCGCAGCGAAAATGTGAAGGCGGTCATCTCCTGACATGCCCCGAATAATAGCGGCAGGGGCGGCAGGGGTTTGAGGAGCGTCTGATCTAAGATAATTCCCTGCCACGATCAGGATGGCAAGCGGCCAGCAAACCACACTCGAAAGCCAGAAGTGCCGCCGATGGCTTAGGAAGAAGACAAAGGGGACGGCGCAGAGAAAGCCCACGATGGCCCCACGTGTCCCGCTGGCCCAGAGGCCAATCAAGCTGGCGACAAAAGCGACAAGCAGTAGGCCACGGTGGAAGCCTTGAGGCGATGGCCTTCGATGGATGAGCAGTGCGGAAAGCACCACCAGCACCATCTGGAGGCCGTGGCTGTAGCGCATCACACCCGTAAATCCGCTGGATCGATCAGGGAATCCGCCCATAGAGAATGTCAGCAGGTCGAACTTGGCCAGGGCTTTCACTGCTCCATAAACTGACGCCACGGTAATGGAGATGCGGAAGAGGTTAAGCAATACCTCAATTCTGCATGGCGTCAGGAATCGTTTGTACGCCGAACCCATCAAAAAAATGCCAAGGACCCCGAAGAGGGGGTACTTTATTTTAAGCAATCTCGCCGGGTCATCCATGGCAGCGGCGTTCACTGTCGTGGAGAGTATTCCGACCATCACGAACATCAGGAGCCACTTGGCGCTTAAGGGAAGCTCCTTCCACCGAAATGAACGCCAAGTCAGGAGAGCGGCTCCGACCAGGCAAATATGATAAATCGAGCAGACGGCAATTGAAACGAAGACGCCACAGGCCAATGCCAGCATCCCCACGAAGGTCAGGCGGCAGGCGAGGTCGTCGCTGCTGAGAAGGCGGGGCGCTTGTGTGGCTTCGCTCAAGCGTGGTTAGAAAAGCACTGGGGATGCCGCAAAGTCGAGTCTGGTGTGCCGAATTACTTCCGTTCCAGCGGTGCGCGATACGCGAGCAGGTTGGCTTCAAGGGAGTGGCACTGCGGTGCTCGCCTTGCGACGTGGAGAGCACGGTTCATCCCCGCAGTCCCTTGAGATTCTCTTTGCCGGTGAGCCCCAGCGGAAACTTCTTCGCGTGCGCGTGGCTCGCGATGCCGGCGACTCGCCGTCGCGGGCTACTTACCGACTTCGATTCTGGACTTTGCCGCAGGCAACGTGCCGAGAACTTGCAGCAGTAAGCGCCCGTCAACGACCGCCCCGGCAACTGGGATCTCCTTGCCATCGATCTTGACCGTGCGCGGCGGTTCGCCCTTCCAGCCGATCACTTTGAAAGCCGGCGATGCCCGCCGCTGCGTTGATTTTGGGCCAGAGCGTCGCGACATCATCCATCGGCTCGACGAAAATGCCCTGCCCATCGCCCGGCTGCGGCAGCAACGGGAGCGCCTCGGCAAACGTCGTGCCCGCCAAATCACTCCGTACCGCGTCATTGAACTGCCCGCCGCGCAGATGCAACGCCTCCTTCATGATACGGAGCGCCGCCGCCGCGATTTGCACGTTGTTCATCTGCCCCGTGATGTCCGTGTGCTTGGCCTGAAGGTCATCGCGCATCGTCACGAGTGCCGCGCAGTTGACCGTAGGCGGCGTGGGGCCGTTGGGATTGCGCAGCACCAGCTTGGAATCTTCCGCATCGCCGCCCGCCTTGTGGCATTTGAGGCAGGACTCGGCGGCGACCTTGGCCCAGACCTCGTTCGCAAAGTAGTCATCCACCACCGAGCAGCCGGAGCCGGAGTAAGGCTTGAGTTCCGCGCCGCGCGCAACGGCACCAAGTAGCAGGAGCACCGCAAACACGCGGAGAGATGAAGGCACACGCAAGGACATCGGCGCCAGTTTGTACGCTAGCAACAGGAGATCCATCGAAATCATTTCCCTTGGCAGTGAAAGGGCCATGCTTGGGGCGTTGTCAGTTCCACCCTATTGACAGGCGCGACGGGCTTCTGTATACTGCACACTACTCAATAAAAAAGCTGCCGCTCTTGGCCCAAAAGTGACCTCCACCAGCACCTGTGTCAGAAGTTGATTCCAGCAAACGCGAAGGCCGCGAGGAAGGGATGGCCCAGGAGCAGGCCCGCGTCTTGGCGGAGCAAGCGGCTGATGTGAGGCGGCTGCGCGTCAAACTCCTCAACGCCATGGATTCGCTCGGCCACCTCAAAAAGCTCAACCCCGCCCCCTGACCTGCGGCCATGGCCAGACCCAAGTCCTTCAATGATTGGTTGCTTCTCTCGGTGGCCGAGCTGCAGAGGGAATGCGCATCGCTGGACAAGGAGGCCCACAAGTTGACCGAGATGGCCGACTTGCAGGCCCACCGCGCGCTCAAATCCGATTTGGGAAATTACATTGCCGCCCATGCCCGGGCCGGCACCCTCCCGCACGATCCCCTTGCCACGCTGGAACCACGCCTGCGCCAGCTCGCGAAGTTCTTTGACGGAGCCGCCGAGCTGCACCGCACCTCGCTCAGCCTCCGGCTGCGCTCCACGGCCGTTTCTCTCGCAGACGTGCAGTCCTTCCAGGCCACATTGGAAGAGGCCGCCGTCCAGTTGCCCAAGCGGTTGCGTGCGCTCGCGGCGCTGCTTTCCCCGCAGGACTGGGACGGTGACAATGACGGCGCAGACGTGTCCCACCGGTTGCTCACCTTTGCCCAGGAGCTGGGCGTGGACTTGCCCAAGGAGGCTTCTGTCCGCTCCACCTTGCGGTTGCTGGTGCGGGGCAGAGGAAAGCTCTTTGCGGAAATCGAGGGACATTTCAAGGAGGCAGGGAACGCCGTGACGAACAGCGCCCTTGCCCTTGCCAGGGCAGTCCCCGCCGATGTGGGGAAGGTGTTGGAAGCATTCCAAGCCGTTGCCGCCACCGACTATCGCATTTTCCACCATGGGGAAGCCCGGCAGAAACTGGCCGCCATCCGTGACGCGTTAAACTCCCATTGGACGGCCGCGATGCAGGCGGGCGAATTGGAAGCGCAATGCCAGCCCGTGCTCGAAACCGCCAAATCGGAATTGGACGACGCGCAAGCGACACTCGCTTCCATGGCCGCCGCTGGGGAGGCAAAATGGAGGTCGAAGAGTAAGTCACGGCGAATTGCAGTCGGCGTGATTGCCGTTCTGCTCCTCATGGCCGCACTGTCCCCCAGAACCACAACGGACGCCGAAGCCAAGGCTGCATCCAAAAACAAGGCGAAGGCCAAAGCTGCCATCGCTAATCCGCCCAAGCCCACCAAAGCTCAGATCGCTGCCGAAGCCAAAGCCGCTGCTGAGGCCAAGATCGTCGCCGAAGCCAAGGACTTTGCCCAGCGGCGTGCGGCATGGACTGCGGCCAAGATGCGGCGCTTGGATTTCAAGGCGGAACGGCGCCAGCCGGCTTTGGCCATCCCGGGCACCATTCACGCGTGGGGACGAAACGGCGATGGGCAGAGCACGATTCCCTCAGGCCTCACCAATGTGGTGAGCATCGCGGCGGGATACTCCCACACCATCGCCCTGAGGAGCGATGGCACGGTTTACGCGTGGGGATTAAACGACGATGGTCAGTGCAAGGTTCCCGCTGGCCTCACCAACGTGGTGGCGATTGCGGGCGGAGGGAGTCACACCGTTGCCTTGAAGGCCGATGGCACTGTGGTGGCGTGGGGAAAGAACCACCGGAATCAGGCCACGCCCCCCCCTGACCTTGACGGCGTGGTGGCGATTGCGGCGGGATGGGAGTTTAGCGTGGCGCTCAAGGGCGATGGCAGGGTCGTCGCGTGGGGAGGGAACGAGTCTGATCAGAGCAAGGTTCCCCCTGGACTTCACAACGTGGTGGCGATAACGACGGGATGCTGGCACGCCGTCGCCTTGAAGGCCGATGGCACCGTTGCCGCGTGGGGAACCGACAGCCAGGGCCAGCGCACCGTCCCCGCTGGACTCGACAACGTGGCGGCGATTGCGGCAGGAAGCTACCACACCGTCGCCTTGAAGCGTGATGGCACCGTCGTGGCGTGGGGAGGCAACAGCACCGGCCAGCTCGCGGTTCCCCCTGGCCTTAACAACGTGGTGGCGATTGCGGCAAGAGACGCCCTCACCGTAGCCACGAAGGCCGATGGCACGATTGTCGCGTGGGGAGGTCTGAACAAGGATGGTCAGCGCAGGATTCCCCCCGGACTCAAAGACGTGGTGGCGATCGCGGCGGGAGAGAGACACACCTTCGCCTTGTCGCTGCCTTGACGGGCTGAGGCCCATACCTATCTACAGTGCCGCAGGAATGACGGCCTCAATTCCTTGTGGTTGGAGGGAGTAGATGAGGGATGCCGCCATTGGCAACTTGGGAATGGCTGGCTCAATACACCAGCACGAGCACGGTGGCCTGCTCCACGTCCTTGACCACGTCCTCGAACTTGCGGGGCTGGGTGTTCAGCTCCTTGAGCTTGGCGGCGACTGCCGGGGCGGATTCAAGGAAGCTTAGCAGGTAGCTGCTCTTGACGGCGTAGTTTACGTTCTCAGCCCGCTCACCGCTGGTGGCGATCGCGGCCTTCTGGTTCAACTTCGCCACCACCACACCGATGACGTTGCCCCGCTCGTCCACCAGCGCGCCGCCGGAGTTGCCGGGCTGGATGGGCGCGCTGATTTGGAAATGCCGCGCGTCATCCTGCGCCCCGGCGAGGCTGGCAATCTCCCCTTTCGCCAGCTTGGGTGCGAAGCCCTGCAAGCCGATGTTTGGGAAACCGACGGTGGCGGCGGTGGCCCCAAGCCGCACACCCCGGCTGGCGATGACGGGCAACGCCGTGAACTTCCCTTCAGCCTTGAGCAACGCCAGGTCGTTCGCCTTGTCCACCTTCACAACCTTTGCAGAAATGGAGCCACTCGCCGTGACCAACCACACTGTTGCGCCCTCACCGGCGACGTGTTGATTGGTGATGAAGTAGCCGTCGTCCGTGATGAAGAAGCCGGTGCCGGAGCCCTCCGGCTTGGTTTGTGCGAGTTCTTTGCCGGACGGGATGGCTCCACTGGCTAGCTCTTTCCTCGGTTTCCACTCGCGGGCCAACCGCTGGCCCTCCGCTCGCTGTGCAGCAGTCATGTCGCGCTCAATAATCAGCACGCCCTCCTTGGCATCTTCATCGCCCTGCGCGCCGGCCAGCAAAAACCACTTGTAGCCCTCCACTTCGTCCTTAATGACACCGTCGCCCTTGTAGTAGCAGAGGCCCAGAATGTATTGAGCCGGGGAGAGGTTCTGCTCGGCGGCTTTGCGAAACCACTTCACCGCTTCGACTTCATCTTTTGGGACGCCTAGGCCTTCCACATACATGAAACCGAGGTAGGCTTGCGCCATTGCATTACTTTGATCTGCCGCTTTGCGAAGCCACTTCACCGCTTCGACTTCATCTTTTGGGACGCCTAGGCCATCCTTATACATGATACCGAGGTCGTTTTGCGCTTGGGCGTTTCCTGCCTCTGCCTTTTCCAAAGTTGCGCGGAACAACTCCGTCTCGCTTGCGGTTGGCGCTGCGGTTGTCCCGCATCCAGAAGCCAAGGCCAAGATGAGCCCGAGCGCGAGGGCCACGCACGCGCTGACAAATCTTGGTATCATGGTTCGAGGTTGGGACCACTCGAATGTTCTGGCAAGCAAGTTATCGCCAGAGGGCGGGAAGTTGGCCCAATGGCGGGATGAGGGGAGCGGCCACCCATTCTCTCGCCCAGCCGGTTGAAGCCCATGCCAACCTACTGGCGTCAAAGCCCTGTATCTGCCAGACTCTCCATCATGAACACGCCTCCTTCCTCGCGCCGCGCCTTTCTTAAATCCACCGCCGCCACCGCTGGTGTCCTGGGATTCCCCGCCTTGCTCACCGCCGCCAAGCCCAACAGCAAGATCGGCGTCGCCTGCATCGGCGTGCGCGGGCGCGGCAACTCGGTGATGGGCAGCTTCCTCGCCGAGCCGGACTGCGAGATTACCCACATCTGCGATCTGCGCGCCAATGTCCGCGAGCAGCGCGGCGCGGAGGTCGAGAAGCGCACGGGCCGCAAGCCCAAGCTCGTGGAGAACTACCGCGACCTTCTCAACGACCCGGGCATTGACGCCTTCATGGTCGCCACGCCCGACCATTGGCACGCGATGCTGACCATCGAGGGCTGCCTGGCCGGCAAGGACGTGTATGTGGAGAAGCCCGCCAGCCACAACATCGCGGAAGGCCGCGTGGCCGTGGCCGCCGCCCGCAAGCGCAATCGCATGGTGCAGATGGGCACGCAGATTCGCAGCGCCTCGTGGCTGCGCGAGGCGCGCGAGTTTGTGCAGGGCGGCGCGCTGGGCAGGGTGATCTCAGGCAAGGCATGGGAGACTGACCGCACCGGCGCGGTGAAGCTCGCACCCGACGGCCAGCCGCCGGCGGACTTTGATTACAACATCTGGCAGGGGCCTGCGCCCGAGCGTGCCTACAACGAATCCCTCGTCACCAGCGCGTGGCGGTGGATGTTTAATTACGGCACCGGCGATCTGGGCAATGACGGCGTGCACCGCATTGATTACGCCCGCTACGTGATGGGCTTGGACACGATGCCCACGGCCGTGAGTTGTGCGGGCGGCAAGTTCTTCCACGACGACGACCAAGAGTGGCCCGACACGCAGTTTGTCACCTACGAATATCCCCGCGCCGTGCTCCAATACGAGATGCGCCTGTGGTCAAAGCCGCGCCTGCACGACGCCGGCGAGGGGGCCGTCATTTACGGCGAAAACGGCTGGATGCTCGTCACGAACACCTCGTGGAAAGCCTTCGACCCCGCGGGCAAGGTGATGAAGGAGGGCCACGGCGATTCGGGCCAGCAGGCGCACATCCGCAACTTCTTGGACGCCGTGAAGAGCCGCAAGCGCGAGTCGCTCAATCAGGAAATCCATTCCGGCCATATCAGCACGGTGATGTGTCACGCGGGCAACATCGCCTGGCGCACCGGGAAAAAGCTACGGCTCGACGCCAAGACCGAGACCTTCGACGACGCCGAGGCCAATAAGCTCGTCGGTCGCGAGCACCGCAAGGGGTTCGAGCTGCCCGCAATCGCCTGACAAGGGCGCCTGTGGCGGCGGCTGCGCCGGGCTCCTGCAGAGGTTCCACAAGCCATGAGAAAAGCCACATGCTTTGACGAGGAACTCGAAAAGCTCCCGGAACAGGAACAAGCAAAGCTGGAAGTCGAAGCTTACGAGAATCGGCTCGAAGTTCTCCTTTCCATCCACAGGGAGCAGGGGCCGGTCTGGGACTGGCGAAGCCTTGCAGCGAGCTTGCCGCCTCCAAAACCGCATCGTCTGAGCACGCGTGAATTTGCGGCGAAGCAGACGGCATTGGTCGCCGTTCAAAATCTCCATGAGGGCTTGTCGGAGGCGGTGGCCGACGCCTGTGCCAGCGACGAGCACGATTATCAAGAGGCAATCAGGCTCTACTCGGCACAACTCGTCGAACACAAGAACGCCGCTCGCCTGGCTCATCGCATCGTCAGAGGAGATGTAGATGCCTATGCAGAGGCCATTGGGGAACTCAGTCCGTTCGCAGAAATCTCCCAGATGGGCTCCGCAGTCAGCTTCACCATTCACACCCCCAAGCTCATTGAGTGCGTTCTGAAGGTGAATGGGTCGCAAGTGATACCGGCAGAGACGAAGTCTCTCACCGCTGCTGGAAAGCTCGCGGTTAAGACCACACCACGGGCGCGCTTTCACGAGGTCTATCAGGATTACGTCTGCGGCTGCATTCTGCGTGTCGCTCGGGAAATCTTCTCTCTGCTTCCAGTCGAGGTCGTTCTCGTAACTGCGACGGTGGACGCCACCGACTCGGCAAAAGGTCAAACTGCGGATCAACCGGTCATGTCGGTTGTCCTCCCTCGTCCGGCAATGGCACGGCTCGATTTCGACCGGCTCGACCCCTCCGACACGGTGGAGACCTTTTTTCACCGCGGCGACTTCAAGGCCACGCGCAAGTCGGAGGCCTTTGTTCCGATCGTCCCATTGAACCCGGCAGACCTGCTTGTGGAAACAGAAAAGCAACGCCCGTTTGCATCCTTGTTTGCCCAGGCCCAACAATTCCGAGCCGAAATCCAAGCCCTTGCCCAAACATGGACGCCCGCCGCACCTGAAACGGAGGAGAGGTCACAATGACAATTTTCTTCGCCGTACTCGCCGCCGTGTTCCTCGCGTTGTTTGTCGTTTGGTACATCAAGAACAAGCGTGGACGCACGGAGGTTAGGCAAGAGCTACAGAAGTGGGCAGATGATGTGCGCAATCACTACGAGGCCGAAGGAGCCAGACTTGCATGGGATGCCTCCGCTGGCTTGGCCGAAGCCAAACGGCTGGTTGAACTGGAGATGGCCGAGGTCCGGCAAGTGGCCGAACAGACGCGCCTGCATTACGAAGCAGAAGCCCAGCGGGTTTATGAGGAGGCAATGACCGCCTTGAGTGAGCAGACGCAGCAACTCGAATCACTGCGCCGATTTGAAGCGCTTGCAAAAGAGGAGGAGGAAGTTCGTCACTCGCTCACCTTAGCGCTGTCAGCGGCGACGGCACTCCAAGCTGAGGCACGGGTGCTGGTGGACACCGCACGGAACGCAGCCGATGGACAACGCAAGGAGGCGATTCAGCGCGCCCAAAACATCCGGCACCAGGCGGAGAACCTGCTGACCCAAGCCACCCGCGATGCCGGGCGCATCGTCGCGGAAGCAAGCCAGCGGGCCGAACAAATCGGGGGAGACGCCTACACGGCTTTGCGGGACAAGGAACTCTTGGAACAGGCGGTGAAAGCCATCCGAAACGTTGTGGAAGGCTACGGGGATCGCTACATCATCCCCACGCGCAGCCTACTTGACGAGTTGGCCGCTGACTTCGGCCACACTGAAGCCGGGCAGGCACTCGCCGCTGCCCGCGACCACTCCCGGCGGATGGTGGAGCAGGAACAGGCCGGTGCGTGTGACTACGTGGAAGAGAATCGTCGCGCGACCGCGATTCGATTTGTGGTGGACGCCTTCAACGGTCGCGTGGACGGCATCCTCTCACGCGCCAAGCACGACAACTTTGGGACGCTGGAGCAGGAAGTCCGCGATGTTTTCAGCCTCGTGAACCTGAATGGCAAAGCCTTCCGGGATGCGCGCGTGATGCCGACCTATCTGGACGCCCGGCTGGCTGAACTCAAGTGGGCGGTGGTGACGCAGGAACTCCGGCTCAAGGAGCGGGAGGAGCAACGCGCCATCAAAGAGCGCATCCGTGAGGAAGAGAAGGTGCGGCGAGAATACGAGAAAGCGATTCAGGAGGCACAGCGGGAGGGGAAACTCATCAAGCAAGCCATGGAAAAGGCGCAGGCGGACGCCCAGCTTGCGAGTGCCGGTGACCGCGCCAAGCTCGAGGCGCAAATCGCCCTGTTGAGCCAGCAATTGACGGTGGCGGAAGCCAAGAACCAGCGCGCCCTTTCAATGGCCCAGCAGACACGTGTTGGACACGTTTACATCATCTCCACCGTCGGCTCTTTCGGTGAAGGTGTGTTCAAAATCGGCCTGACTCGGCGGTTGGAGCCACTCGATCGCATCAAGGAGTTGGGCGATGCCTCGGTCCCGTTCGGGTTTGACATTCACGCCATGATTCGCAGTGAGGACGCACCAGCGCTGGAAAACCTGTTGCATCACGAGTTCGACGATATGCGAATCAACAAGGTGAACTTCCGGAAGGAGTATTTCCGCGTACCACTGAACCGAATCCGCGAGTTGGTCCTCACCAAGGGACTGGAAGTTTCTTTCACCATGCTGGCCGAGGCACGCGAATACAAAGAGACGCAGGCCATTGAGCGGATGACGCAAGAAGAGCGGCAACGCTATTACACACGCCACTTGGATGAAGATTCCAGCGGCGAGTAGTGGTTCAGCATCACTGGCTCAACTTCGGTGTGTTCAACGGTTCCGCTTCCTGCCAAGTTTGTCGGCATGAAAGCCATCGTCCTCGTCGCCCTAACCGTCATCCTAGCAAGGAATCGTTCGCGGTCGTGGGCAGGATAGAAGGCGTACGGCGGCGAATGATGATCCTACTTGGGGCCTGTCAGGTGGGTGGAGAGGAATTCGTAGGCCACCTTGCGGGCGTCGGCGGGGAAGGAATGGGGCGCGTCGGGGAAGTAGCCCATGAGCTGGCTCGCGCGACCGTAAAGCGCGTACACCTTGCGCGCGGCCTCCAGCGTGTCGCGCACGCCGCCCACGTCGAAGTCGGAATCCTTCACGGCGGCACAGGCGAGAAAGGGGCGCGGCGCCAGCGCGGCGATGATCTCGGGGAAATCAAAGGGCACCTTCGCGGCGTCATTGCCAAAGTGCGAGGCGATGCGCGGCATGTAGACCTTGCCCGTCCAACTGGGCAGGTCGTCCTTCTTAAAAGTGGTGAAGCCGCAGCTCGACACGATGACGCGCAGCCGCGGCTCGAACGCGGCCGTGAAGAGCGCGTTGTGCCCGCCCAGGGAATGGCCGATCACGCCCAGCCGCGTGGCGTCCACCGCGGGAAGGCCCTCGAGCAAGTCCACGGCGCGCACATTATCCCAGATGGCTTTCATGGTGCCGCTCACGTAGCCGTGCCGGGCGTCGAAGTCGTAGGATGAATCGCCAAAGCTTGGATAGTCGGGTGCAAGCGTCACGAAGCCGCGCCGCGCGAGGTCGAGCGCGTACTGCAGGGAGTTGGCCGCGATGCCGGCGGATTCCGCCTTGCCGATGCGCGCCGTCTGGTGAAGGCACAACACGGCCGGACGGCTGGCGTTGGCCTCGGTCGGCGGCAGGAAGAGATAGGCGGCAACCCTGTCGGTGGCGTCGCTTTGGTATGTGAGCTTGCGACGAATGAGGCCCGCATCAAGCCGCACCTCCTCCAACACCCGGATGTCGAGCGGCACGCGCCGCGCGGGATTGGGCAACGGGCCCATCACGCGCTCCATGGCCGCCAGGATGTGACGCCGGCGCGGCTCCCATTGCGCGGGTGATTGGGCCTGCGCCACCGGTGTGCTGCCATTGCCCTCCTCTACGCGCAGCACGTCGAAGCGGTCGGTGTACACCGGCGCGGGCGTTGCTGCCACGAAGCGCCCCACTGGATACCCCGCGGCATACGAAATCTCATACGCGCCGTCGCGGGTGCCGTAGCGCACCACATCGCGACGCTCGAAGTCGGAGGGGGTCTTGCGTTTAATGGCGTCGGCGCTTTCGGCGCGCAACCAGCGTCCCGCCACTTTGTCGGGGATGAGCGTGCGATTGCCCAGCGCATGGCCGGTGGAGGTGAAGACCTGGCCATCTTTCATCGCCGGTGTCACCCACACCGGCACGAAGTCCATGCCCGCGCGCTTCATGTTAAACTCCATCTCCTGCGCGTCGGCGAACGGACACGTCGCATCCTCCACGCCGTGGACGGAGATGATTTTTGCCGTGCTACCCAGCCGCCGCATTTCCGCAAGGTGCGCTGGATGGCCGACAAAGCGGATTTCCTGCGCGCCGTCTGCCAAGTGCGCCGGACTACCTTCCTCGCGACGGTAGCGCGCATCAAGCGAGCTGCCGCCGGGCAGATTGTAGGCAATGTCGTCGGAGAGCTTTTTCATGCCGCACATGTCCACGACGAGTGCAAAGGTTCGGGGCGCAAGTTTGTTGGCCATGAGCGTGACGTTGCCGCCGCCCGAACCGCCCGTGGCAAAAATCCGCCCGCGGGCAAAGGGCACGCGCGCGCGGTCCAACTGGTCATTCACCCACCAGAGCGCGCGCAACGCGTCCAGTGCCTGCAGCCAGCCAAAGTCGTAGGGCTCAGGCCCGTTGATGGCGTCGGCATTGCCGCTCTGCAGATAATTGACGCACACGGCAACCACGTCGAACTGGCGTGCCAGCTCCTTTGGGCTGGCCGTGCCCACGCAGTGGGTGCCGCCCCAATTGTGCAGCGTCAAAAAAATCCCCGTGCTGGGGCAGACGCTCAGCCTTGTTCCGTCCGGATAATACACCTGCACCTCCACTCGCCGCGGGCCCGGCCGCAGCAGCCACTCCTGCGCGGGGATTTGCGCAGCACCGTCCTTGGCGGGCAGCTCCGGCCATGCGTCGGCGGCGATGGCCGGTGCGTTCAAGGCGAGCAGTGCCAGTGGCCACGCGAGAGCGCGGAGAGACAGCGGGATGGACGGGCTCATGATGGGGCGAAGGTAGCACCCGCAGGCGAGCTTGCCACCCTTTCCATGGGGCGCGGGCGATTGATGTGGAATCAAGCCCACGGGCGCGTACCATGCCTCCATGCGAAAGATATGCCTGTGGGTGGGACTGCTGGTGGTGCTGGGTGGGCCGGTGCTGGGAATTTCCGCCACACGAGAAGGGTCTCCGACACAGCTTCTGGCCAAAGCCTTGGCGCAGGTGGCGGATCTTGTCGAACCGTCTGCGGCCGCCGCGCCTCAGATGTTCTCCACCAAGCTCAAGGTCTTGGCCGCGCCGCAGGACTACCAAGCGGCGCTGGGCCAGGAGGTGCGACTGCAATGGCAGGCGCCAGACCGTCTGCGCGTGGCCGCGCAGGTGGGCGGGCAGGCGTATGAAGCCTGCCGCGACGGGCAGCAGGTGTGGATTTTTGCACCGGAAAAAAAGTTTGGAGTGGTGGGCACTGCGGGCGTGCCGCGATTTGGCAGCGCACCGGAGAAGTTGGACACGACTCGGCTGCCGCCGTGGAAGCTGCCTCTGCCGAAGGAGCAGCTGCGCCTCTTGCCCCTGCTTTGCAAAGTCGAGGCGAGGCCCGGCGAGAAGGTGGACGGCGCAGATTGCCACGTGCTTCTCGTGACGCCACGGCCAGAGGCCATTCAACTGCTCAAACTTCCCCCGGGCACCCTGAGCCTTTGGCTGCGCACAGACGACCTGCTGCCGGCGCGGGTGGGCTGGGAGGACGCGAAAGGCAACGCGTTCATTGTGGCACTGCAGGGCTCACGTTGGGTGGCGGCACCGCAGGCGGACGCGTGGAAACTGCCAGCGCGTGCACAGGATCGGGTGGAGCGCGTGGCGCTGAGCCACCTGATGCGGTTTTTCCCCGCAGCCCTTTCACTGGCGCAAAACCAGGTTCCCACACTGGGGCCCGTGACAGGCGAGCGTCGCGTACTGGCCACCCACGGGCAGGGTCGGCTGGAGCAGCACGATGGCACCCGTGTGCTCTTTCTCAAGGGCACGCCCGCACAGATGGGCGAACAACATGGCGTTTTGCTCAGGGCGCAAGCGCGCGATCTGGTGGACCGCGTGCTCTATGGCGTGGGCGTAGGCAGTTCCTTCGCCAAGGGGCGATGGTTCTTCGCAGAGATCGAGGAGGCGCAGGCGCGGTTTGGGAAGTTTGTGGACCGGCGCTACACCGAGGAGATGGATGCGATGGCGCGCGCCGCGGGCGTGGAGCCGGAGGAGGCGCGGCTGGCCAACTTTTTCCCCGAGCTTTTTCACTGCAGCGGCTTTGCGGTGTGGGGCGCGGCGACGAAGGACGGCCGCCTCGACCACGGCCGCATCCTGGACTACATGAAGGGCGTGGGGCTGGAGCAGAACGCGGCTGTCATCGTGCATCAGCCCGACCAGGGGCATGCGTGGGTCAACGTGGGATACGCTGGCTTCACCGGCACCGTCACGGCGATGAACGAGCGCGGCGTGGCCGTGGGCGAGATGGGCGGTCGCGGCGAAGGCCAGTGGGATGGCAAGCCGATGGCGCAGCTTCTGCGCGAGGTGATGGAAAAGGCCGGTACGCTGGACGAAGCCGTGGAGATTCTGCGGCGCAGTCCGCGCACGTGCGAATACTACTACGTGATTTCGGAGGGCAAATCGCGCCGCGCCGTGGGCATCGCCGCGACGTCCACGCGCTTCGAGGTGGTGCTTCCAAACAAAGCCCATCCGCAGTTGCCGCATCCGGTCGTGGACGCGGTGCTGCTGAGCGCGGGCGACCGCTACGAGGAACTGGTACGGCGTGTGAAAGGCGGCTTTGGCAGGCTGGACGAGACGGGTGCGCGCGGGCTGATGACGCGGCCGGTCTGCATGAACTCCAACATCCACTCGGTGCTCTTCGCGCCGGAGTCGCTGGAATTCTGGGTGGCCAACGCCGACTCACGCCAAGTGGCCAGCCACACCCGGTACACCCATTACCGTCTTTCTGAATTACTGGATGGGCGGCCGGCGCGCCGTTGAGTGGCGTGGGTGGAAATCGCGGCTGAGGATGAGATTGAGCCGGTGCATGGCGGCGGCGGCCTTGGCCCAGAGCGCCGTGGCAGGGTGGGATTGGCCGCCTGCTTCAAACCGCCGTTGAAGGCGTTGGAACCTTGAGAGGAGCGCGCGGTGCGTATCGGCCTCGCCTAACACGGTGAGCAAACGCCTCACCTCATCGGCGGCGGCGCGGGCACGCTGGATGCGGCGCAAGGCCGCGGCGCGGGTGCTGGTGCCTTCGGCCACGGCCATCAACTGGGCGCAATCAAACTGCCGGCATCGCAAGGGCCGGTGCTCGTAGAGGGCACAGTGGCAGCCCTCACCCAGCATGGCGCAGGGCTGGGGGAAGCGCGACTTGCGCCGCAGGTGCTCGACCGGCAACCCGTGGGCGCTCAGCATGCGCGCGTCATCACCGGGCTGCAGTTCCACGTCCCGGAAGAGGGTGCCATCGCAGCACAGGCCGCAGGAGAGGCAAAGTGACGGAGACTCGGGCACAGGGGCAATCGTAGGCGCGCCGCGGGGCAATGCAACCCCACCGGGTTTTTTGCATTGATTGCAAGGGGGCGGCTGTTAGGTTTTGCGCGCTCCAGTTTCTGTCGGGTGGTTCCTCGCAATGAGGATCGTTTCGAGGTGTGCGGGAAGGGTCATTTCAAAGTCTCACAAGAGTGATGCCAAGGTTTTCCGAGTCGGCACGCTCGCACGCCTTCAACTCCTTGAAACGCGATAGCAGGCTGCGCCCTTGATTTGTCGCTGAGGAGTAGTTCTCACCATGGACGACATCTTCCACCTCTCTCCGCGCTAGCTTCCTGCTGAGTTCCTTGCGAGCGGCAACGCCCGCTGGCCCCGTATCCATGAATGATACGAACCATCATTGCCCCACATTCTCGCGCCTCACACAAATCCTGCTCCAATGCTTTCTCCACGATCGGCATGCCGGCTTTCAAATTCGAGTTGGCCACCCGCTCGCGCATCTTGGGAAAAAACTCCACGGATTGGGACGCCTCGCAAAACTGGCAAGTAAATGCCTGCACTGGAATCAGATTGCCGCAACACTCGCAGTCATTGGATCTCTTCAAAGTCATAGGAATCTGCAATCTGGACACTGCACGGTTCAGCCAATGGCTGGCCAATTCTGTTCATGAGCCCAAGTGAATCCAACTACTTCCGGAGCAGAACGACGATCAAGATCGTGAAAAACAGGATAACGTTGAGACCAGTAGCTACCATCAGGATCAGAGCTATCCTGCGAACCCGAGGTTCAGTGAATGGTTCTATCGCCTTCGTTGTCGCCTTAAGAGTCTCGCACATTGCATCAAGACTCTCAGCCGCCTTCTGATTCAACGCGCGAGCGCTCTTGAATGCGTCAATCTCCTTAACCAGCTCCTCACATCGCTTCTGCGTGTCAGCTAGTAACTCGTGAATAGTGGGCATCTGTCATCTCCTTGAGTTGAAAGTTGACTACTTGTAAGCGCATCTGCTCTCGCGCACCGTCAGCCACACGCATTTCATCAATTAATCCAACATAGGCTAGACGGTGCTGTTTGTACAAACGGATCATGATAAGCCCGAGTAGCGGGCCACTCAACGGTTTCCCGAAAATCTGGTCAAGTCGGCACAGGTAGGTCAGAAAACTGCCGAGGAAACGGGAAGTACCTCCATCCTGTGCTTGCGGTTCCTCGGTCAATCCGGCCACCGTATCGTCCAGCAACCGCATGGACGTATCGGAGAACGTTGCCCGTTCGCGATACGCAATCGCAAACAAGTTGGCTGCAGCCCAGTCTGGCCGAAACCGTTCCTCCAGAAGCCGCCGCGTTTCCCAGTAAAGGTGTTCCGCGTCGTCAAATCCCTCTACCCTGTCCAGTAAAGCTGCTACCGCCGCGAAATCAGGCGCAGCATTGGCCATTGCGTCCAACCCTTTCGAAAACTTCTCCGAGCTATCAAAGTAAGCACGAACCCGGGCTCGCAGGCGTTCGGGCGAGGTATCTGTTTCGTTGCAATAATCGACCATCGTTCGGATCGCTTCCCGTCTTTGGTACTCGATCTCCCGGTAGATGAAGTTAACAAGGTAGGAATTGCACCTTGCGCTTAAGTCGGGTTCCGGACGCTTCGCGAGTCCTCTCTCCACGACTGAAAGCAAGGTCGGGCGATAGCGGGACAAGTACCGATGCAGACTGTCAACGATGTGCGCTTCCAGAACTGCTTTATTACGATCCTGAAGGAACCGCTCCACAATCTGGTGCCGACGCACGCGATAGACGGTATTCCTCCCCATCCCGGTTACTTCGTAATCGCCGAGTACGCCGAGTATCAGCCAATACGAGATGTATAGCTCAGTCCTTTCCGCATCGGCCGGGGTCATGGATAGATTCAGGCATGCCGGAACCTCCACAAGCCCTTGGCCGTCTGGCGCTTTATTAATTAGCTGCTCAAAAACGCGACGCGCACCTTCGACATCAATGTCTTGTCCGGGGAAACTGCTTTCGTGGAAGAAGGCGACAGTGCCCAAGTCATCCCATCGTCTGGGCATTCGGTCAATCTGTCGGTTCAACCACTGCTGTGTGACCGCAGGGAAGTCATCGGAAAACACGAGATAGCATTCTGACCGCTGGCCAGCGCGCCCAGCGCGTCCGCATTGCTGGTAGTATGCCTCCATGGACTGAGGCAGTCCGTAGTTGATGATGTAGTTGAGCCGCTCATTGTCGATCCCGACACTCACGGCGGTGTTTCCAAAAAGCATGTTTATTGCGCCTCGCTTGAATGCCGCAAGCGTTTTGCTTTTGTACTCCTCCCACTGCTCGCGATTCAACCCGGCGTCTGGGGGAGCACTACCCGTGTAGATGCCATACCGGAGGTCTCCATCAGCCATGCCGTTTAACACGGTACACACATGCTTGCCGGCATCCCCGACATGCTGCCCGAAAAGTTTCCACAATTCGTTACGTCTATAGGCGAAGATAATGCCGTGAGCGTCCGTAGCCAGATCCTGCACGTTGAGTCGTCTGGCAATTCCCGTCATCACCTGCTTCAATATCGGCAGACCATCGTCGCTTGGACACTTCACTAGGTTGAAATGCAGTTCCGGCCGGTCAAAGGTCTTCGGCCGGATCACCGCCCCCATGTCCTCAATGTTCAGCTCTCGCTTGAGGTCGATCAGCACCAAATGCGAAGCCGTTCCAGTCAGTGCCACAAGGACGGGGACCCGCCCCTGAAACGTGCAGTAGTCGCGGAAATTGCGTTCCAGCGTCAGGTAGGATGGCCGGAAGTCGTGCCCCCACATGGATACGCAGTGCGCTTCATCAATGACCGCGTAGTTGATGAAGATATCTGCTGCATTCAACCCGCGCATGGCGGCACGGAACTGGGGACGCTGAAGGCGCTCAGGCGAGATGAATACCATGAGGTGCTCACCGAGTAGGGCAGCAACATTCTGGTCGTGCAGGCGTGCCCCGGCGTGCCAGGCCAGAACCCGGCCGATGCCAAACTGTTCGACCAAGCTCTGAACCTGGTCCTGCATGAGCGCCACAATCGGATCAACGACGATGGTCGTGCCTGGGGTCAAGAGGGCCGCAAGTTGATAGCACAACGACTTGCCTGCGCTTGTGGGCAAAAGCCCAATGGTCGCCCTTTGCGACAATATGTTCCGCAGAATAGGCGATTGCCCGGGGCGAAGGGCAAATTTCCGAAAGAAGTCTTGGACAAAGGATTCCATCACGGCATCCGTGTCATCGCCCAAGACGATCGGTCGGACCTGTGCGCGGTAACCGAAACGCACGGGCCGGTTGTGAGGGAACGCCTGCCGAACCGATCCGACGTGCGGTGCGCCCACAGAGACGGGCTCTGTCAAGGCATTGCACTTCATGCCAACGTCAAGAAGAACATCCAAAGGGAGCCCATCAAGAGATTCCCGAACCTCAACCGGCATCTTAAGTTGATCAAGGGCTGCCTGATCGGCCGCCTCACTTCGCCTCACATACAACCGCATTCGGGGTATCGCCAGCTTAATTCCATACAATCGCGCAAGGCGTGACAACCGATCTAAAAAACTCGCCACCGCAAGTTCGGCGCACTCTAGATCCTGCTCGATAATGCCAATCCGGAGTTCTTTGCTGTGAATCAGCCCCTGTCGCAGAAAGAAATGCGCAAACAGTCGTTCCAGTCGGACAACAAGAGCAGGAAGTAAGAACAGGTGATTTGCTGCATGCTGCTCGTCCGTTTCGGTATTGGCCGATGGTTGCAGAAATCGTGTCACATTGAATTGAGCAAGATGCCTCGCGATCTCCTCATACAATGCCGGATTTCGGACATCCGCATTTCGTGGCCGGAGCGTCTCAATATGAAGTTGTTGAAATGCCGCGTCGCGCTGCCGGTCGCGAATTATCTGCGCAGGAGCATCGTGATCGCCGGGTTCGATCAGAAGGTTCTTCCCATTGGGAAACGACAGAAGGAAGTCAATCCTCTGGGCCGCGAACGCGGCCGCCTGGTTGGCCGGTAGAAGCGTTGAAACGTCCGCCTGTGGCGTGATACAGTGTGCGATTCGTGTTCCAAATCGTTCCAACAAGCGCCGAAAGACCTCGCGTTCATTCTCTGGATACTCGGGATCGAACGCGACTTCCTGGGGATTCCCAGTCCACGGCGAAAGCACATCGACAAAAGAACTGTATCGCTCTGGCAGCGTTTCGTCATGCGAGTAGGTAATGCTTCCCCGCCCGGTTCTAACATTCTCGTGTAGTGCAAAGCATTGCCCATATAGAGCGACAATCCACTGTTCCGCGAAATGCGAAATGAAGGGACGCTCGCCGCGCTGCAGAATTTTTAGCAAGACATCATGAAGAAGATCGTCGTTGGAAGTGGGTTCATAGGGGGGGGCATTTGAGATGAGTTCAGTTCTGCAATAGTGAAGTGTCTTGTTCCAATCACATGGCCACGCATCAGCCTTAACTGTGCTAAGTTCAGCCCCAATCTGTTCAAGTAGTACTGCCATCAGTGCACCCACAGAAGACTGATAGGAATTTGTATTCTGGACAATGCGCAATTCATGGAGAATTACTTTTGTGTCGGGTTGATTGGGGGTGATTTTATCCCGTTGGGTGCGGTTGATAATCGTCGTTTTGGCGGGGTGCAAGCGCGCGTCGGATTACGCGCAGCAAGGAAACGGTTGGAAATCGCACTGCCAGTGACCACCTCTCTGCAGCGATTTGATCCTTGTACGGCACTGGGGACGGCGGATCTAGGTTTTCCACGCCGCAAACCCCACTTCAGACTTCAGCACCGCTGAGGTTCGGAACCATGTAGAATTGTGTATAGGCTCGCCAAAAACTAGACTAAAACTGGTTGATTATAAAAGGTCAGATCGGGCGAATGGAATCGAATGCCCGTTTTTGGGCAATGCAATCCCGTCAGGTTTTTTGCATTGATTGCAAGGGGGCGGCTGTTACGTTTTGCGCGCTCCAGCGACTGATTATGAACGCGAACAATTTCCCCAAACTGCACAACGCGATGTGGCCCGGGCTGGTCGGCAAGGGGTCGCCCGGCGCCGAGCCTTTCATTGAACTGGACACGATGCTCGACATGACCGCCAAGGCGGATGTCGGCGGCGTGAAGTTTGATGGCGTCGATCTCTTTCTCTACAACCCGCACACCGACATCGACCTCTCCGACGACGGTATCAAGGCGCTCGCGGATAAGATCAAGTCGAAGAACCTCGTCGTCGGCTCCGTCGTCGCGCCCGTGTGGTTCGACGCTGCCGCCGGTGGTGATGAAAAGGCCCGCGCTAACTTCGTCACCCATGTCCGCAAAGCCGTCCGCATTGGGAAGAAGCTGCGCCAACTCGGTGTCCGACCCTACGGCATTGTCCGCATTGACAGCGCGACCAGCGTGACGGCATGGGACAAGGATCCGAAGGGAGTCACCAAGCTCATCGCGCAGACCTTCCGCGAGGCTGGCAGGATCGCGAAGGGCGAAGGCGAGCGCCTTGCGGCCGAGGGCGAGATTTGCTGGGGCGGCATGCACTCCTGGAAGCACATGGTCAATCTGCTCGAGGAAGTCGGCATGCCCAAGGTCGTCGGCTTTCAGGCCGACATGTCGCACACGCACCTCTACACGCTCGGGGCCAACGCCGAGGCGCACCGCCTCGTGCCGAAGAACTACCACTACGAGCCGGCGCAATTCCACAAGGCGATGACCAAGCTCACCGACGCGCTCCGCCCGTGGACGATTGATTTCCACGTCGCGCAGAACGACGGCACCACCTACGGCACCGGCGACCACGAGAAGACCGGCCGCCACTGCGTCGCCACCGATCCCAAGGGCAAGCTCAACATCGCCCGCGACTCTGGCTACTGGCTCCGCGACAAGGCCGGGAAGGTCACCAAGAAGTTGAAGCACATCTGCTGGGACGGCTGCATGTTCCCCAACGAGGTGCTCCTGCGCCAGCAGACGTGGAACGACATCCTCGCCGCCATGATCCAGGTGCGCGAGAACCACGGCTGGCACCAGTCCCAGTAGAACCACGCACCCCAACCCCCTTTTTTAACATGGCCAAGAAACCACTCCGCATCGGGCTCATCGGCTACAGCTTCATGGGCCGGGCGCACAGCAACGCGTTCCACCAGGTCAACCACTTCTTCCCCTCCAGCTACGAGCTGGTGCCGCAGGCGGTCTGCGGCCGCGACGCAGCGCAAGTGCGCGCCTTTGCCGACAAGTGGGGCTACCGGTCGGTTGAGACGGACTGGAAGAAGCTCATCGCGCGCGAGGACATTGACGTCATCGACATCGCCACCCCCAACAACCTTCACCACGATCAGGCCATCGCCGCGGCCAAGGCCGGCAAGATGATCCTCTGCGAAAAGCCGCTGGGTTTGAACGGCCGCGAGGCCGCCGCCATGGTGAAGGCCATCGAGAAGGCGCGCGTGCCCAACATGGTCTGGTACAACTACCGGCGCTGTCCCGCGGTGGTGCTGGCGAAAAACCTCATCGACGCGGGCAAGCTGGGCAAGGTGTTCCACTACCGCGCGAACTTCCTGCAGGACTGGACCATCAGCCCCGAACTGCCTCAGGGCGGCACGGGCTTGTGGCGGCTGGACGTGAAGGTGGCCGGCTCGGGCGTGACGGGCGATCTGCTCGCGCACTGCATCGACACGGCCCTGTGGCTCAATGGCGGCATCAAGAACGTGAGCGCGATGACCGAGACCTTCATCAAGGAGCGCAAGCACAACGTGTCGGGCAAGGTGGAGAAGGTCGGCATCGACGATGCCTGCGCGTTTCTCTGCCGATTCAACAACGGGTCATTGGGGCTTTTTGAGTCCACCCGCTACGCCCGGGGACACAAGGCGCTCTACACGCTTGAAATCAACGGCGAGCACATGAGCCTCAAGTGGGATCTGCACGACCTGCACCGCCTGCAAATCTTCGACCACGGCGACAAGAGCGCCGAGCGGGGCTGGAAGAGCGTGCATGTCAGCGACGGGGATCACCCCTATTGCGGCAAGTGGTGGGTGCCGGGCCTGCAGCTGGGCTACGAGCACAGCTTTGTCCACGCCATGGTCGAGTTCATTGCGGGACTGGAGAACGGCAAGGGCGCGCGCCCCAATTTCCGGGACGGGCTGGCGACCGACTACGTCGTGGACGCCGTGCTGGCTTCCGCCAAATCGGGCAAGTGGACGGGCGTCAAGCAGGTGGCGTAATTCCGGAGCACGCGCTCACGAGAGAGCACCTAGGCCGCCGGCGGTTTCATGTAGAGGGTTTGTGAGGGCAAGGCGAACTCGATGTGCGCCGCGGCGAAGCGCTCCTTGATGGCCAGGTGCAGCCGGTTCATCTGCGCCAGGTGCGCCTTCTGATCGAGCGTGTGCACGGACCAATGGCGCAGGTGCAACACCACGGCACTGCTGCCAAACTGGTTGATGCCCATCCAATGATCCCGGGTGTCCGGGTCCGCCTTCAGGATCTCCTCCAACAGCCGCATGGCTTCGGCAAGCTGGTGGGGCGGGGTGTCGTAGGTGAGCTGCAGATTGACGAGGGTGCGGAGCGCGGGCATTTCCGAAATGTTGATGACGGTTGCGTTGCCTACGGTTTTATTGGGGACATGGACAAGGTGGCCGTCGGGGCTGCGGACGCTGGTGCTGCGCAGTCCGATGCGTTCCACCACGCCCTCCACGTCGCCCATGCGCACCACGTCGCCCACCCGAAAGGGCTTGTCCAGGAGCACGGCGACCGCGCCAAAAAGGTTGGAGAGCGTGTCCTGCGCCGCCAGGCCCAGCGCCAGGCCGCCGATGGACAGCGACGCGATGAGGCTGGTGATGTCCAGGCCCATGTTGTGGGTCACCAGCAGCACGGCCAGGATCACGAGCGCCGTCTTCACCGACTTGCGAAGCAGCGGGTAGAGCTGTTCGCGCAGTTCGCGCTCCTCCGGCTTGGCGCGCTGGATTTGCGAGTCGAAGAAGAGGTCGATGGCGCGCCAGCCCATGAGCGCGAGCGCACCGCCGCTCAGCAGCATGAAGGCGCGCAAGAGCCAGGTCTCCACCCACGCGGGCAATTCCAGCACGTTCAAGCCCGCGCTCAGCAGCAGCACGAAGACCAGCACGCGCAGCGGACCCTTCACGGCGTCCAAAGCCAGATCGTCGTAGCGGGATTGCGTTCGTGCCGTGAGTTTCTTGAGCCCGTTGCGGAAGATGTAGTCGATCAGCCACGAGACCAGACAGGCCAGCGCGACATAGAGGATGCCCAGCACCCATTGCCAGAGTGCCACGCCTAGAAAGGAGTGCTGGTTCAGCTCGGGGATGCCTTCCAGTCCCAGTGTGAACGAGGCGTACCTGGTGAGGAACGGCGAGGCGGGTTGCGTCGCGGCTGCCGCTGTGGCGTCTGCGGCACGGGCCATGCCCGCCAGTGCAAAGAAGGAGCCAAGGCACGCGGCCGCGCGCCTCCAGAATTGCGAGCCTCTCATCGTCGGCACGATAAAAAAGCGCGTGCGGTCGCGTCGAGGGAAATCAAGGCAGGTGCCCCGCCTCAGATCAGTGGCGTGGCGTGCCGTTGGGCAGAAAGCCAGGCAGCTGGCGCTGTGACCCGTTCGCATCCCATTCCTGGCGCGAAATCACACGACCCTCCCGGTATCGAATGTCCGACTGCACGGTGCCGCCGGCATGCCAGCTTTGAGCGCGCACCGGGACGCCGTCGTCGTAGGCCGTGTGCCAGAGTTTATTCCCCCCATCATCCCAGTGGATGTGGCTGCCGTGAAGTTGTCCGTGACGCCAGTGCTGCTGGCGTTCCCTCCGGCCATTGGCGTGCCAGCGGGTTTCCAGACCGTGGCGTTGGCCTTGGAGGAAGGATGCGCGCGCCTGAATCTGGCCGTCGGGCAAGCGGGCGATGGCGACGCCAGTGAAGGGATGGGCACTGGTGCCATGATGCCACGTTTCCCCGCCACCGTCGGTCGGCCTCGAGATGAGTCCCGCCGCATCCACTTCCGGCCCGGTTGCGCAAGCCCACCAAAGCAGCAGGCCCAAGACGAACGCCGCAGCCCGGATGGAAACCATGGCTGCGTTAGAATCCCTTGCCTGGCCCCTTCTTAGGCGGAGGCCCTCCCTTAAAAGGCGGACCAGCCTTGGACGGCGGGCCCTTCTGCGGCGGCGATCCACCTCCACCGCCGCCTCCACCCATGGCGCTGACGACCCCACGGTATTGGCTCAGCGTGTACGGGAATGTCTCCGTGCAATGGTAATGGTACACGCCATTGGGGAACTCGGGCGTGGGGCCAAAGTGCCCGTTGCATTCGTCCAAGTCCGTCGGCGGCTTGCCGTCCTTGTCGCGGATGCCGTAGATCGTGAAGCCATCAAAGGCATAGCCAATGATGTGCGAGTGCTGGGTCGGGTCGTCCTTGAAGGGCGATTTGATGCACTTGGGGAACTGGTGATAGTGATAGGCGCCGCGCGGATCGGGATGGCCGCAGCAGGAATCAAACACCTCGGCAAAGGGCCCCTTCACGGCATCCCGCCCCGAGGCGTTCTTGTAATTGAAAATGGGGATGCCATTGATGGCGACACCGATGGGCCCCATGGGCGTGGCGCTGGGCTTGGATGCGCGCTGGGGCTGGGTCGGAATGCTCCAGCGGTAGTTCTGTTGAAGAATGTAGTTGGGATTGTCCCGGTTGGGAAACGTGCCCGTCTCATGATTGGGCAAGCCATTGCACTCCGCGCTCATCCTGCCGTTGGCCACGCTCACCTTCACGTTTTCAAGAAAGTAGTGCTTAAACTCCACCGCCGCGCCGGCCGGCGCAGGCTTGGCTGATGGTTGCGGCCTCTCATCCTTCTTGGGAGCCGGTGGGGCCGGCTGGGCGGGCGCAGCCGGTTGCCGCAATTTCTGCCGCGAATCCTTGGGGTTGGCCACTTGCGCCATCACAACCTGTCCCGCCATCGCCGCGCCCAAGAGCATCGGCATCATTCTTAACATCACTGGATTCATGGCATTGGCCTTCCGTTCCTCGTGCAACACACTACTACATCGGGCGCGCATCGGGGTTTCTTACTTTCGATCAAAATAGCACACCCACTCTCCCATTCAAGCGGCAACCCCTTGCAGGGGGCGGCTGCGCCGCGGCAATGATGGGCTTCGCCTTATTGCTCACCGCAGGTGCCCTCCGCAGGTGCCCTCCGCAGGTGCCCTCCGCAGGTGCCCTCCGCAGGAGCCCCTATCGCCGCCCCGCAGGGGCACCCGGGTCTGGGCGCCTGCGGCGGGCAATAGCCATGATTGCCCCGGCGCAGCCGGACCCGGGTTGGGGTAAGGTTGATCCGGGGACGATCAGGGTCGGATCGTGCTCAAGACAGACATTCCGACGGATGCCACAATGTTGATTGCCGTATGCAGGTGCCCGCCGCAGGCGTATTGCATGGGGCGCAGCCCTATTGCCCCCCCGCAGGGGGGAGAAAAGGCTTCGCTGCGAGTTGGGGTCGAGGCACACTGGCTCATGTTTCACTTGGCCGGACTGCTCGCCCTGTTTGCGGCTGCGCACTCCTTGGCGGCCGAGCCCGCCCCCTTTCTCGTGACGCGCAACCTCACCTATGCCGATCGCAACGGCACGCGGTTGCTGCTCGACGCCTATGTGCCCAAGGCCGACGGGCCGTTGCCGGCTGTGCTCGTGGTGCATGGCGGGGCGTGGGTGATGGGCGACAAGGATCAGTTGGCGGCCTACGCCAAGGGATTGGCCGAGCAAGGTTTCGCCGCATTTGCCATCAACTACCGGCTGGCGCCCAAGTCCAAGCACCCGGCGCAGATTGAGGATTGCCGCGAAGCCATCCGCTGGATGCGCACCACGGGAGCCAAGCACAAGGTGGACCCCGACCGCATCGGTGCCGTGGGATACTCTGCCGGAGGTCACCTGGTCTCCCTGCTTGCCGTTACAGGACGGGACGCACAAGCGGACCCCGGGAAGGTGGGCACGCGCATCCGCGCCGCAGTGGCGGGCGGAGCGCCGGTGGATTTTCGCGAGGTGCCCCGCGACGCCGGCCTTTTCACTTACTGGCTGGGAGACACGCGCGCCAAGGCGCCGGGCCTGTACGTGGACGCGTCGCCCTCGGCGCACCTCACGCCCGATGACGCCCCCGTTTTCTTTTACCACGGCACCAAAGACTGGCTGGTGCCCGAGGCGCCCGCCCGGGCCATGTCGCAGGCGCTGATGAAGCACGGGGTGGCGTCCGCATTTCATACCGTCAAGGACGCCGACCACATTGGCGCGGCCTTGAGTGCCGAGGCGCTGCTCGAGGGAATCATATTCTTCAAGCGCCACCTGCGTCCGCGCCCACCAGGTGGCGCAACTTCTCCCAAGGCGCCGTAAATCCCCTCGACTGCGACGTGTCATGAAGATGTTTCTGCAAGGCGCATGGGTGGATCGCGATGCGCGCATCGCCGTCGCCAATCCGTTTAACGGCGACCTCGTGGAAACCGTGCCGGAGGCCAGCACTGCCGATGTGCTTGCGGCCATCGACGGCGCGGTGGCGGGAGCCGCCGACATGCGCCAGATGCCCGCCTACGATCGTGCGGCCGTTTTGCGTGGCGCCGCGCAGCGCGTGCGGGAGCGCGCGTCGGAATTGGGCCGGCTCATCAGCATGGAGGAGGGCAAGGTGCTGAGTGAGGGCGTGCTGGAGGCAAGCCGCGCGGCCGAGACGCTCGACTTGTCTGCCGACGAGGCCAAGCGATTGCACGGCGAGGTGCTGCCGCTCGACGCCGCGCCGGGGGGCGCGAACAAGCTGGGCTTCACTCTGCGCGTGCCCTGCGGCGTGGTCGCCGCCATCACCCCGTTTAATTTCCCGCTGAATCTGGTGGCGCACAAGGTGGGCCCGGCGCTGGCCGCGGGCAACGCCGTCGTGCTCAAGCCCGCCACCGACACGCCGCTCTCGGCCCTCAAGCTGGTCGAGATCCTGCTGGAATCGGGGCTGCCGCCGCGTGCCATCGCCTGCATCACCGGGCGCGGTGCGGCCGTGGGCAATGCCCTCTGCGCCGATGATCGGGTGCGCAAAATCAGCTTTACCGGCAGCGCCACGGTGGGGCGCGCCATCTGCCAGGTGGCCGGGCTTAAGCGCGTGACGATGGAGCTGGGCTCCAACAGCCCGGTGATCGTGCTGGATGACGCCGATGTGGAAGGTGCCGCGCAGGCGATCGCCGCCACCGGCTACGCCAACGCCGGACAGGTGTGCATTTCCGCACAGCGAATCCTCGCCACGCCCGGCGCCCATGACGGGCTTTTGCAGGCGCTCACCACGCGGGTGTCGGCACTGGTGGCGGGCGACCCGCTGGCGCAGGGCACCCACGTGGGCCCGCTGGTGCGCGAGGCCGATGCGGCGCGTGTGGCCGGTTGGATTGACGAAGCCGTGCGCGGCGGAGCGCGGCTGCTCTGCGGGGGCGCGCGCGAGCGTGCGCTGGTTCAGCCCGCGGTCTTGGCAGAGGTGGACCCGCAGATGCGCGTGAGCTGCGAGGAATTGTTCGGTCCGGCCGTGGCGGTGACGCGCGTCAACAGCGCCAAGGAGGCTGTCGAGCGGGCCAACGACTCACGCTATGGCCTCAGCGCGTCGCTCTTCACGCGCGATCTGGACACGGCGCTGCGTTTTGCGCGCGACGTGGATGCCGGCAACCTGCACATCAACTGGGGCCCGGCATGGCGCGCGGAGATGATGCCCTACGGCGGGCTCAAGGAGAGCGGTATGGGCAAGGAAGGGCCGCGATACGCCGTGCAGGAAATGACCGAGTCCAAGACCGTGGTGTTCCACACCCGCGGCTAGGCCACGAGCTCGCGAAGCACCTGCCCGTGCACGTTGGTGAGGCGACGCCCGATGCCGTTGTGATAGAACGTCAGGCGCTCGTGGTCGATGCCCAGAAGGTGCAGCACCGTGGCATGGAGGTCGTGCCAGTGGACGCGGCCGGTCACGGCCTTGAGCCCCACCTCGTCCGTCTCGCCGTACGCGATGCCGCGCCGCGCGCCCCCGCCCGCCATCCAGATGGAGAAGCCGTATTGATTGTGGTCGCGGCCAACGCCCAGCGTGCCCGCGCTTGATTGAGCGAAGGGCGTGCGGCCAAATTCGCTGGTGAAAAGCACGAGCGTATCCTCGAGCATCCCCCGCTGGCGCAGATCGCGCAGCAGTGTGGCGATGGGCTGGTCGATGCGCCGGGCTTCGTTGCCGTGGTTAAGCCGCATATCCTCGTGGCCATCCCAATTGATGCGCGGACTTCCAAAAGCGCCGCCGGAAAACACCTGCACGAAACGCACGCCCCGTTCCAACAGACGCCGGGTGAGCAGGCAGGCGCGGCCAAAGTCTGCGGTGTCGGCCTGCTCCAGACCGTATTCGGCACGCAGGGCAGCGCTTTCCGATTCCAAGTGGCTGACTTGCGGCACCTCAAGCTGCATGCGCGCCGCCATCTCGTGGCTGCGCAGACGGGCCAGCAGCAAATCCTCGTCGGGGTGCTGCTCCAGATGGCGGCGATTTAAGGAAGCCAGCAGCCGGCGCGTCGCCGCCTCGGTGTCCGGCGCGATGGGCCGGGCGGGATGGAGGTCGTCGATGGGCGTGCCCTTGACGCGCATGGCCACGCCCTGATGCCGCGCGGGAAGAAACCCGTTGGTCCAGTTGATGGAGCCGCCCGCCGGCAAGCCGCGCGTGTCGGGGATGGTGACGTAGGCCGGCAGATTGTCCGTGGTCGCCCCCAGTCCGTATGAAAGCCATGCGCCCATGACGGGAAAACCGTTGAGGCGAAATCCGGAGTTCTCCTGAAAGGTGGCCGGCGTGTGGTTGGAAGTCTCCGCGTACATGGAGCGGATGACGCAGAGTTCATCGGCCACGCCCGCTAGATGGGGGAACAACTCCGACACCCACAGGCCGCTCTGCCCCCGGCGTTTGAAGGCCCAGTCATTGCGGCGGAGCTGGCCGACTTGCCCAAAGAAAACATCGGGCCTTTCGCCGCCCAGCGACTTGCCGTGGAAGCGCTCCAGCGCCGGCTTGTAATCAAACGAATCCACTTGGCTAAGCCCGCCGCAGAGCACGAAATGAACGACGCGCCGGGCGCGGGGAGAATGGTGGGGAGGGGCGTCGGGGGCTTCACCCTGAACCGGCGCAGCACCGGCGGAGTGCCCCCCGCCCAGCAAGCCTGCCGCCGCCACGGCGCCGATGCCGTTGACGGCGAAGGAAAGGAAATCGCGGCGCGGGAGTGGATTCTCCTGCGGGGACACCGGGCCGTGCGCGAGCATGGGGGGAAGTAAATCCGACCTTCGGCCTCCCATCAAGCCCCCCGGCAGTTAGGTGCGTTCCTCGCCATAGGTGTTTCTAACCCGGTTCGATTTCTTGAAGTAAGCCCACCAGACTGTGAACCAGACCCCTTTAGCAATGAGACCAAAGAGTGCCCCCTTGTTGAATTCGGCCCTGAAATCCTGGGGAAGGTCGCCCAATAGGAGCAGCGTGATGATCATTAAGAGAACCCCGCCAAAGAGCCCTATCAGGAGGTATCTTTGTGCAAGACTACGACCCTGCGAGTCGCCTCTCCAGATGCGGCAGCCGACAATGAAACCATAAATCAAGAGGGCACTTATTGCGATGCTTTCAAAAAACACGGCACCTTCGATGCTGGGATACGCGGTGAATACCGGTTTGGCCTTTGACCAATTGAGGAACATCTCGGAGAAATTACACAACGGGGCAAGTATGGTAAGGCCGACACAAAAGAAGGTGAGCCAACCGCCCACGCCACTCGGGCCTGCGGGCTGCGCCACCGCTTGTGGAGCGGCAATCGGCCCACCTCCTGCCGCATTGATGGCCGATGGAGATGGCTCAAGCAGGTGTAAAATGCTGCTGAGTGGTTTCCACTGTGGGTCGTCCGCCCGGCAGTGCATCGTCATGACGGTGATGCTGCCGATGCTCCACATCGAACGAAGTTGCCCCATGGTGAACGGCCCTTTTGTTTGCTGGCCTTCGATGATGTACACCCAACTGGTCGATTCTTGATGAGCTCCGCTGGCAACAGGGGCCTCGCTAGGCGTCTGAACCGGAAGCTGGCTGGGTGTTACTGTTACTGATGTTGGCGTCGGCGTGGGGGCTGGCGCCGCCACGGGCTCCGGCAGGGTGATGCCATGGCTTTTAAGAAGCTCCGAAATCTTCACCCATTTTGAGTCCTCCTCCCATGGTGTAAAAATCCAAAACGTTCTTTTGTCCTCTGTGGCAACCCAGTCCTCCCCGATCCTCCCAGTCGCAACCGCCTCAGCCAGTTCCTCAAGGGTGAAAGTTCCAAGCCAAATACCGTTCGGTTTGTCGGAGACGTGGTAGCACGTCATGGCTCAGTGATGGTTAGCGTTCAGATACACGTCCCCCATGGGCGCATCTTCTTTGGGTTCGCAGCAGGCTATTTCTTTGACATCGTTTGTCCAGCAGCAACCGGGGTTTCGCCGGGTCAATCCCAGAGGGATTCGGGTAAACTCCTGCGGACGGCATCATTGCTGGATGCAATCCCTAGTGGAAGGCGAGGGCGCGGCCCGGCCCGCCGTGGCAGCCGCGAATCTTCACGGCAGCGAAGAGGAAGTAGGCTCCCTTGGGAATCTCCCCCACGCGCGTCAGAAACTCCACGCCCACCATGCCCTTACTGCCGAGCGCCCAATAGGTCATGAGTGCGCGCTTGGGATCCACACCGCCCAGCGTGGGCGCGTCGGTGGCCAGACAGCGGACGCCGCGTGAGGCCAGATGCATCACCACCTCCGGCCCAGGCGCGGGCCAGCCCTCGGATTTTCCGTTGAGGGGATCTTCCATGCACGCGCGGCCCTCGGGTAGTGGCTTGAAGTGGCGATCTACATGACCGGTGTAAAACACCACGACATCGCCGGGTGCAAGCCGGCCCTCGCGCGCCTCGGCCTTGTCGATGTCGGCAAGCGTGATGGCGGGCGAACCCGGCCACTGTTTCGCGGGCAGCGTGCCCACGAGGTAGCGCACGTCAATCACGCGCGTAGGGCCGCAGCCCTGTTCAATGGGCACCTTTTCGGCGGTGAGCGTGCTCTGCCCACGCGGGCCATAATGCGCTTCGTACTCCTTGAGCCACTGCCGCACGGCGGGGGCGTATTGGGAATTGTCAAAGCCCGGCGCGGGCAACGCGTAGCCCGGCGGCACCAGATGGGTGCCCGTGTGGCTGTCCATGAGGTGCGTGTGGTGAAAGAGGTCGAGGTTGGGAGCGTGGAAAAAATCGACGCGCGAGTAAGGTGGGCGATGGTCGTCCACTCCCACACCCGGCCATGTGAGGGGCCAGTTCATCGCATTGACGACCGAGAGATCTAGTACACGCCGCGCGCGCGCCGATTCGATGAGTCGCTTGGCCGCGCCGCCCACGATGCCCATCGCGCGGCCTTCGGAGTAGGGGCCGTCTGCGTGGCGCGGGCCCAGAAAGCAGTAAAATGCTCCCGTGGGGGGAAGCTGGCCCAGTCCGGTCGCACCCTCGGTGAATACCAGTCCGTGTCGCAGTCCCGCCAGATGGGTGGGCTCGGCCATCTCGCCAATGGGGCCGATGCTGGGGCTGTCGGTGCCCACGCCCGTGACATTGCGATCGGCCAGATAAGCCATGGCGTCGGGATGCGGATCGGGCCAGCCGGGCGTCTTCTTTTCCAGCGGTGCCGCAAGAAACCTGCGACCCGCCGGTAGCGGCTGGTAAAATTTATCGCTGTAGCCGCTGCGTAGCAGCACCACGTCGCCCGGCCGGAAAGCGCGGTGTTTCTTTTCCCACGACTTGAGGTGCGAGACTTGCACCAACGGGCTTTGTCCGAGGGGCGCGGCTTCGAGGAGTTCGCTGACATCCACGACACAGGCTTCGCCCGCGAATTTCCACGCGGGCGTCTTGTCGGTCGTCTCCAGTCCCAGCGGCCCGGCGTTGGGCAGCTTGGAGGAAGGCCGCGGCACCGAGTGGGGCGGCACATCAAGCTGCGTGCCGGTGTTGCCGTCGATCTGCAGAAGCTCGATGTTGTATGCGCTCTCCGGCCCGATGCGCTGCAGCGGCGTGATTTGAAAGCGCGGGAAACCCGTGGGCCATGTGCAGGGATAGCCCGGAGCGACCAGCAGTGAAAGGTCCACGAATCGCGTTGGCGCAGCGGGGACAGGGGGGGCTTCACCGGCCGCCAGCTTGAGCAGACTTTGCAGCACCAACAACGCAAGGCCCGTGCGCAAGGCCGACAGGTTCGGTTTCATATCCGTTAAAAGTCGCGCGTGTAGCCGGCTGTCCAGCCTCCATCCACCGTCAAGACGTGTCCGGTCATGTAGGAGTTTTCAGGATCCGCGAGGAACAGCGCGGCCACGGCCATTTCCTCGGGCGTGCCCGGCCGGCCCAGCGGCACGTGATCAATCATGCGCTGCGCCTTTTCGTGGAAGGATCCCGTCGCATCATAAAAGAGCTGGCGGGTGCCCGCCGTGAGCGTGGAGCCTGGTGCAATGGCATTGACCAAGATGCCCTGCGGGCCCAGTTCCAGCGCCATCGCGCGCGTCAGGTTCACCACTCCGGCCTTCGCCGCAACGTACGCGCACTGCAAGCGCAACGGCACGAGCCCCGCGATGGAAGCGATGTTGATGATGCGCCCGGAACCCTGACGTTTCATCACCCGGGCCGCGGCACGGCTGACTTCAAAAACGCCATTCAAATCCACCTCCAGAATCCGGTCCCATTCCTCGCGCGGGAATTCGTCCACCGTGACTCGATGCGCCATGGTGTTGATGCCCGCGTTGTTGACCACCAGATCCAGCCGGCCGCATCGCGCGGCGACTTCGTCCATCACCCGCGCGATCCCTTTGGGACAGGTCACATCAAGCTCGAGGCCAAAGGACGGCGGCGACACGCCCGCGCCGGCGGCCGCGGCGTCGAGGTCGGTGTACACCACTCGCGAGCCATTCGCGGCAAGCTTGTCGGCAATCGCCCGGCCGATGCCGCGGGCCGCGCCCGTCACCAGGCTCACCGTGCCGTTGAGGTCAGATTTCATTTTTGCTTCTGAGTTGATCAGGTTTCTAGATCCGCAGGCGCCGCCGCAATCGTATCGCGAATCCGCGCGAGGAATCGTGCTGCCGGTGCGCCGTCAATGCGCCGATGATCCACCGTAAGGCTCAAGGTCATCTGTTGTCGGACAACCACGAGGCCGTCAACCACCGCCGGCTCTGCGGAGATCCGGCCAATGCCAAGGATGGCACACTGTGGCCAGTCAATCACGGGGGTGAATGCGTCGATCCCGAACGCGCCCAAATTTGAAAGGGTGAAGGTGGCGCCGGTCATTTCCTCCGGGCGCAGTCGGCCGGCGCGGGCGCGGGCGATCAAGTCGGCCGTGTGCGCGGCGATTTCGCGCAGGCCCATCCGATCGGCATCGCGCACCACCGGTGCAACCAATCCCGACGGCGTGTCCACCGCGAAGGCCACATGGACGTGCGTGGGGATGAACAGATCCTCGCCCCTCCATTGCGTCGCCAGTTCCGGGAACTGACGGAGCGCGCGCGCCGCCAGCTTGATGAAGAGGTCGTTGAAGGAGGGCACAGGCCCGGCGCCCTGCGCGGCTTTCAAGCGCTCGCGCAATGCCATCCATTGCGTCGCGTCGGCCCGGGTGGTGAGGGTCACGGGCACCGTGTTGCGCAGGGATTCTTGGAGTCGCAGGGCGATGGCGGCGCGGATGGCGGTGGGCTTTGAGAGAGTGCCTTCCTCTCCCGCGTCGCGGCGATTTGGTTTCGCTGCGGCAGCCGCTCGCACGTCGCTCTCGCGAATGCGCCCGGTGGAACCGGTTGCGTGCACTTGGGAAATCTCAATCCCCAGTTCAGCCGCCACACGGCGTGCGCGCGGACTGATGGCCACCGCTCGCCCGGCCGCCCCAACTGCCGTGGGAGCATCGGTGCCCAACTGCGGTGCGGCGGGCAAACCTGCGGCTGCCGAATCTGCCGTTGGCAAACCTGCGGCTGGAGGGGTTTCCCCAGGTTGCAGCAGGTAACCCAGGCGTTGGCCCACGATCACGCGATCGCCGGGCGCGGGCGCGTTGGCGGGGATATGCAGGATGCCGCTGTCAAAAGACTCGATGTCCGAGGCGGCCTTTTCTCCTTCGAGCACATAGAGCATTTCGCCGGCCTGCACGCGGTCGCCCTCGCGCTTGAGCCATTGGGAGAAGACGCCTTCCTCCATGGACCAACCCAGACGCGGAACGACGATTTCGATGGGCATGGCTACTCGGCTTTCAACCGGCGGATGGCCGCGACAATGTCGGCTACTTGGGGAACCACAGCTGCCTCCAGCGTGGGGCTGTACGGGGTGGGCGCAAACGCGCCGTGCAGACGGCGAATGGGCGCATCAAGATCATCAAATGCCTCGCTGGCCATGGCGGCGGCAATCTCGGCGGCAAACCCCATCGGCGCGGGCGGCTCATCGACAATCAGCAGTCGGCCCGTCTTGCGCACCGATTGGCCGATGGTCGCAAGATCGAGCGGCTGCACCGTGCGAGGGTCGATGATCTCCACCGAGATTCCTTCGGCCTCCAATTCCGCTGCGGCCGCCAGCGATTTGTGGACCATGTGCGCCAGGGCGACAACGGTGACGTCGCTGCCAGTCCGCCGCACCGCCGCGCGGCCAAAGGGGATTTCGTAGTCGGCTTCCGGTACGGCGCCCTTCACCGAAAGCACTTCACGGTGTTCGAGGAAGAGCACGGGGTCGGTCGCGCGCAGGGCGTGCGCGAGCAGCCCTTTGGCGTCGTATGGCGTGGAAGGCACCACCACGCGCAGACCGGGGATTTGTCCGAAGATCGAGTAGTAGCTGCCCGAGTGATGCGTCGCCGCCGAGTGGCCCACGCCGATGCAGCCGCGCAAGAGCACGGGCATGGTGAGGCGCCCGCTGCTCATGTACTGCATCTTGGCGATCTGGTTAAAAAGCTCGCCCAGCGAGTCGAGGATGAAGTCGGCGAACATGAAGTCAATCACCGGGCGCGCACCCGCCATCGCGGCGCCGGCCGCCATGCCCACAAATCCGCGCTCGGCGATGGGGGTGTCGCACACGCGCACGCCGCCGTAGAGCGCGTGCAGGCCGGTGGTGGTGTTAAAATTTCCACCGCGCGGCCCGATGCCTTCGCCCATGACATAGATGGAGGGATCGCGCGCCATGGCATGGGAAAGCGCTTCGTGTGCGGCCTTGGCAAAGGTGAGCTGGCGCTCGCCCGGCGCGGGAGGCGCCGGTGGGTTGGCGGGAGTGCCCGCAGAGTAAACGTGCGACGCCGCGGCGCGTGCGTCCGGCCACGGGCTGGCCTCGGCAAATTGAATGGCGTCGTCGGCTTGCGCCTCCACGTCGCGGTCAATTTGCGCCAGCACCGATTCGGGCGTGCCTTCGGCCAGCAACTGCGCGCGCAAGCGGGCGATGGGGCAACGCCGTTTCCAAGCCTCCACCTCCTCGCGTGTGCGGTAGGTGAAGTCGCCCATGCCCTCGGCGTGCGCACGAGTGCGGTAGGTCTTGCACTCCAGAAGCGTGGGCCCTCCGCCCTGCCGCGCCCGCGCGATGGCTTCGGCTGCGGCGCGGCTTACGGCGTGGGCATCGTTGCCGTCCAGCTCCAGACCCGGCATCCCGTAGGCTGCGCTGCGTTGCGCGACGCTGGGATTGCCGGCGGCGTAGCTAAAGGGCACTTCGGTGGCGAACTGATTGTTCTCACAAATGAACAACACGGGCAGGCGCCAGATGCTGGCCATGTTCAAGCCTTCGTGAAACGCGCCGTTGTTGACGGCGCCGTCCCCAAAGAACGCGATGGCGACGCGGTCGTTGCCGTGCAGCTTAAAGCTGTAGCCAGCACCGGCCGCCTGCAGGATGCAGGGGCCCACAATGCCGCTCGTGCCCATCATGCCCGTCTCGGGCGCGAAGAGGTGCATGCTGCCGCCGCGACCCTGCGAGCAGCCGGTGGCGCGCCCAAAGAGTTCGGCCGTCAGGGCGCGCGGAGTGACCCCCTTGGCCAGCGCGTGGCCGTGGCCCCGGTGCGTGCTGAAGACAACGTCGTCCGTGCGCAGGTGGGCACACACACCCGCGGCGATGGCTTCCTGTCCCACATACGTGTGGCAGGCGCCATGAACCAGCCCGCGCTGGTGCGCGCGCGCCAGCTGCTCTTCGCATCGGCGGATGAGCTGCATCGCGCGGTAAAGGCGCAGGTCGGCTTCGGCGCCGGCAGCCATGGCCGGGGACGAGGACAATGATGGGTCGGGCGGCACGGGGCGATTTACAGCGGTCGCGGTCAGAATAACAATCCTTTGATGTAGGGCCACTGGGTTTGGATGAACACCAGCACCGCCAGTCCGAGGTAGAAGACGCCACAAGCGATGAGGCCGGCGCGGTGATACCAGCGCGGGCGCAACGCCGGCGGCAGCAGGCGTGTGTTGATGCGCAGGATGTAAAAGGCCGTGATGCCCAGCGTGAGGTTGCCCATGTTGGCGATGATCATCACCATCATCTTGGGGTGTCCGATGCGCGAAAAGAGGTACAGCGCAAAGAGGCACCACACCACGTAGACGCCCAGGATGGTGTAGTAGATGCGGCCCACCTTGTGGTCGGGCCATCGGTCGCGCACACCGGGATTGGCCGACCAGACCGCGTCGGTCCAGCGCCGGCTGATGTCCTCGGCAATGGACATCTGGCTGGGAAGGAGCACGACCAGTCCCACGAGCGACACCACAAGCCACATCCACTGCTGGGCCCGCGGCGAAAACTGCGGCGAGTGGCGCATGCCATCGGCCATGATCATGGGCTGCGCCCAGCGAAAGGGATCGCCCGTGGCGGCGGGCGGTGCGTTGGTGGCTGTCGCCGGCGTGGGCGTTGCCGGTGTGGGACGCGCCGCGGCAGCCCGGCTCTGTTCCCAGCGCACCTTGTCTTGGAACACCGGCGAGTGGGGGGTGAATTGCAGCGAGAGCAGAGCGGGCAGCGCCATCCCAACGAAACAGCCGGGCGCCCAGATGAACACCTGATCCACGACGATGTAGCGCCACCATCCCTTCCACCGGCGCAGATTCTCCTGTGTGAGAGCAAACACCTTTCCCAAGTGGCTCAACTTCACATCCCGGCCGCCAATGGCGCTGGGAATGGCACCGACCCGCGCGCCCATCCCCCAGCCTTTGTCGCGGACGTAATTGCTGTAGGTGGAATTGGCGATGCCTCCTCCACCGGCGTATCCGGCAAAGGCACCCAGCACGGCGATGTTGGCCAGCGCGATGACAGGCCAGTGGCCTTCGCGCGCATAATGGGTGAATGCGTTGACCACCACCTCGCCGCCCGCGCCGTCGCTCACGGGCACGTTGCCCACTGACACAAACCCGCGCATCACGTCGCCCCAGTGGCGGGCGTCCACCCACATCACCCCGGCCAGAAGGCAGAACCCAAGCACGATGGCGATCTTCACGGTCATCACCGCCTGCAGCATGTTGTAGATCTTGCCACCGACCAGCACCGGCAACACGATGAGCGCATAGCAGGCGTACGCCAGACCCATCACCAGCGCGCGGTCTTCCTCGCCCACGGGGCGGTCGCGGATGATTGAGGCCAAGATGGACGCCGCCTGCGTGGACAGGCCCGGGATGAGCGCGGTGATGCTCAGCAGCAGGAACACGCCCACCCAGAACCTCGGGCCCGGCGGCGACCGCAAAAATCCCGTCATGATGGGCTCGCCGCAATAGAGCGCGTAGCGGCCGCACTCCATGTTGTAAAACACCTGGACGAGGATGGCGATGGTCGCAATCCACATCAGCCCTCCGCCGTACTTGGCCGTGACCTCCGGGCCCACGAGCCACTCGCCCCCGCCAATCTGGATGCCCATCATCACGATGCCCGGGCCGATGAACGCCCTCCAGTTGCGCCACGTCGGCGGATCGGGTTCGGGCAGATCGGCGACGCCCCACGCGGGCAGGCAGGTTTTTACCTGATGAACCGGACCGCTTGGGTTCGGTTCAGTCGACATGAAGAAACTCGTTGCTATTGAAGAGGGCGCGGGCGAAGGCGCTCATGCCATGGAGGCGCACGAAGGCGAGCACCTCGGCCTGCTCCGCCCCGGTGGGGGCGCGCTGGTAGGCCAGGGAGAATGCGCGGCGGATCTGCGCTTCCAAGTCTACGCCGGCGTCTTGGGCCAGCCGAGCGGCAAGGCCATCGGCCATCCGCAGCACGAAGGCGTTGTTGGAGAGCGAGAGCGACTGCTGCGGTGTGGTGGTGCGCATGCGCTGCGGCGCCTTGGCCGAGGGATCGGGGCAGTCAAACGCGTCGAGGAAGGGGCTGCGGCCCGATCGCACCCACGTGCGGTAGAGGCTGCGGCGGTGGAAGGTGGCGCCCTCGTAGTCGTGCATCTCGTAGAACTGCGCGTTGAAGTTGAACGTGCGGAAATCGTGGAAACCGGGCCCACCCACCGAGAGATCAAGCTTGCCCGCCAGCATCAGCAGTCCGTCGCGCAGCGTTTCTGCATCGAGCCGCGCGGGCGTGTGCCGCCAGTGCAGTCGGTTGGCCGCGTCGGCCATGAGCGGGCCGGGGCGGCTGCGCGAGGATTGCCTGTAGGCGGCCGACTGCACCATGAGCCGGTGCAGCGCCTTGAGGCTCCATTGGCGGGCGGAGAGTTCGGCGGCCAGCCAGTCCAAGAGCTCCGGATGGCTGGGGCGCGAGCCGTTGAATCCCAAGTCGCTGGAGGTTTCCACCAGGCCCGCGCCAAAGTGATGGTGCCAGAGTCGGTTCACCATCACGCGGGCAAAGAGCGGGTTGTCCTTGTGGGCCACCCAGCGGGCCAGCGCCACGCGCCCTTCGCCTTCGGGTGCGTTGGGTGCAAGGCCGAAGTCGGGGCGAACACCGCGCACGGCCGTCACGCCAGCGGGGCGAACGACTTCGCCGGGTTGCGCAGGATTGCCGCGGCTAAGCAGGTGGGTGAGTTCCAAGGCCCGCGGCGACACGGCGTAAACCTGGGCCGACTGGGCACGCGCGCGTATCCGTGAAAGGTGATCCATCTCGTTCCTCAGTGCGGCGCGGCGTTGCTGCGATGCGGCGGAAAGGCGCGCGGCGATGTCCGCATCGCTGACATGCACGCTCTCCACGCCCGCGGAGGCGGCGACTTCCTCCTCGCCAAGCGCGCGGTCGTAGAGCCGGGCGCGGCTGATCTGGCCTTGGAAATGCCGGTTGCCACCGGGAGGGGAATGGCGCAGCCCGAACAGCACCCGCGCCGTGTTCGTTTCAAAGGACGCCACGCCCGCCTTGTAGCCGCGGCCGTAGGGCAGGCCTTCGCGGTATCCGGTGATGGTGCCGTTGGCATGGTAGACGATCGCCACGTGGACAAACCGCTGGTCGGCTTGCGTTTCCTCCGGCGCGCCAAAGGACTGGGTGCGCACAAAACCGTCGCTGCCCGCCATCCACCGGCGCGGTTCGCGCTCGCCATAGACGAGGGCGTCAAACCGCGAGCCGGTGGGGGTTTCGAGGCTGATCACGCCGCCGCCGCGCTGGGCTGGATCGGCCAGCTTCACCCAAGCTTCCAGCGTCTTCTCCTTCAGCGCAAAGGTGGCCGGTGACGTGGCCACATAGCCGCGGCCATCAAGCACCAGCGCGCCGTCCCGGAAGGTGACGTTGCCCTCGGCCACTCCATGCAGGGCACCGCGCGCGTCGCGCAGGTCGCCCTCGAATTCCCACGCCGCCACGGGTTGCGGTGGCGCGGCCTTGGCGCGTGGCTTGCGCTCGGCAAGCACCTGGGCACGGATGGGCGCATCGAGGGCGTCGAGTTCCTTTTGGATGGCGGTGATTCGATCTCGCGCGAACTCGCCAGCAGCCGCATCCGGCGGCAGAGCGCGCAGTCCGGGTTTTAAGCCGGCCAGCGCCGCGGCGATTTGATAATATTCCTTCTGCCGCACCGGATCGAACTTGTGGTCGTGGCAGCGGGCGCAGTGCAGCGTCAGGCCCAGGAACGACTCGCCCACGGTGCTGATGTAGTCCTCCATCTCGTCCTGGCGCACCACGGCGCGCATCGGGGCGCTTTGCTGGGTCTGGCCGACGGTGTCGTAGGCGCCAGCCACGAGGAAACCCGTGGCGATGATGCCATCGGTTCCGGCGCCGGGCAGGACATCGCCGGCCAGCTGCAGCCGGGCAAACTGATCGTAGGGCAGGTCGCGATTAAACGCCCGCACCACCCAGTCGCGGTAGCGCCAGGAATGGTCGCGCAGCTGGTCGCGCTCGAAGCCGTCGCTCTCTCCGAAGCGCGCGATGTCCAGCCAGTGGCGCGCCCAGCGCTCGCCGTAATGCGGCGAGGCCAGCAGGCGATCCACCAGCCGCTCGTAGGCGTCGGGGGCGCGGTCGGCCTCGAACGCCGCCACCTCCTCCGGCGTGGGGGGCAGGCCGGTCAGGTCATTGGCAAGGCGGCGGATGAGCACGCGCCGATCCGCCTCGGGCGAGGGCGTCATGTCCTGCGCTTCCAGTTTTGAGAGGATGAAGGCGTCGATGGGATTGCGCGCCCACCGGGGAGTTTTTATCGCAGGCGGCTCAGGGCGTTGGATGGGCTGCAGCGACCACCAGTCGTATCCCGCGCGCCGCTCGCTGGTGATCTGGAAGGGGTCGATGGGCGCGCCCCAAGCGGCGCCGGCAAGAATCCACTGGCGAAGCAGTTCCTGCTCCCCGGCGGGCAGCGGATTCTTGGGCGGCATCTTCTGGCCGCGAACCTTCTCCCACATGCCGCTCGCCGCGAGGTTCCCCGGCACGAGGGCCGGGCCGTTCTTGCCGCCCTTGAGCGCGCCGGCGGCTTGCGAGAGATCAAGGCCGCTCTTGGGATCGGTGCCGCTGTGACATTCCAGACAGCGCCGGGCGAGCAGCGGGGCGATCTGGGTGTTAAAATCCACGGCCGCCCGCGCCACGCCGGTGGGCACCAGCAGCGCGACCAGCAGCAGGCTAGGCCAGAATCTCATGAAGCACTTCGCCGTGAACGTCCGTGAGGCGCATGTCGCGGCTGCTGATGCGCAGGGTCAGCCGCTTGTGGTCAATCCCCAGCAGGTGCAGCATCGTTGCGTGCAGGTCGTGAATGTGGGTGCGCCCTTCCACAGCCTTGTACCCGTATTCGTCCGTGGCACCGTGGATGTGGCCGCCTTTGACGCCGCCGCCGGCCATCCAGATGGAAAAGCCAAAGGGGTTGTGGTCGCGCCCGTCGCCTCCCTGCGCGAAGGGCGTGCGGCCAAATTCACCGGCCCAGACCAGCAGCGTGCTCTCCAGCAGGCCGCGATTCTTCAAGTCCATGATAAGGGCGGCCATGCCTTGATCCACCGAGAGCGCGTTCTTGGTGTGTCCGTCCTTGAGGGCGCTGTGCTGATCCCAGCGGTCGCCGTTTCCCGAGGGGCAGGTGATCTCGACAAAGCGCACGCCACGCTCCACCAGCCGCCGCGCCAGCAGGCAGTTGCGGCCGAAGGACGCGGTGTTGGCAAAGGGCGAGTTCAAGCCGTAGAGACTGCGGGTGGCGTCAGATTCGCCGCGTAGTTCGAGCAGCTCGGGCACGGCCGACTGCATTCGAAAGGCCAGCTCCTGATTGGCGATGGCCGACTCGATTTCGTCGGGCGCGCCCTGCCCTTCGGACTGCGCGCGATCCAGCCGGCGCAAGAGGCGCAGTTTGTTTTCCTGCAGGGCTGGGCGCGATTCCTGCGGGTGGAGGTTTGCCAGCGGCTGGGCACCCCCCTTAAACACCGAACCTTGAAAGGTGGCGGGCAGGAAGCCGTTGCTAAAATTGTCCAGCCCACCGGGCGGCACCAGTCCTCCGTTGAGCACGATGAACCCGGGCAGGCTCTGATTGGCGCTGCCCAGCCCGTACGTCACCCACGCGCCCATGCTGGGCCGCCCCGACTGGCCAAGGCCCGTGTGCAGGAAGTAATTGGCGTTGGTGTGCTCGGAGAAGCTCGAAGTCATCGAGCGGATCACGCACAACTCATCCGCACAGGTTGCCAGCCGCGGGAAGAGGCTGCTCACGGGCAGCCCACTTTGGCCGTGCCGGGTGAAGGTCCACGGACTGGCGAGCGTGCGGCCGTGGTTGTTAAACTGCGTGGCCTCCATCTTGAGGCCGAAGGGCTGGCCGTGTTCCCTCGCCAGCCGCGGCTTGGGGTCGAACGTGTCCACCTGCGAGGGGCCGCCGTCCATGTAGAGAAAGATGATGCTCTGCGCCTGCGGCCTGGCATGGGGCGGTCGCGCGCTGGGCCGGGCGCCGGCGTTGCGTGCCAGCCAATCCCAGAGCGCCACCATGCCAAATCCATGGGCGGCGCGCCCGAGCATCTCACGGCGCGTCACCGGCGGGGGAAGGTGCCTTCCGCAGGCGTGCATGGGCTTGAGGATACTCACGTCAAAAAAAATGGCCAGCGCTTTGGCTGGCCAGATGCGATTAAGGTGGTGCGGACTACTTCTGCGGCTTGGCGACCGGCTTTGTGTCCACGGCCTTCTTGATGTCCACGGGCTGGGCGCCCACCAGACTGGCGGCTTGAGTGCCCAGCTTGGCGGCGATCAATCCACTGGGGTCGCAGCCCTTGCTGACGGCGATGATCTTGCCGCCCTTGCCGATCAGAAAATTGCTGGGCATGGTTTGCGTCTGAAACACCTTCCAGCTCTCGCCCTTGGTGTCCACCGCGTAGAGCATGTCCAGCTGCTTGGTCTTCACGTACGACTCCACCTTGGTGTCGGGTTCCTTGAAGATGGCCAGACTGGTCAGCCCCTGACCCTTGTAGGCCTTGTGCAGCTCCTGAAAGTAGGTGAGTTCCTTGTCGCAGCCCAGGCAGCCGCAGGTCAGCCGCACCAACACCGGCCCCTTCTCCGCCAGCTTGGCCAGATCAATATCCTTGCCGTTGCTGTCCTTGATCTTGAAGGCCGGTGCGCTCTTGCCGACCTCCACCTTGGGGGCCTGCGGTTCGGCGACGAGGGCACTGCCAAGCGCCAGGGTGAGTGCGAGGGTCAGGGGAATCTTCATGTTTAGCCTTTTGTGGATGTACTCCATTTACCGACGAACCGGCTGCCCGAGTCATTCAAGCGGATACGCAAAGCAGTCCACTGGCTTGCCATCCCCGCGGCGCCGGGCACAGTACACCCCATGCGCTGGGTTCTTGCATGGATGGCTGGGTGCGGATGGTGTGCGCTGGCGGCTGCGCCCGGGGCCGTGAGCGCGCCTCCCGACGCGGTGCGGCTCTCGCTCGCGCTGCCGGCATTTTATACACAGCACGTGGATGTGGGAGGGTTCTCGGTGGTGGGTTCGGCAAAGGTGTCGGCGGGCGCCCTTCGCGAGGCCGCGTATCTCATCGGCCAGATGACGGCCCTACGGCCGGAAGTGCTGCGCGCGCTGGCCACCAACAAGGTGCGGTTTGTGGTGATGGCCCCCACCGAATTCACGACCGACATTCCCGAGCATCGGGACCTGCAGCCGCGCCTGTACTGGAATGGCCGCGCCCGCGGTCTGGGGGCGACACGGCAGCGCCCGGCCGTCAGTTGCGGCGAGGAAAACCTGCTGGGCTATCCGGGCGACCCCTACGCGCGCGAGAACATCCTCATCCACGAGTTCGCCCATGCCATCCACGGGATGGCGCTCTCGCGGCTCGATCCCACATTTGACAAGCGGTTGGCGGCGGCGTTTGACGCGTCTGCGCGCGCCGGTTTGTGGAAGGGCACCTACGCCCGGAGCAATCACAGCGAATACTGGGCGGAGGGGGCGCAGTCATGGTTTGACACAAACCGCGAGAATGACGCCGAGCACAACCATGTGAACACCCGCGCCGAGCTGCGAGATTACGACCCGGCACTGGCCCGACTGTGCGCGGAGGTGTTTGGCGAGGGCCCCTGGCGCTACGTGAAGCCCGCCGTGCGCCAGCCGCCTTCCGAACATCTGAAGGGTTTGGATGCAGGGCGCGCCCCGCGCTTCGCCTTTCCTCAACCTGAAAGGGAATGGCTTGGCCGCTTCCGTGAAGGCAAGGAGTCGCTCGCGCCCGGTGATGCCGTGGAAGTCGAGCTGCTTGCGGCCGCGCCCGACCCCGCGCGTTCCCCCCGTTCGGGGCAGCCCGCCAAACTCTACCTTCACAACGTGTCGGCGCGTGCCGTGCGATTGGAGTGGATGGACTTTGAGGGCAAGCCCAGCCCGCGCGGCGTGCTGCGACCTGGCGACCACTTGGAAGTAGGCACGTTTGCCGGTCATCTCTGGCGGCTTGCCGACGAAGCCACGGGCCGGACGCTGCACTTCGTTGCCGCGCCGCGCGGCCCGGGCCGTCTCACCCTGCGCTGATCCTGCGCCGGTGCGGGCGCGCCATCCGTGAATTTGGTGGTTGCCCCGAGGAGGGTTCTGCTAGCGTTCGCACCCATGAGCACTCCGGGGGATATTTTTTCACTTCGAGGCAAAGTGGCGCTGGTGACCGGCAGCAGCACGGGGCTGGGCAAGGCCATGGCGCTGGCGCTGGGCCGCGCGGGCGCAAAGGTGGCGCTCAATTACAATAACAACGCCGAGCGCGCAGAGAAGACGCTCGCGGAATTCCGCGCCCAAGGTTGCGAGGGCGCGCTCTTTCGCGCCAACGTGATTGACGAGGGCGAGGTGGATGGCCTGTGCCGGCAGGTGGCCTCCACGCTCGGGCCGGTGGACATCGCCGTGCTCAACGCCACGCCCGACCAGCCGCTCAAACCCATCGAGGAGTACGACTGGGCGTTCTGCCAGAGCATGCTCGATTTCTTCATCAAGAGCCCGTTTCTCATCACCCGCGCCGTGCTGCCGCACATGAAGGCTCAGAAATGGGGGCGCATCATCAACATCGGCTCGGAGGTGTTCCATCTGGGTGTGGCGCCGTTCACCGCGTACGTCGCGGCGAAGGGCGGCCAGAACGGCTTCACGCGCAGTCTGGCGCATGAGCTCGCACCCTGGCGCATCACCGTGAACATGATCGCGCCGGGCTGGATCCCCGTGGAGCGTCACGACAAGGATCCGCAATCGGCCAAGGACGCCTACTTTGCCAACATCCCCATGAAACGCTGGGGCGTGCCCGATGATTTGGCGGGCACCATCACCTATCTTGCCAGCGACGCGTCCTCTTTCGTCACCGGCCAGAACATCCACGTC
>SXGT01215476.1_pt1 | contig 48952 bp, 43 predicted proteins | sample 3176221 | NCBI WGS metagenome assembly SXGT01 (sample SAMN11356862, study PRJNA531348) | freshwater metagenome | isolation source: freshwater sample F1-120 | place: China: Fuxian Lake, Yuxi | collected 2017-12-25
GGCGGCGGGGGCCGCAGGCGGCACGGCCGGAGCAGGGGGCGGCGGCGCCACCGTGGACACCGGCGTGACCGCGGTGCTCGGCGGCTCGAGCCGCGGCGAGGTGACGCCGGTGGTCTCGCGGTGGAACGGGAGCGGCTGGCCGGACGGCGGCGGTTCGGCGGGCGGGACCCAGCCCGGCGCCGCGCGGATCTCGAACTCCGTCTCGGCGGTGGCGGGCGGCTGGCCGCTGTCCCGGATCGCGAACGCCACCCGGGCCCGGTAGACGCCGGGGACCAGGCCGTTGACCCGGAAAGCGAAGCGGTACCGGCCGGACGGGTGCTTGTCGACGGTGTACCCGAGGTCGAGCTCCTTGACCCGCACGTCCTTGCTCAGGTCGAAGACGGCGATGCCGACGCCGATCTCTTCGCGCCCTTCGACACCGGCGGTGGCGCCGACGGTGACCGAGAAGGCCACCGCCTCTTCCGTCGAGAACCACGCCTGGGCGGCGGGCCGCTCGTGCAGCACCTTGCCCACGCTCGTGACCTGGGGCCGGATGAGCGCCGCGACCTCTTCCAGGCGCTGGATGAACTCGTCCAACCGGGAGAAGCGGAACGGCGGCGACGGGGCCAACTCGAGCGACAACGCGCGCGACAAGAGCACCCCGACCCGCTCGGCGAGGCGCCCGTGGAACCGCGGGTTGCTGTCCTCGGCCTTCATGCGCTGGACGAGGCGGTCCTTGACCGAGGCCAACGCCGCCTTGTCGAGCCCGCGCGACGGCCACGCGATCGGCGCCTCGGGGCCCACGATGCCGCGCCACAAGATGAGCGCCAACGCCCAGGTGTCGACCGAGCCGGACCACGCGGCCTCGCCCGTGGCGCCCGCGACCTCGGGGGGCAACCACGGGTTGCCGCCGGCCTGCGCGCAGAAGGTGCCGATGGAGCGGCGGACCGCGGGCGTGGCCGCGTCGGCCAGGAAGAGCTCGCCCCGGTCGGAGAACAGGATGTTGGTGGGCCGCAAGCCGCCGTGGAACGGCGCCCCCACCACGCCCGACGCACCGAACTGGCGCACCAGCTTGCACACCGCCAGGAGCGCGTCGACCAGGGGGCCGATGCCGAGGCCCTCCTGGATGCGGCGCTCCAGCGACTCGCCCAGGCGGGGCAACAACATCGCCGGCTGGCCGTCGGGCGCGGTGAACCGGGCTTCGAGCCGGGGAAGGAACGGGAGCTGGCCCTGCTCGTAGAGCCGCGCCTCCTCCATCAAGGCGTCGCGGCACGCCGCGAAGAACGCCTCGGGAGCGCCGCCTTCACCCCGGATGTCCTCCGGGGAGAGCGGCACCTTGAGCACGAAGAGCTGATCGTTGGCATCGCGGCGGGCGACGAAGCTCTTGCCCCAAAGGCCGCGCCCGAGGAGCTGCCCCACCTGGTACGCGTTGCCCTGGCCGTCACGGACGGTGTCTCCGCTGCGCATGCCCCTTCCGAAGGTCGCGCGAGCCTAACGCAGCACGCGCCCGTTGCCTCCCGTGGCGGCGCTTCCCCCCTCGGAATACCTCCGGCGGTGTTCTTCCCGCCCGACGGCAACGGCCCCTACCGCCTGCTCCGCGCGTTCGGCGGGGCCCCGGTCGCCGAGCTCGAGCGTTCGTTGGCCGACCCGGAAGCGGCACAACGGCGTCGCCTGCGCGTCGTGCGGGAGGCCGTCGCCGGGAGCGCCTACGCGGCCCACCTCGGCCTGCGCCCCGGCGGGGCCGAGCTCGACCTCGACGCGCTCCGCACCGCCGCCGCGATCGTGGACGGCGCGGCGATGGAGCCGTGGCTCGCGCGCATCGAAGCGGGGGAGCCGGCGGTCTTGACCACCGACCGGGTCTTGCAGCTCGTCGAGACCAGCGGCACCACCGGCCGCCCCAAGCGCCTCCCGGTCACGCGCGCGTGGGCCGACTCGGTCGCCGCCGCACAACGGTTGTGGGTGCTCGGGCTCCTGCGGGACGACGAAGGGCTGGCCGGCGGCGCGGCCTTGTCGATCGTCTCACCGGCGGTGGCGGGGCGGACCCCGGGCGGATTGGACTATGGGAGCAATACAGGGCGGATGTTTCTTGCCCAACCGTTCTGGGTACGGTGGCGGGCGCCGGTGCCCTACGCCGCATACACGCTGCCCGACCTCGAGACACGGCAATACACGATCCTGCGTCACGCGCTCGCGGCCGACGTCCGCTCGTGGACGGCGGCCAACCCGGCGAGCCTGCTCCTGTACCGCCGCCGCCGCGACCAGTGGTGGGAGGAGCTGCGGCGCGACCTCGCGGATGGGACGATCGGGCGACTGGGCGTCCGTGGGCTTGCTCGAAAGGACGTGCCCGACGCGCCCATGTGGCCGTGGGACCTGCGCCGCGTCAACTGCTGGCGGGGCGGACCCGCGGCCTGGTACGCCGCGCGGCTCCCCGAGGCGCTCGGCCGCGACGTCCCCGTGCGCGAGGCCGGGATCACCGCCTCCGAGGGGTACTTCGCGGTACCGGTCGACGACGGCGACCCGATCGCGTGGCTGGGCGGGCACGTGCTCGAGTTCGTGGACGACGCCGGCACACCGCGCTGGGCGTGGGAGCTCGAGGTCGGCGCCACCTACCGCCTGGTGGTGACCACCGAGGCGGGCCTGGTGCGCTACGACCTGGGCGACCTGGTCCGGTGCACCGGGCACGCGGGACGGGCCCCGCGCCTGGTCTTCGAACGGCGCGCCGCCGCCGAGCTCAACGTGGTCGGGGAGCGGGTCACCGAGGCCCACCTGCAGGCCGCGGCCCGCGCCGCGTTTCCCGACGCGGAGGCCATCGCCGCGACGACCGAGCCGGCCGAGGTGCCGTGGCTCCGGGTGCTGGTGGGGCAGCGGGCGCCGCTCCCGGCCGCGGCGGCCCCGCACTTCGACGCCGCCCTCGCCGCCGTGAACGTCGAGTACGCCGACCGGCGGGCCTCGGGTCGCTACGGGCCCCCAGAATTGCGGCTCCTCCCCCCCGAAGCGTGGGAACGGTGGAAGGCGGCGCGGGTCGCCGCGGGCGCGCCGGAGGCCCAGGTGAAGGACCCGGTGGTGGTCGACGCGCGCCGGTACGCCGAGCTGGTGGGCGCCGATTCTGCCGGCGTGTGAAGCTCCCGGATGGAACGGCTGGCCCTCCGCATCCTCGTCGCCCTCGGGGTGTCCGCCCTCCTGGCCGCACTCCTGGGCCCCACCGCCCAGGAGGTGCGCCCCTTCGTCGAGCCGCTCGGCACGATTTTCATGCGGGCGCTGTTGTCCCTGGTCCTCCCCTTGGCGGCCACGGCGCTGGTCCTCGCGGTGGCGGAGCTGCGGCCGGGCTCGCTCGCGGGCATGGGCGGGCGGCTCTTGGGGCTCACCGTCGGCCTCACCAGCGTCGCGGTGGCGGTGGGGCTCACGCTCATCGGCCTCGTCCGACCCGGCGAAGGCATCGATCGCAGCACGCTCCCCGCCGGTGGTGTCGTCACGCCGGCGGCCACCGACGCCGCCCAGGCGTTGGTCGAGCTGGTGCCGCAGAACGCGTTTCGCGCCGCAGCGGACGGCGCGATGGTCCCGCTCCTGGTCTTCGCGGTGCTCTTCGGGGCCGCCCTCCGCACGACCGACACCGACCCCGCTCGCCGCCTGCACGAGCTGGTCCAGGGGGCGTTCGACGTGTGCGTCCGCGGCGTCCAGATGGTCATGACCGTGGCCCCGATCGGCGTGGCCGCGATGGCGTTTTCGACGGTCGCCAAGGGCGGCCTCGCCGCGCTGGTCCCCGTCGGCAACTTCGCCCTCGTGGCGGCCGGCGCGTTGGCCATCCAGGGGTTCATCGTGTACCCCCTCGCGTTGCGGATCGGCGCAAAGACCAGTCCCCTCGCCTTCTTTCGGTCCATTCGCCCCGCCCTGGCCGTCGCGTTCGCGACCGCGTCCAGCGCCGCCACCCTCCCGACCACCCTGCGCGTCGCCGAGGAGGGCCTCCGCATCCCCGCCCAGGCCGGCCGCTTCATCCTCACCGTCGGCGCGAGCGCGAACCAGAACGGGACGGCCCTCTACGAGGGAGTTGCCATCCTCTTCATCTGCCAGCTCTACGGCGTCGAATTGAGCCTGGCCCAGCAGGCGCTGGTCGCGGGCGTCTCCATCCTCGCCGGCGTCGGCACCGCCGGCGTGCCCGCCGCGTCGATCCCGGTCATCGCCGCGGTCGTCGGGGCCTTCGGTGTGCCGGCCGAGGCCGTCGGGGTGCTCGTCGGCGTCGACCGTGTCCTGGACATGTGTCGCACCACGATCAACGTGGCGGGCGACCTCGTGATCGCGCGGATCGTGGGGGGCGAGGAGCCTCCGGAGGCCGCGTGAGGCCCGCCCTGGGCGCCGCGGCGCGACCGTCCCGAAGGCGGCCGAGCCTCCCCGCGGCGCGCGGCGCGTTCGAGCCTGCCCGCGCTTCGGGACGGGCCCGTCGCGCCGCCCAGAAGGGCACCAGCGGTTAGGCTCACGAGGTGATCGTCCTCTTCGCGCGCGTCCCCGAACCCCACAAGTGCAAGACCCGCCTGATCCCGCGCCTCGGCCCGGCGGGCGCGGCCCACCTCGCCGCCGCGATGACCGCCGACGTCATCGAGCTGGTGCGCGGGACCGGCCTGCCGTTTCGCCTGGCGCTCGAGGGCGACCTGGGGCATCCCTGGGTGCGGATGCTGGACTGTGAGTGGGAGGCCCAGGCCGAGGGCGACCTCGGCGCGCGCCTCGCGCACGCGCTGCGCGACGGTGGCGTGGCGGTGGGCACCGACGCACCCACGCTGCCGCCGGCGCTCCTGCTCGAAGCGCACGCCTCCAGCGCCGACGTGGTGCTCGCGCCGGCGTTCGACGGCGGGTACGTCCTGGTCGGCGTCAACGACCCCGCCGACATCTTCGAGCTGGTGCCGTGGTCGAGCCCGGACACCTTCGTGCGCCAACACCAACGCGCGGTCGACCTGGGCCGCAGCGTGCGCGTCCTCCCGTTCTGGTACGACGTGGACGGGCCGGACGACCTGGACTTCCTCCGGCGGCACCTGCGCACGCTGCCGGGCCGCCTCGCGCCGCGTACGCGCGGGTTCCTGGCCGGGCTCGAGTAGGGGCGGCGCCCCGCCCGAACGTGCGCGCTCTGACGTCGATCTGACGAACGCTGGAGGCGGCGGCCAAGCGGGTCTACGGTCGGGGTGGAGTCCACATGCGCCACCTGTTCCTCCTCGTTCTCCCGCTCACGGCCTGTACCACCGACCCCGGCACCGACTCGGGCGACGGCGACTCCGGCGACAGCGCCGCGGACACCGGCGACACGGGCGACACCGGCTGCGCCACTCCCCTCCCCTGGTACGCCGACGCGGATGGGGACGGGTTCGGCGACGTGAACACCGCCGTGACCGCGTGCGAGGCGCCCGCGGGCCATGTCGCGGACGCCACGGACTGCGACGACGCCGCGGCCGCGGTGCACCCCGACGCCACCGAGGTCTACTGCAACGACGTCGACGAGGACTGCTCGGGCGCGGCCGACCTGCCCGGGCTCTGGGTCCCGGGCGACCACGCCACGCTCCAGGCGGCGGTCGACGCGGCGGCCTCGGGCAGCACGGTCTGCGTGGACGCGGGACAAGCCGACAAGGCGCTCACCGTCGACCGCGGCGAGGGCTTCACGGTGACGATCCTCGGCGCGGGCGCCGACGCGACCGCGCTGGTCGGGACCGGGGCAACGCGCGTGCTCAGCGGGGACGTGGAGGTGCGCGACCTGACCGTCCGCTCCGACGGCGAAGGATTCGTGGTCGGCGCCGGAGGAACGCTCGGGCTGGTGGACGTGCAGGTCGACGGCGCGGGGTGCGGAACGTACTGCGGCGGGTACGTGGCGTGGGTGGAAGGGGCGCTCGACGCCACCGGCCTCGTGGTGGGCGGTGTCGACATGGAAGGAGAGTTCACGAGCTCGGTCGCGATGTTCCACGCGGCGTGGGGGTCGAGCGTGTCGCTCACCGACTTCCGTGTGGAGGGAAACCGGGTGGACACCTCGGGCACCGAGATCACCGACGGGCCCGACACGTGGTGGCAGGGCTACGCCGAGAACGACGGGGTGATCGGGGGCGGCGGCGGCACCGTGAGCCTGCTGGACGGCGTGATCGTCGACAACGAGTTCCGTTCCTCGCGCAGCCAGGTCTACATGCTCGGGTACGACGTGGAGGGGACGATCCGCGGGGTCGAGGTCACGGGGAACGCCGCGACCAGCTCCGACGGCGAGGCCATCTTCCTGTACGCGGGAGGGCGGTCGCTGACGATCTCGCAGACGTTGATTTCCGACAACGTGCTCACCGGACCCGGTGTCAGCTTCATGGGTGCCGAGTCGGCCGACCTGGTCATGGAGAACGTCGTGGTGGCCGGCAACGTCCTGCAGGCCGACGCCGACGGGTCGAGCCAGAGTGGCGGTTGGTTCTGGGTCGGGTGGGGGACCGGCGCGCTCACGAACGTGACGTTTGCCGACAATCGAATCGACGAGGACGTGTACGTCTGGGGCGGCGGCCTGGCCAACCTGTCCGGGGCGTCCCTCAGCCTCACCAGCTCGGCGTTCGTCGACCTGACCTGGGGCGGCGATCGGCCGCTCGTGTATTCCGACACTGCGGCACCGGCCGTCGCGGCGAGCTTCTTCCACGGCAACAGCGGTGTCACCTACGAGGGAGCGGTCACCGGCACGATCGAAGCGTCCGTGGCCGACCCCCGCTTCGTCGACGCCGCGGGTCGGGACTACCACCTCGCGGAGGGGTCCCCGCTCATCGACGCGGGCGCGGGCGGGGTGCAGGACGCGGACGGGAGCGCTTGCGATGTGGGGGGGTTTGGGGGGCCTGAGGGGTCAGGCTGGTGAAACGCGATCTGTTCGTCCTTGACGCGGTAGTCGACGTGGGCGCCCCCTGACGAGAGGGTGATCTTCTCGACCAGGCGGTCCAGGGCTTCGCGCCGCTCCTCCAGCGGCCGGGCGGTCCACGCTTCAAGGACCGCCTCCCGGAACTTCGCGGGATCGACCTGTTCCGGACTGGGCACCGGCTTCCGCTCGGGCAGGCTCGCGAGCCACAGCTTCAGCCCCTCCCGCCGGGCGATCAGCGGGGCGTTCAGCGCCCGCGCGTCGTCGGCCGTGAGGATGTCGTCGGCGACTTGGAGGCCGATCTTCCGGATGCGGGCGTCCAGCTCGCCGATGTCGGCGGCGAGCCGCGCCCGCTCCGTCTGCACCTCGTCAGGCTGTTCCGCCAACGTCGACAGGGACTGATCGATCAGCGCCTGAACGCTCTCGGGGGAGAGCACGTCGTTGTGGATGTAGTCGAGGACGGCGGCGTCGAGCTTTTCGACACGGACTGTGAGCCCCGAGCACAGCGCCTTGTTCTCCGCGCGCGTTCGGCAAGCGTAGTAGTGGAACTGGTGGCTCCCCGGTGGACCGCCGGCGGTCACGGCGATGCGCCCCCCGCACGACCCGCACCGAAGCCACGGCGTGAGCACGCCACGCTCGCTCATGTGGATGGTGTGGTTGCCGTTGCCCCCTTCCTCTTTCGAACGGTCTTTGAGTGTGCGGAGGGCGGCGACCCGGTCGAACTGCTCCTGCGTGACGGCGGCCTCGTGCGCGTCGCGGGCGACCACCACGCCATTCTGCACGATGTGCCCGAGGTACGTGGGGTTGGTCAGGACCCGCTGGACGTGCTTCGGCAGCCACGTCCCTGCGAACCGCTGGCGCTCGACGTTGCGCGTCGGCGGCTCGATGCCCTCGCGCGTCAGCTTCTCGGCGAGGCGCTTCTGCCCGTCCTTTCCTTCGAGGTACTCGGCGTAGATCCGCTTCACCACTTCGAATGCGGCGCGCGACTCCTCGGTGACGGTGAGCCGGCCCTCGACCACCTCGTAGCCGTACGGGGCGTGCCCGTTCTGCCAGAACCCCTGCTCGGCTTGCGACTGCATCCCGCGCTTCACGTTCCGCGAGAGTTCCTCGCTGTACCGCTCCGAGAGCCATGCGAGAATCGGTCGGATCAACTTGGTGAACGACTTGTCGCCCGCGTCGGGCTCGGTGAGCGAGACGACCGTGATGTCAGCCTCGTCGAGCGTGGCGAGCGCGCGGAGGCAGTCAAACATGTTCCTCGCGACGCGCGAGATCGCCCAGACATAGAGGCGGTTGATCCCCGGCCCCCGCGCCTTCGAGCGTCCGAACCGGGCATCGCGCTGGGCCTCAGCGACGCGGATGAGGGACTGGTAGGCGAGGCGCTTCTTGACCGCACGCCCGCTGATGCCCTCGTCCACGAACCAGTTGGCCTCGGGGATCACCACGCCGTCGGCAGCGGCGCGGCGCTCGATTTCGGCACGCTGCTGCTCGATCGATTTGTCTTGACGGGGGTCGCTGCACCGCAGGTACGCGGCTCCGATGATGGGCATGGCGGGCTCCAGAGTCCTGGTCGAACTTGACATAGTGCGCGGCACCTAAGCAACCGATTTGAGCACGACGGCTTGGATGTCACTCGGCGACAGGGCGGAGGCCCACGCGGCGATGCCAGGGCGGCCGGTCGCGGTCACCGCGTCCCCGACGGCGGGGATCCGGAACCGCATCCCTGCGGTCTCCTCCCGGACCACGGCGAGCACCGCGAGCAGCATGGGGAGTTCCTCCCCCACGAGCGGAGTGGCGCGCCGGGCGAGGGCGTCGAGCGCCTCAGGGAAGTCCTTGTTGGCGGCGGCGATCGCGATGGGCCGGCTGGTCGCGCTCGGGGACCACAGGCGGAGCGTCGGGATGGGGGCGACGAGGAAGTCGTCCTTGCCCCCGATCATCCCGTTCGGCCCCATGAGGTCGATACGGGTGGTGCCCTCCGGGCGGTCGAAGCAGCAGAACAGCGAGCGCCCCTCGCGCACGGCGGCGCGAACAGGGGCGATGGACCTTTCGATGAGGCGCGCCTGGCCGGCGGCGACCTGCGACGCGAGGTTCACGACGCCCCCCGCGCCGCTTGGTCGCGCGGCTCCTGCATCGCGAGGTGGAGCGCCTTGCGGAGCTGCGGTGGCAGGACGGTGGTGGGTTTGCCCTCGCTCTTGGAGATGACGCTTTGCTCCACGGCGAGCTTGGCGGCGAGTGCACGCTGGCTCGCCCCGAGCCACATCCGGTACGAGGCCAGGTCCGCACCGGTGAGAGCCGGGAGCTCGTCGACGGGATCGGGAGGCGTTGGGGCGGGAGCGCGCGCCGGGATCGGCGGGGCGGCGACGGGTCGCGACGGGACCGGCGCCGCCGCTGCGGTTGCTCCACGGGCACTGGGCGGAGCGATCGACGAACGCGGCGCCGGCAGCGTTTCCGTCGGCGTCGCCATCACCTCGGTGAGCCGCTCCTGGAAGAGCAGCGCCAGCGGCGTCGGCTCGTCCGCCCGCGGCGTCGGGCAGTCGACGACGCGCGTCACGACCGGTCCGGCGGGCGTCCCCGCCGGACGCTTCGCCGCGGACGTACTCGCACCACGCGCTCCGGCTTCGGCTTCAGCCGCCGATCTCTCGGCGTCTTCGGCTTCCTTCGCCGCCCGTCGCCGCGCCTGTTCGCGGGCGGCGTCGGCGACGGCGCGCTTCGCCTCGGCTTCGATCCGAGCCTTCGCCGCGAGCGCAGCATCTCGCCGGGCATTGGCGCTCGCCGCGCGCTCCCGGAATTGCCGCAATTCCTCGTCTGCGGCCCGCTCGGCTGCTGCCTCGGCCTCCTCCTCAGCCTTCCTCGCGGCGGCTTCCTCTGCTGCGCGACGGCGTACCCGTTCCGCGCGGGCGACCGGATCGACGGTCGGCGCCGGCGCCTCGTGCACGGAGGTATGGGCCGCCGGCCGTGCGACCTCACCGCGGGTGGGGGCCTGCGCTGCCGGTCGGGCCGCCGGCTCGGGCGCCGCCGGGCGAGGCGCGAGACGCCCAAGCCGCGCCGCCTTCACCTCCACGACGCGGTCCTCGGCCTCCTGCCGGAGTTCGGCGAACTGCGCCGCCGCCTCATCGTCGTCGTCCGCCTGGGCGTCGCGACGTCGCCGGTCGTAGTCGGTCATCCAGTCGAAGAGCTGGTTCGGGTCGTCGCTGGCCGCGATGAACCCGCGCTCGGCGACGAAGTCGAAGGCGGCGGCGCACATCACGACCCCCGGGGCCCGCGGCTCGCGCGGATGTCGGTGACGCGGATGTCGATCTCCTCGATTAGGTCCTGCGTGCGGAGGCGTGCCATCGGTCCCATACGCTCGTTGAGCGCGTCCGCGTGCACGCCGCGTAGGGTCCGCAGCTCGGAGAGGTCCGTCATGGATCGGATGCGGGTGCGCTGCTTGCGGAACTCCTTGTCGAGGCGCGCGAGGGCAGCTTCGTCCTCCTCGGGGAGTACGTCGTCCTCGTCGTCCTCCGGCTCGTCGTCGGACTCGTCTTCCTCGTCGAAGGCGTCGTTCGCGGCCGTCTCCTCCTCGTCGTCGGTGCCGAAAATGCGGTCGATGAATGCGTACTTGCCCATAGGGTCTCCTGTCAGGTTGGTTGGTTGAAGCTGGTTACTCGTCGTCATCGCCGGCGAAGTCGACGAGCTTGGCGGGGACGTACTCGCGGAACTCGCGGTCGAAGACCCGGCCGATCACGCGGTCGATCTTGGCGAAGTCGAGGATCACGTCGCCCTCGCGGACGGGGCGGTTCAGGACGCGGATGCCGTCGGCCTGGAGCGCGCGCGCCGAGAGGTGCATGAGCGCGAGGACGGACGTGGCGTCGCTGTCCACGCGGGCATCGGCGACGCGCTGCCCGAGGCGCAGGAGGACGTGGAAGGACGGCGTCGCACGGCCGGTTTCGAAGTGGGTGAGCGTCGGCCGCGAGACGCGCAGTAGCGCGGCCATCTGCGCCTGGGTGAGGCCGAGGTCGGCCCGGATCATGGCGATGCAGCGCCCGAAGAGCGTCGCGGAGTCCACGATGGGGCGGCGAGAGGATGGGGTGGTCATGGGCGATCCGATATCGAGTGTTAGTCTTACTAACCTGCGTCGCGGAGTCAAGCCCCATGATGACGTTAGCCGAACCGCGATGCCGATGCCATCCCCGACGACTATCCCCGATGACGAGGCCCGATGACGAGGGCAGCCCCCCGATGCCACCCGCCTGATGTCGATGATGACACGGAATCACGCCCACAATTTCGTCATCGGCATCGCCGATGCGGGCCAACGACATCGCCCGTCATCACCCGCCCATACGCCTCGGCGACCGGCGACCGCGATCCGGCATCGCCCCGAGCCTGACCCGCGCCCCGGGTCCGCTTGCGGCGCCGCCGGAGGGCTCACCGTCGTAGCGATGCCGCCCCGGGCATCGGCTGGCCTCGGCGCCCCGAACGCCCCGGACGGCGGCGACAACGGAGCCGCCGCGCGCGCCCACCGCGCGATGATCGGCGTGGACCATTTTTTGGCCCGGCGTCGTGTGATGCTCCGATCTCGCGGTGCTGAACCCCTCGGCACGCTAAAGGACGCCCACGGTGCAGATGTTCGACGGACTCTTTCCCAGCTACCGAGCCCCCGCTCTGCGCGACGCGGTGGATCTGCTTGCTTTGACCGACGAGACCGATCGCGGGGCGGTGTACACCAAGCCCGAGATTGTGCGCGCGATCCTCGACCTCGCCGGGTACACCGCCGATCGCCCACTTCACCTGTGGCGCCTGCTCGAGCCCTCCTTCGGGGGCGGCGACTTTCTCCTCCCCGCTCTGGACCGGCTCCTCGGAGCGTACCGGCGGGCTGGGGGCTTGCCTGCCGGGGCGGCCGTTGCTCTCCGTGATGCGATCCGAGCCGTGGAGGTCCACGGGGCTTCGTTCGACGGGACGCGCACCGCGGTCCTCGATCGGCTCGTTCTGGACGGGCTCGAAGTCGAGGCCGCGGAAAGCCTCGCAACCGCCTGGCTAAGGCGCGACGACTTCCTCCTGACTGCCCTCGATGGTCAGTTCGACTTCGTGGTTGGGAACCCGCCCTACGTGCGCCAGGAGCGCATTCCCGACGCCCTGCTCGCCGAGTACCGTCGGCGCTACAAGACGATCTATGACCGGGCCGACCTCTACGTGCCGTTCTTCGAGCGCGGCCTCGCGCTACTGCGCGCCGGTGGACGACTCGGGTTCATCTGCGCGAACCGGTGGCTGAAGAACAAGTACGGTGGGCCGCTCCGCGAGTTCGCGTCGTCGGCCTTCCACCTTCGCTACTTCATCGACCTGGAGGGCTCGCCAGCCTTCCACTCCGAGGTGATCGCCTATCCCGCGATCACGATCTTCGAGCGAGCGCCCGCGGGGGACACGCGCATTGCCCGGCGGCCCGAGGTCAGCGACGCCTCGCTCGGCAAGCTCGTGTCCGCCATGCTCAACGGCGGCGCTGCATCGGACGCGCGGATCGATGAGGTCGCACGCGCCGTCGCCGGCGGCGACCCGTGGTTGCTCGATGCTCCCGACCGTCTTCGCCTCCTGAGGCGACTCGAGGACCAGTTCCCGGAGTTGGAGGAAGCCGGGTGCAAGGTCGGCATCGGCGTGGCGACGGGAGCCGACAAGGTCTTCATCGGCAAGTTCGACGAGCTTCCAGTTGAGGACGAGCGCAAGCTCCCCCTCGTCATGGCCCGCGATCTGAACGGCGTGGGCATCCACTGGCGCGGGTTCGGGGTGGTCAACCCATTCAATGACGACGGCTCGATGGCCGACCTCGACAAGTTCCCTCGCTTCGGAGCCTACATCCGGGCGAACGAAGAACGCATCGCCGGCCGACACTGCGCCCAGAAGAACGAGACGGGCTGGTATCGGACCATCGACCGCATCTGGCCCGACCTTGTCGCCAAGCCGAAGCTGGTGATCCCGGACATCAAGGGCGAGCCCACCGTGGTGCTCGACGAAGGCCACTACTACCCGCACCACAACCTCTACTTCGTGCTCTCGGACGAGTGGGAGCTACCCGCGCTCGCGACCGTCCTGCGCTCCTCGGTGGCGGTCCTGTTCATTTCGTCCTACTGCGTCCGGATGAGCGGGGGGTTCCTACGGTTCCAAGCGCAATATCTCCGCCGCATCCATCTTCCCCGTTGGTCGAAGCTCGCTGAGTCGAACCGGGCTGCGCTTCGGGCAGCGAGCGCCTCGCTCGACATCGACAGGATCGACGCTGCGGTGGCGATGGCCTTTGACCTGACGCCTCCCGAGACCTCCCTGGTCCGGCAGCTTGCCGACGATGCCCGCGTAAAGAGGAAGAACAGTGACGGTCCAGCTACTACCCCTTGATTTCGACGAGCAGGCCGCGGCTGCCGTCAAGAGCTTCTGGACCGCCCGGGTCGCGCCGGGGACCGGCACGCAGGGGGGTACGCGAGACGGCGTGATCGGCGGCAAGAACCTCGATGCCTTCATCCGGCTGGTCACCGTGGTTGCCCGCCACTGCGGCCTCCCGGACGAGGCCGTGCTCACGCGCAAGGCCAGCGTGGTCCTGCCGGGCTTCTTCCGCGCAACGAAGAACTGGGACGTCCTCGTCATCCACCGCCGACGGCTGATCGCGGTCTTCGAGTTCAAGTCCCAGGTCGGTTCCTTCGGGAACAACTTCAACAACCGGTCCGAGGAGGTCATCGGGGCCGCTGCCGACCTCTGGGTCGCGCACCACCACGGTGCCTACAGCGACGAACCGCCCGGCACGGGTCGGGAGGTGCTCTACGTCCGCGAGCCTTCGCCGCTGCTGAACCCCGAGATCCAGCGCGATCCGCGGCCACCGTTTCTCGGCTGGCTGATGCTCTTGGAGGAGTCCCCCGAGTCGACCTCGCCTGTGCGCGTTGACGAGCCGAACTATCGGGTGTTTCCCGAGTTCCGCGGCGCATCTTACGCCATGCGATATCAGATCCTTTGCGAGCGGCTTGTCGAACGCCAGCTCTACGGCGCCGCGGCGCTGGTGTTGAGCAACAAGGACACGGGTGCGGCGACGGGCCAGCACCGATCGTTGTCGGAGGCGACGAGCTTGCGGACGTTGTTTGCGGAATTTGCGGCGAGGGTGGCGGCATCTAACGAAGCTGGCCGCTGAGCGAGGATTGGCGTGCACATCACCCAATCGCCTCGACCGCCGGTTGACAGATGATCATCTTGGTCGTCGTATCCGTCGCCTTCGTGCTGACGGTCACATTCCGCCTGCGCCGCCTCGAACGGCGCATGCTCTTTCCAGCGCCCGTGATTTCGCGGACGCGGCTTGCTGAACTCGCGCTTGAACAGGGTGCCCGGGAGATCACCGTCGTCACGGAGGACAGTGTCTCGCTTTACGGCTGGCACATCCCCGCTCGGGGCGAGCAGGTTCTCCTCTGGTTCGAGGGCAACAGCATGAGCGTCGGCATGCGCCCAGGCATTTTCCGACAGCTTCACGATCTGGGCTTCGACGTGGTGCATTTCAACTACCGCGGCTACCCTGGCAGCCCCGGGCGGCCGAGCGAGAAGGGGCTACGGGCCGACGCGCGTGCTGCGTGGCACTTCGCGTCACGGATCGCGCCTACGACGTTGGTCTTCGGCAAGTCACTCGGCGGAGCGGTCGCGGTCGGACTCGCGGCGGAGGTGGGGGGCTCGTGCTCCGGACTAGTCGTGGAGTCGTCGTTCAGCAACGTGCTGGAACTGGCGGCGATGCGAGTGCCGAGGCGGCTCGCGAGGTGGCTGCTCGTCAGCCGATTCGATAGCTTGTCCTTGGCTTCACGAGTGAGGTGCGAGGTGCTCGTGCTCCATGGGGATGCGGACGGCATCGTTCCCGTTGAGCACGCCGTCGAACTTGCGGCCGCATTCACGCCGCCAGCGCGCCTGCTGCGCTTTTCTACCGCAGGACACGACGACGACCTCCTCGTAACGCCCGAAGGGGTCGGCGCGCTGCGCGAACTCGTGGCGCGTGAAAGCCGCCGCACCGTAAGACCTGATACGCTCGCCCAGGAGCCACCGGAGCCTTAGCGTGACCCGAGATCAAGACATTCCGAGCCCGCAACCAGCCCCTGGGGCCTGCATGGGCGCCTTGCCCAACCTGCCGGGGGGCCGTTGGCTGGTCCTCGTCGGGGGAGGTGTAGACAGCGCCGTGATCTTGGGGCTCCTCGCGAGCGCGGGCCTGGAGTTTGAGCTTCTGCACTTCGACTATGGCCAGAAGACCCGGCAGCGCGAACGGGCCTGTGTCGAAGCCTTGTGCCGGCGGTATCGCCGAACTGCGCCGATCACGGCCCGGATCCCCCTTCTTTCGGAGCTCTCGGGCCACGACATGCTGGAGGCGGGCGCGGAACTCGGCACGGCCGAGCCGAAGCGCGCCTACGTGCCGTTCCGCAACACGTTGTTCCTGGCCCACGCCGCGGCCTGGGCCGAGCACTTCGGGTTCGACCGAATCGCGCTGGGCTCGCACGCCAGTGATCGCATCTGCCCCGACAACACCCCCCAATACATCGACGCCGCCCAGCTCCTGCTGCGCACGGCCCAGTTGTCGTCCATGCCGATCCATGTCGAGGCGCCCCTTCTACGGATGACGAAGACCGAGGTTGTTCTTGCTGGGCAACGGATCGCAGTCCCCTTCGAACAGACCTGGAGCTGCTACAACAACGCCGAACTGGCCTGCGGGACGTGCGGTAACTGCCGCGACCGCCTGATTGCCTTCGCGGGCGCGGGCTTGACGGACCCGATCCGATACAGGGAGGGAGTTTGTCGCTCGGCGTCGTGATCAAGTGCGGCAACGACGAGAGGGTCCTGCACTGCATGGACTCGGTCGATCACCCGTGCACCGTCGCAGCCAGTGGGTTCTTCGCCCCCAACCTGCGACGCGCCCTTGAGCAGCGCGGGGTCATCGTCGCTGATGCGCCCCGAGGCAACCTTGGGCGCACCACGAACATCGGCATCGCTGCCGTCGGGACGACCAAGGTCGTCGTGATGGACTCCGACTCGTGGTTCGGCCCCGGCACGCTCGCGCTGTTGGACCAGGCCCTGGACGGTGGTGCCCCGTTCGCCCGTGCCCGGATACTGTACGCAGCCGACCCAGCGGGCGTGCGGGGAAGCCAGGTGGTGGCGCGGAGCCGCCAGCATCTCAACGACTCGCTGCGCCGCGCGTACACGCCCGGCCTCGGCCTGCGCGTGGACATCGCGCCGAGTCTCGGCGGTCACCTGTTCGACGACCGCATCTGCTTCGCCGAAGATGCGGAAATGGACTTCCGGCGTCGGGAGGCGAATATCCCGCTCCTGCACGTCGAGGGGGCCGTCGTTCACCACGCCCCGGTCGCACTCTGGCACGACCTACGCGCCGCGTTTCGGGTGGGGTATGGCAAGGCCCAGCAGGTGCAGCGGACCACGCGGCCCAACGACGAAGACCCGCTCCCATTCCTCCAGCGTGCGGTGCGAGGGGAGCATCCGGCCGCACTGCGTGGCTGGGCGCGGGAGCTCGGCGCCGCGGGAGCCGCCTGGAACACCCTTTGGTTCGGCTCCTACTACCTTGGCTACTACGACCAACGGGTCCTCCAGAGGCACCCGTGAGCGGTCTCCAGGAGCGCCTCGCCGTGGTGAACCGCTATTGGCGCCGCGCCGGGGGCGCGGGTGTACGGGACACCCTGTTCCTGGCTCACGCGCTCGCCGTCCGCCCGCGGGCGGTCGCTTGGCGCCCACAGGCCGCGAAGGTGGAGATCACGACCCGGTGCAACATCCACTGCTCATTCTGCCATCTCGCGGAGGCGGAGGGCGGCGCGGCGAGGGCCGGCCATTGGATGCCCATCGACGAGTTCCGGACGGTGCTCGACCAACTGCCTGGCATCCGGTGGATCGACATCCAGGGGGTCGGGGAGCCACTGTCGCACCCGCAGATCGAGGAGTTGCTCGACGAACTGAACGGGCGGGGCGTTCGCGCAGAGCTCACGACGAACGGCGTGCTCCTCGCCCCGGCCATCGTCGATCGCCTGTTCCGAGGAACCTTCCGCCTCACCCTCTCCCTTCCCGCCGCCCGAGCCGAGACATGGCGGTTGCTCACCGGGTCGGATGCCTTCGAACGGGTGATCACGAATGCCCGCCGGCTCATCGAGCAGCGGAAGGGCAAGGAGCCGCTTGTCCGCGTCAGCCACGTGCCGCTCGCGCCGTCGCTCGTGGAGATGGAGGGCATCGTCGACCGCGTGGCGGAGATCGGAGCGGACCAGTTGCTCATCGGGCGGTACCAACCCTCAGGTCCTGACGATCCGCTCACCCCTGATCGCGGGCTCCTCACGGCCGCCCTCCTCCAGGCGCGAACCCGCGCCGCTTCGCTCGGGGTGGCCATCGAGGTCAACGACGTGCCGCTGGCGGGGGATGGCCCGAGCGCTCCCGAGCGCTGCCATTGGCCGTGGTCGGTCCCTATGATCGACGTCACCGGGGAGCTGCGGCCTTGTTGCTACGCGCCACGCGGTCCCTCGCTCGGCAACCTGGCCGAAGCCCCGTTCGCCACGCTGTGGAACGGCCCGGCGATCCAGCGCTTCCGCGGCGACCTCGCCGGAGGCCGGCTCGCCGGCCTTCCGTGCGCCACCTGCCAGGAGATCCCGTGAACGCACCGCTCCTCCGGGAATCCTGGGAAACCGACGAGCCGCTCGTGGCCCCCGTGAACGCCGTGATCAACGTGCAGAGCGGGTGCAACAGCAAGTGTGTGTATTGCGATTGTTGGCAGCACCCGGTCACCGACAACGGCGGCGTCGAGACGTGGCTGGGCATCATCCCCCAGCTCGCCGGCTTGGGCGTTCGGGAGGTCGTGTTCAGCGGTGGAGAGCCCCTCATGAACGCCGGTCTCGCGCGCATCGTACGAGGCGTGGCCGACGCGGGGATGCGCGCGCACGTGATCACCAACGGGATCCTCCTGACGCGGGCCCGCGCCCAGTCGCTGCTCGAAGCGGGGCTCACGGGGCTCACCGTCTCGGTGGATTCCATGGACCCCGAGATCTACCAGAGTGTGCGGGGTGCACCGGTGGCGGTGGCGATCCGCGCCCTCGACGTGCTGGAATCTCTTCGGGAGCCCCGACTTTACCGGGCGATCAACACCGTCGTCACGCGGACGAACCTGGGGGAGCTTGAGCGAATGGTGGACGAGGCGGAGAGGCGCGGGCTCTGCGTCAGCTTCCAAGCGTACACGTCCACGCCCGAGGCGGCCATCCCGGGGCTCGCGCCGGGGCCCGAGGAGGAGGCCCAGGTCGACGAGGTCATCGGGCGGCTCCTGGCGCGCCGGGCGGCAGGCGCTCCCATCTCCACGACTCCCGGCTACCTGCTCGGCGTCGCCGCCTGGTTGTGTCGGCGGGCGCTCCCGGACGACTTCCGCTGTTACGCGGGATTCGTCGGAGTCAACATCGACGGGGCGCGCCAGGTGCGCGGGTGCTGGATGATGGACGCCGTCGGCAACGCCGAGGCCACCCCGGTGGCGGAGATCTGGCACGGCTCGGATTTCCGGGCGACGCGGGCGCGTATGCGCAAGCTCGATTGTCCCAACTGCTGGCTGCTCTGCCACACCGACGTCGCCGGGATTTGCCGCGAGGGGCGCACGTGACAGCGGATGTGCGCCGGGCGCTGCGCCTCCTGGCAGATCCCGCGGGAGCACGCTTCGTGGCCGACCGGTCAACCCGGCACCTGCGCGTGTGGTCGAACATTGCGCGCACACGTGTGCGCGGCGATGGCGTTGCCCCGATGCCCGTGGAGGTGAACGTCGAGATCACCGGCCGCTGCAACCTCCGCTGCGGCTTCTGTCCGCGCGAGGTGACGCCGATGGAGGCGGTCGACGCGTCGGTCGGCGCCGTGGAGCGCCTCCTCGACGAGACGGGCGCGCGCGAACTCCGCCTTTCGGGGCTCGGGGAGCCGACGATTTCCACGGTCTTTCCTGCGCTAGTTCGCGCCGCGACGACCCGCGGCGCCCAGGTGAGCTTTGTGACGAACGGCACGCAGCTCGCCCGACTGGCGGAGGAGGGCTTCGACTTTGGCGTCGTGCGGCTGCTGACTGTGTCCATCGACGCGGCGAGCGACGCGACGTACCGCACCCTGCGCCGGGCCTCTGCGTTCCCGCGCATCCTCGACGGACTCGCCGCAGTGAGCGCGTCCCGCCGCCCCGGGTCCCCCTGGCCCTACGTCTCGCTCAACTGGATCCTGATGCGATCCAACATCGGCGAGCTGGCGGGCTTGTTCGCGATGCTCGCCGGGCGCGGCATCCGGGTCGACGCAGTGCATTGTTACCCGCTCGTCGCGAACGATGAAGAGTTTGCGGTGGAGGTGCTCCCGGCGGGGGATCCGATCCTGCTCGCCGCGCTGGACGCCGCACGCGCCGCCGCCGCCGCGCATGGCGTGGATCTCCGGGCGCCGTACTACGCGCAGCATACGACGGGTGAGGATCGGGCCCTTGCCGCACCATCCTGCCTCCTGCTCTGGGAAACGACGTTCGTACGGACCGACGGGAGCGTGCTGCCATGTTGCGAGTACTTCGGAACCCCCGTGGGTGACGCATCAGACTTCGGGACGGCGTGGAACAGCGAGGCACAGCGGGCGGCCCGGCAGCGGGCGTTGCGGGGCGAGCTCCCATACGGCTTCTGCAAGAACTGCCACAAGCTTCGCGGCGGTGAAGCGCGCGCCAAGCTGCGGCGCGCCGAAACGCCAACCGTCGCCCGCCCGGAGGCAACATGAGCTTCTGGGACGGGCTCCTGACGGACACGGAGGCGGGCGTGCTCGCCACGGTCGAACCGTCGGCACCGCCGCCACTGGCGGGGCCGCGCGTCGCGTCCCTGCTGCTCGGCTATCGCTGCGACCTCACCTGCTCCTACTGTCTCGTCATTCACCAGCAGGCGGAGACGGTCGACACCGCCGCCTGGAAGGGTGCCATCGATCGTCTCGTGACCGCGGGCGTCCGCCGCATCAGCTTCAGCGGCGGCGAGCCCACCCTCCGCCCAGACCTCGCCCAGTTGGTGGGTCACGCCACGGGGCGGGGCTGCCTGACTTCCCTCGTCACGAACGGGATGCGGCTGGTCGATCAGCTCGGGGCCTTGGAGGACGCCGGCCTCCGCGCGCTGACCGTGTCGCTGGACTCTGCCGATGCCCGGATCTGGCAGGACGTACGCGGTGGAGGGCGAGCAGCGCACGCGCGCATCCTCGAGGGGCTCCGTCTCGCTCGGGCACACCGGCGGGTCTGGGTCGGCGTGAACCTCGTGCTCAGTCGTGCGAGTATTCCTGCGCTGCCGTCGTTGCTGGATCTCTGCCGCGACCTCGGGGTCGCGTTGCAGGTGCAACCCGTCAACCTCATGCCTGGGCTTCCCGACCTCCGGCCGGAGGATGACGAGGCCCACGCTGCTGTCGCTCTCCTGGTGGGAGCCCGCCCTCCCGTCACGACGAGCGTGGAGTTCCTCGAGGCCATCCCGGGTTTCTGGCGAAACGGCACGCCGCCGTTCCGATGCCACGTGCCCGACGCGGAGGTGGTCATCGCCCCCGATCTCGGGGTGCAGCCCTGCTGCGTTGCCGGCGCGGTCGGGAAGGTGGCGGAGATCGACACCCTCTGGAACGGGCACGCCTTCGGCAAATGGAGGGAGAAGGCGCGCTCTCAATCCTGCCGCGATTGCATGCTCCTCTACCACGACCCTCCGAGGAGCGCGCAATGAAGCTCGACTTCCTCCTCGTGGAGCCGACGGGACGGTGTGGGCTCCGTTGTCCGCTGTGCCCCACCGGCGCCGGACGAACGCCTCGCACCGACACTTTCCTCGATCCCGCGCTGCTCCACCGTTTTCTCGCGGATGTCGCGCCCGCGCGGCCTCGCGTCGGCATGTGGGGGTGGGGGGAGCCGACCCTTCACCCAGATCTGGCCGGACTGGTCCGGGTGGCCCACGCGCATGGCTGCGGGGTGGAGATCCAATCAAATGGCCACGGTCGAATCGAGGACTACGACGCGCTCATCGAGGCGGGACTGGAGCAGCTCACCATCGCGCTGGACGGGCTCGACGACACGCAAATGCGGCCGCTGCGCGGGCGGACGGCGGACGCAGGAGTCGTTCGCGCCGTCCTCGCCTCGCTCGCCCCACGCCGCGGTTGCACCGACGTCGTGGTGCAGTGCATCGTCACGCGCCCGAACGAGGCCCACCTGCCAGCCATCGCGGCCTGGGTCGGGGGGCTCGGACTCCGGCTGGAGCTCAAGACGCTCAACACCGCGGGCGCCGGTCCAGGGCTGATCGAGCGTCTCCGCCCCACACGGGAGGCGCTGCGGCGCCCCGGCACCGGGCCCGGCAGCGGATGCCCGTTCCTCGCGGCGGGCGCCACGCTGCTGGCGGACGGCGCGGTGGTGCCCTGCTGCTACGATTGGGAGGGCCGCTGGCCGCTCGGCCACGCGGGGGCCGGGTGGCAGTCCCTCGCAGCGGCGAGGGCTTCGGTCGATCCTGGATCGGCGCCACTGTGCAACGGCTGCGCGATGAGTGGGCTCGCTCTGTCCCCCGAGGCCACATGCGCGTCCTGAGCGACTGGATCGAGGTCACGCGGGTGCGTGAGTGGGACGCGTCGAAGGCGGCGCTCCTGCTCCTGCCACTGCTGCTCGCATCCGGCCCAGTCGCCCCCAGGGCCTGGATCGGCGCGGTACTGTTCGGCGCTGGATTCTTCGCCAGCGCTTACGTGGTGAACGACCTCTCGGACCGCGCCTGCGACACCCTCGCCGGGAAACGTCGCCCGATCCACGGTTGGTCGCAATCGTCCGGCCTCACGTTCGCCACAGTGCACCTGGTGTTCTCGGTACTGGGCGCCGCCATGCTGCCGGTCCGGGCGCCAGGGCTCTTCGCCGCTGCAATCGTCCTCTCCTACACCAGCCTCTTCGGGTACTCGGTGAGGCCGGTCCGGTGGAAGGAGCGCGGCGTCTGGGGGCTGCTCGTCGCGGCGGCGGGCCAGCGATTGTTCCCCATGCTCGTCGTCGCGGCCGCAGTCGACGCGCCGCTCCTGGCGCTCTTGCTCGTCCTCTCGCAGACCTTGCTCCAGGGGATCCGGTGGATTCTCATACACCAGGTGCTGGACGAGGCGGCGGATCTCCGCGCGAACGTGCGCACCTGGACAACCGATACCGGCTCGGCCCTTGCCGGCCGGCTCCTCCGCGGGGCGGTGGTGCCGGCCGAGGCCGTCACGGCCGCGGTCCTGGTGGTCAGCCTCGCACCCGGCGCTCCCGTGCTCGCGGGGGGGCTCGCGCTTTGGGGGGTCTGCCTGCCCGCATGGTACCGCGTGCTCGCGGAGCGGGGAGAGCCGGTGGACTGGGCGAGCTACCGGCGCGTTCCCGGGGCGAACTTCGTTCTGCTGGTGCTGCCCATCGGCCTCCTCCTGGCGCACCCCTCCCTACTCGGCACCGCAGCTTTCTTGTCACTTTCGGGACGACACCTGTTATGGCAGGCGCGGGATGTGGCGGGCGTCTTCCACCGCTCGACGGTGGGCGCCCGATGAGCGCGGCGTCTGAAGCTTGGCGAGCCGGGAGCCTGCGCACGGGCGCCCCGCCGCTGCTCCTGTACCTGGAGCTGACCGCGCGTTGCAATTCGCGTTGCATCATGTGCTACCAGGCGAGCGACCCGATCCGGAACTCACCGGACATGACGCTGCCGCTCGCGCGCGCTACGGCCGACCGGCTTTTCCCGACGGCGGCGGTCGTCGACCTGAGAGGGTTCGGGGAGACGCTGATCTGGCCCCCGCTCGCCGAGTTTCTGGCGCACGTCGCCAAATCAAGTCAACGTCCGGCGTTCAAGCTCGTGTCCAACGCCCAGCCAGCGGGTCCGTGGGAGGCGCTCGACGAGGTGGGGACCCACCTGCGCGTGTCCTTTGACGGACCCGACCGCGAGACCTACGAGCACATCCGCGCCCACAGCAGCTTCGACCGGGCGATTGCCCGGCTGCGCTGGTGGAATCGCCGGGCGTCGGCGGACAGGCGGGCCTGGCTGCTCGTCACTGTCCAGAGTGGCAACGTGGGGCGGCTCCAAGAGCTTGTGTCGCTCGCTGTGGAGGAGGGCTGTCGGGGCATCTTCCTGGTGCCCGTCGTGGCCGGTCCCGACGCACCGTGGGCTGTGACTGCCGCGAGCGCGGATGCGTCGATCGCGCCCGCCGCGCAGGCGGCGCTCGAACAGGGCCTCGAAGTCGTGTTCCCCCACCGGCTCCTCCCCAATGTGCGGAGGCAGCATCGCGCGCGGACCCTCCACGCCTCCTCGTGCTCGGCCCCCTGGACCTCGTTGCTCATCCGCCACGACGGTCGGTTTTCCCCGTGCAGCCACTTCGGCATGGGGCTGGGAACCTGGCCGGAAGAGGACCCGGTAGATCATCCCGGGGTGCTGGAAGTGCGCCGCGGCCTGCTCGGCGGGACGCCGGTGGCGCGATGCGTTGGGTGTGATCGCAACGCGCTCGCCTACGTGTCGCCCGACGGGACGGTCCACGACCCGACCTGGAAGGTGCTCGAGCGGGTGCACGCATGAAGCGGCCGCCGCGCATCCTGTTCCACGCGATCAACGGGGTCGGGCTTGGTCACCAGCGCCGCACGGCGCTGATCGCAGCAGCAGCGCGGCGTCTGGGCGCGACTGTGTTCGTAGTTTCGGAGGCGCGGCGGGCCGACGCGCTCGATGAACTCGGCCTTCCGTCCGTCCGCATCCCGTTGCTCGCCTCCGTTTTCGATCGCGAGATCGGGCCGATCTCTCGGCGGCTGTTCCGAGAGTCCGTCGAGGCTTTCGATCCCGACCTGATAGTGCATGACACCCACTTCCTTCGCGAGGTGGTGCGCGAGTTGGCCGTTTCCGGGCGAAGGCAGGCGCTCGTTTTGCGTTTCACAACCGCCGTCACGCTGAAGAACCTCCTCGGAGGTGCCTCCGCAGCGCGGATGGCGGCTGTCATTCTGCCGTACGAACGTGCGCTCCTCAACGGGCTGCGCCTCTCGGCAGCCCTCTTGGACCGCGTGGACCAGGATCCACGCGTGGCTTGTACCGGTCCGGTCGTGGAACCGACTTTGGTAGACGACGCCCTCGGGGCGCGGTACGGACTCGCAGAACCTACGGTCTTGGTCTCCGCCGGCGCAGGCGGAAAACCCGGAGCGGACCAGTTCTACCTGGATGCGATGGCGGCTGCCCGGGGGCTTCGGGCGCACGCTCGGTTCTTGTTCGTTCTGGGCCCCTACTCCCGCCTTGAGCTTCGCACAGAGCCCGGTATCCGCGTCGTCCGAGAGGAGCCGGCACTCCGCGCCCTCCTCCCATCCTTCGCCGCTGGCGTGCTGCTGCCGGGGTACAATGCCATCCATGAGGCGATGGCCGCGCGACTTCCTTCGGTGGTGCGCCACGCAAAGGGCCTGTACTGCGAGGATCCCGGGCCGACGCTTGACTGGCTGGAGGCGAGAGGCTGTGTGGCGGTCGCGCACGGGCGTCGATCACTCCGTCACCGCATGCGCGACGTGATCTCCGATCCGATTCGACGCCGTCGGATGGCAGATGCGTGGCCCATCGTGGTACCGGCAGCAGAGGCTGCCGCCAACAAGCTTCTCGTAGCTGCACAGGAGATCGGATGAACGGAGAGCCGCGGTGTTGGCTGCCCTGGCGCATGTTCCGGGTGATGAGCGACGGGGAGGTGAACCTGTGCTGCGCGAACCGGCGCCCGATCGGCAACGTCCTCCGCGACGGCTTCGACGCGGTGTGGAACAGCGCCGAGGCGCAGGACATGCGCTCGCGCATCGCGGCCGGGGACTACGAAGGGGCCGGTTGCGGCGGCTGCTTCTTCTGGGGGAGCCACGAGGCAGAGGTGTCCCATTGGCCGGCGCCGGAATTCGAGTTGGACGCGACGCAAGCCGAGAACCGTTCGTTGCAGGAGGCGGAGTACCGGGCCGGCGCGCCTGTGCTGGCGTCGCGACCGACGATTTTCTTCGCACAGCCCGGCTACACCTGCAACATCCGCTGCATCATGTGCAACCAGGGAGACGGCCGCATCGACGGGCTCGTCGTGGATCCTGATCGCCTCGTCGACGTGGTGCTCACCCAGCCCGTCCTCCCGGAGATGGTGATTCTGCAGGGGGGCGAGCCGATGATCGTCCGGCAGGTACTCCGCGCGCTTCAGGTGATCGCCGACCGCGGGGGCGCCTGCCGAGTCAACCTCAACACCAACGGCCTTGTCGCCCACCGCCACCTCGCGCTGCTGGACCGGCTGCCGAGGCTCCGCCTCAACATCAGCATCGACGCGGGCGACGCCGAGACCTACGAACGCATCCGCGTCGGTGGCGACTGGAAACGCCTCCAGAAGAACATTGCGCTACTGCACGCACGCCGGCAGCCCGACTGGCGCTTGAACGCGCACCACGTCCTGATGCGGGGGAACCTGTCACAGGTGGACACCATCCTCCTCGCGCACGCGCACTGGGCGGATCAACAGCGGGTGTTCCCGGTACAAGGGAGCGAAAACTCCGACGAGAACCCGTTCTGCTATTTCTTCCTCCTCGACGACGTTCCTGGTTGGGAGGATGCACTGCAACGCGCACTCGCATGGGCAGAGGGTCGGGGAGACGGCGAGCTCGCGCAAGAGGTGCGGTACGTGCAGGCGCTGCTCCGCGCCCCGTTCCGGCTCGACCGACCCACCTGGGAGCGGCTGTTGGCCCGCCTCGGCGAGCCTGAGGCGCGCAAGGCGGCGGCCGATGTTTCGGGATGGCGGAGCGACCATGTCAGCGGTCGGACGCCGAGTTGGTCCCCCGTCGAGCGCTGGCCCGAGTTGGCGTCGACGTGAACGTCACTCTGCTCGTCCCCCCGATCCTGCGAGCCGACGGCTCTCACGTCCCGGTGCCATGCCCATTCCCCGGGTGGGGAATCGCGCTGCTCGGGGCCGCGCTCCGAGCCGGCGGCCACCGGGCTCGGGTGGTGGACCTCTCGGGGGACGACGAAGCCGCGCTCCGGGTGCATCTCGCCGACCTAGACGCGGATCTTTTCGGAGTGGCCGTGTTCTCTGAGGCAGCGCGCGGGGCCGCCTGCCTGATCAAGCAGCTGGCGCTCACGCACCCGGGCGTCGGCGTGGTCGTCGGCGGGCCGCACCCCACGTGGGAGTGGAAATCCTGGTTCCGCTTTGCGAATGTGGTCGCGGTGGTGCGAGGCGAGGGGGAGACCGCCCTCGCTGGGATTGCTGACGATATTGCTGCCGGGCGCGCTGTCGGCGCGGGCCCGGGTCGGGTGGTACGGGGTCCCGAGGGACTGGTTGACGGGGGGCGTGGCCAGGCGGACGCTCCCCCAGTTCACGACCACCTCCACCTCTCCGACGTGTGTTTTCGCGTGGGCGACTACGGCGCTCGGCTCCACCCTGACTCCCCCGGGCGGCGCGCGCAGTGGATCGAGGCGTGCGGCGGCGCGGACGCTCGGGCGATTGCGATCCACACCACCCGCGGTTGCCTGTACCGATGCCGTTTTTGTAGCTTTGAGGTGTCCGAGGGGCTTCGCGAGATGCCACTCGAGTGGGTGTATGAGCTGCTTGAGCGCGTTCACCAGCGCGGCGTACGCACCCTTCTCGTATACGACGCCGTCTTCCTCGCCCGCCCTGAGCGCGCTGCGGCGCTGGCTGAGGAGATGGTCCGCCGCGGCTGGGGCTTCCGGTGGACGGCGCAGACGGTCGCGCGCCACCGCCCCGCAACCCTCGAGCTGATCCCGCTGCTCGCGCGCGCGGGGCTGGTGGCGATGGCGATCGGCCTGGAGAGCGCCTCCGACGCGATCCGAAAGACCATGGCCAAGGATCGGGTGGATGTCCCGGTGCAAGACGTTCTCGCTGCCTACCGGGCCTCGGGCGTGCAGGCGTTCGTGAATGTCATGGTGGGGAGCCCCGCCGAGGACGACGCGAGCGTCGCGGACACATGCCGCCTCCTCCACGCGGTGCCCCCGGACGACGTCGGCGGCGCCAAGCGGGTACGTTTGTACCCCGGCTCTGCGTGGCTCCATCTTGCGGTAGAACAGGGCATCGTCTCGGAGAACCATGACTGGGAGGAGGGCGTCCCCGAGGGGGTCTTCCATACGCCTGAGCGCCTGGCCCTCTGGGAGTCGCGCATCGACCGCCACCGCGAGCTCTCCGCGGCGCTGGACGGGCTCCGGCCTCTTCCGACGCGGGTGCGGGTGGGCCTCCCGCCCCACCCGGATACGCGCGCGTTGGACGACGCGCTCGCATTCCGCTTGGGATCTGCGGAGGAGGAAGAAACTGGCCCGACGGGGCCCTTCCCGCCGGCCTGCACCGTCGTGGTCTACCAATCACGCGCCCTGGCCGAGGTGGTGGCGGCGCTGCGGGGGCGCGAGGACGCGCAGATCGTCGCGGTCGATCTGGTGGGGTGCCGGTACGTGCTGCGGCTCGCCGCGATGCAAGACGCCCCTCCCCCCCGGGTCGCCGATCTGTACGCGAGCTGGCAGGCCCTCCACACGGCTCTTTCCGACGCCCCGTCGGCTACCCGGGGCAGGATCCCGGCGATCGATCAGGGTTTGCGGACTAGCGCGTCCGCCGTGCGCCCGGCGCTGCCCCTCCCCCCGCGGCCTCCAGGTGGATGGCGGCGCCCGATCCCAGGCGACCTACAGAACCGCATCCTTGGGGCCTGGCTCGGTCGCGCTGCGGGAAATCGGCTCGGGATCCCCTGCGAAAACTTGTCTCGAGCAGAGATCCGGCACGCCTGCGCCGCGCTCGGGATGGCGGGACTCGACGGCTACTGGCAGCGCGACCCCAAGCCTACGCTCGGCCCGGACGCACTCCACTACCGCACGACCCCCCGGCGGCGCTTCCTCGCGGGGAGTCGGGGTATCGGCGCGGACGACGATCTCGCCTTCACAGTGCTCGGTCTCGGCATCCTCGAGGAGCATGGTCGTTGGCCAGACACCGCCGCGATTGCCGGCGCTTGGGTTGCGCACCTACCGTACGCATGCACCGCTGAGTGGTTTGCGCTCGAGAGGTTGCGCGCGGGCGTTCTTCCGCTCGAAGCGGCAGATGGAGAGCACCCTTACGCCGAGTGGGTGGGCGCGATGATCCGCGTTGATCCCTGGGCGTGGGCGCACCCCGGCGCGCCGGGAGACGCGGCCGCCGTCGCCTGGGGTGACGCCGTGCTCACGCATCGCGGCGAAGGCGTCCACGCCGCGGTGTTCGTCGCGGGGATGATGTCCGCCGCGTTCACCGCCGCGACCGCGGCCGACGCCATCGCCGCCGGGCTTGCCCTGGTGCCTCCTGGGTCGGGGGTGGCCCTCGCTGTCAGGGCGGCGGCCCGAGCATGTGGGGCCGATCCGAGCACCGCCGTCGATGCCGCCCTGCACTGGGGAGATGGCCTCTCGACGGGGCACGCGCTGCGGAATTTGCCGCTCATCGTCACCGGCTTGTTGCTCGGTCGCGACGAGTTGGGCCCGACGCTCTCCCGCGTGGTGGGTGCGGGGGAGGACACCGATTCCAACGCTGCGATTGCCGGGTCGGTAGTGGGCGCCCTCCGCGGTGCCGCGGCTCTCCCTGATGACTGGGTGACGCCGCTCGATGGCCCAATCGAAAGCTTCCTCGTGGGTAATTCCTCCCTCGCCGGCGCCGCGTTGACCAGCGCCGAACTGGCCCGCCGCTTCACCTCCCTCGTCACCTCCCCCGGAGAACAGCCATGCGCGTCGCCCTCGTAGCCACTCCCTACCGCGGGAGCGCAGTTTGCTCCCTCCCCATCGGCATGGCGAGCATCGCCGGGATCCTCCGCCAGCGCGGGCATGAGCCCGTCATCTTCGACGGGGAGGTCGACAAGTCCCCTATCGACGTGCTCGCTGCCCGCGTCGTTGCCAGTGGAGCCCCGTTCATCGCGATCACTTCGACGTCATACTCCCGCGACGAGGCGCTCCAACTCGTGGCGCTCCTGCGCGAGGGGGGCGTTGGCTGGATCGGGCTGGGTGGCCACCACTTCACCCACATGGCCACCGAGACCCTTCAGCGCGTTCCTGCCGTGGACTTCGTCTTCCAGGGCCCGGCGGAGACAGCGATGTCCATGGTCGCGAGCGCGCTCGAGAGCGGAAAGCCCTTTCCGGATGACATTCCCGGGCTGGCCTGGCGCAAGGGGGATGAGATCAAGTCCAACTGTGGCGGCGACGATCCCGCGTTCATGGAGTTGAAGCGCCTCCCCTACGACCTGTTTCCCATCCATCGGTATTCGAGCTGGGACGACCTCCTTTTCCTCTACGAAGCCCAGCAGCGGGAGAACGTCCCGCCGGGCACCACGCTTACGTTTTGCGTTGGGCGGGGGTGCCCCTGGCGCTGCCACTTCTGCGCCAACGTCGGATACTGGAAGCCCTCCGGCGGACGCGAGATCCGCAGTATCCTAGACGAGCTCACGTGGCTGCGCCAGGAGGAAGGCATCAACCGGTTCATCTTCATCGATCCGGTGTTCACCCTGCACAACGGGCGCACGACCGAGCTGGTCGACGGCATCACCGAACGGAAGCTGGGGCTCAAGTGGTTCTGTTCAACGCGGGTCAACCTTGTGGACGATGTGCTGCTCGACAAGATGGTGGCTTCGGGCCTGTCGGTCATCCAGTTCGGGGTGGAGTCGGGAAGTGAGCGGATCATCAACAGCATCGACAAGAAGCTCACGCTGAACAAGGTGCGCGACCGCGTTCAGGCCGTCACCTCGCGGGGCGTTCGCGCCAAGGTGTACTTCATGTTCGGTCACCCGGGCGAGGAGGAAGAGGATGTCATCCGGACCATCGACTTCACGCGTGAGCTGACCGAGCGGTTTGGCGACAAGCTCGTCCTTGTGAGCCTGTTCACCGACATCTTCCCGGGCACGACCTTGGAGAAGGTGGCCCGTCAGGAGGGGCGCCTCAAGTCCGACTGGTCGTGGTTCGATGAGCCGGACCTCACGGTGAACGCCAAGATCCAGATGACGCACACCCGCGTGCCCATGTACGAGCGGGTGCCCGTCGAGCGCGTGATGGAGCTCGTCGCGACCCGTTTCCCGCGGCTCCTGAATCGCGATCTGCGGGAGGGGTACCTCTCGAAGTCCGAGGAGCTCGCGATCGGGTTTCAGGCCTGATGGCGGGCGGAGCCGCTGGGCCCGGAGTCGCGGGGCCGCGATGCCAGTAGACGTTCCGTGCCCCTCTTGCGGCTTCCGGGTGTCATTGCACCCGCCCCAGGATCGGCTGCTCGACACCCAGGAGACCGCTACCGAAGAGGCCGCCCGCCAGCTGAACGGGCAGCGCACGAACGCCTGGGGCATGCATGCCGGCCTGATTCGTTACGGCAACGGCTACATGATCAACGGCTGGAACGGTTGTGGCCGTTGCGGCCGGGACTACGAGCTCAACCGGTTCTTCAAGCAGCTCGGTCCCGCGCTGCGGCCGGAAGACTTTCCCGTGAGTCGCTGTGCCGGCTGCAAGGTGTGGTATCCGAACAGCCAACTATCCCAGGGACAATGTCGAACTTGCAGCCAGCGCCAGCGGGAGGCTGAGGAACGCCGCCGGCAGGAGGCGTCTGCGCGCGCGAGCCAAGAGGCGTACGCCCGACACCAGGCTGAACAGCAGGCCCGGCAAGCTGCCGAACACGCGCGCCAGCATCAACAGGCAGCGACAGAGCGCACGCCCCCAACTCCGGAACCGTCACGGCCTCCGGCGCCCGTTCCCGCACCGCGGTCGAGCGGCAATGAGGCGGGAGCCGATTCGAGCCAGGAACTCGCCAAGGGGTGCTGCGGCTGCATCGCACTGCTCCTTGTGGCTTGGGTTTGCAGCGGCATCTTCGCGGTGGTCAGCTCGGCATTGCAGTGGGTCCAGGCCCACGGATGCATCATCGCTGGGGTGGCGGTGGTCATCGTGGTCGTGCTTGGGCTCGCTGCCGCCAACAAAGAGAAGGAATCGTAGGCCTTCTGTTACCATATGTTCATCATCACCACGAGCACCAGCCACGCGATCGTGACCGCCCGGATCCGGACCCCCGAATCCACCCACTCCCCGTATTGCTGGTTCCGGCCGAAGTGCAGGCGGGTCCCTGCCACTGCGACCTCCCCGGCGCGGGCGAAGGCCCACAGACACCCCAGCTCATTCGCGAAGAAATAGGCGTGCGCGATGGTGCCGCGCCACACACCACGCAGCCCGCGCGAGGGAAGTTGCCGGGTGCCGTCGATCACGGCGGCGAGGGGTGCCACCAACAACCCGGCGAGGATCCAGCCGGGTCGGCCTTGGACGATCGCCAGGGCCATTGCGGCGACGGCAGCGGTGAAGGCGAGGACCGGGAGCCGAGGGAGGTCCCGGAACGTGCGCTGGGGATGACGGACCACCAGGTAACGATCAGCCACACCCCATTGGAAGAACCTCCTCAGGTTGCCTCGGAACGAATTCCAAGTATACCGGGTGTGCAGCGCGCGCGCTTCCGGGGCGCACGCGAGCCGCCCAAATCGGGCGGTGAGCCGGAGCCCGAGATCGACGTCTTCGCCGCCAGGGCGTGGCGGAAAAGTCTCGTCGAAGCCGCCCAGCGCCGCGAAGCTTGCCGCTCGCACGGACAGGTTGGCCGTAGGGCCCCAGGAGACGGTCGCATACTCCCGTGGCCAGCCGAAGCTCCCCGCGAAGGGCGTGAGGTCCACCGCGGCGCAGGCCTCAGTGCCGGGTCCGTCGAACTCAAGCAGCCCGAGCACGCCGTGCACGGCGGGGTCGTCGTATCGACGCGCATGTTCGACGAGCAGGGGAGGCGTGGCAAGGCAATCGGAGTCGAGGAAGAGGACAACGGGGAACGCGGCCTCTCCCGCCCCTTGGTTCCGCTTGGCGGACACCGACGGGGAGCCGGCCGCTACATATCGTGCACCGTGCGCGGAGCAGGCGCGACGGAGGGCCTCGGCGTCAGATGGTCGGCTGTCGTCGACGACGAGCACTTCGCTGGTGGCCGCAAGCTCGGCGCGCGCCTCGTCCAGCGAGCAGAGGAGCGCCTCGACCAGAGGCACCCTGCCCTGAGTGATGATCACGACGCTGACCGGGGTCACGGCCAGCACGCGAAGAGCGGGGCTGCAAGCAGCGCGATCCACCACACCCACACGCCGGACACCGCGTGATCCCAGCGTGCGTTGAAGTCGTCCATGTCGGCGAAGGCGCGTCGGTCGGCGGCACCCGTGGACAGGGTACCGAGCGCCTCGCCCGCGCGCGTGGCCCCCTTCATGAGTTCCGCGCGCAGACCACCGCGGATCGCGACGACGGCACGCCCGACGCTCCAGATGACGAGCGTTGCGCCAGCGAGTACCGCGGCGCGAGTCGGGTGTACTGCCCCAACTGCGCCGATCGCCAGGAGCCACGGAATCACCCCGGGGACGTCACGTGGGCGAAGCGGCCCCCTTCGAGCGGCCCAACCCGCTCGGGCCGACGTCCACAGGCCAGGGCGCTCGATGTCGATGTCGATGTCGATAGGCTCACTCGGCGACATAGAGGTCCGCGTCCTCCAGGGACACCCGCTCGCGCACGCGAAACCCGGCGTCGGCAAGCGCCGACGGGTAGTCGTGCGGAAACTCGAGCCGCGGATCCACGCGGACCTCGCGTGCTTCCACCGCGACGAAGATCCGCGCGATCCGCCGGACCTCACGGAGCGCCCCTGCTAGGCTCGCGCTTGGGACGTGGTTGAGCGTGCGCACGGCGAGCGCCACGTCGAACGTGCCGTCAGAGAACGGCAGCGACTCCATGCTGGCCACCACGAGTTCCATCGACGCATCTGAGGGCAGATTCGCCCGGGCCAGCGTGATCATCCGCGTGCTCACGTCCACGCCGACGGCTCGACGGGCGTGTGCGTAGATCGGCCAGGTGCGCGCATAGCCGACGCCGAGATCCACGATCGCACCGAGCGGGCTCGGGAGTGCTGCGGCGATGGCCGCGAAGTCCCCCGTTTCGCCGCGCCACCGGGCAAAAATCCCGTCGGCACGGTGGTCCCATACGGGCGCGAGGTTCGCCTCATAGTCGGAGAGCAGCGCGTCGAGGGTGGGATCAGCCACGACAGATGAGCGAGCGGGCATGGCTCCTCTTTCGCGCCGGGGCGCTCAACCGTTTCCAGACCGGAGTTGCGGGGAGCCGGGCGAGGTAACGCACGGCATCCGCCGGGAGACGTAGCGCCTGCGCGAGCGGCATGAGCGTCTCCACGCGGAACAGTTCGGCCTCTCGCGGGTTATCCGATCTCGAATAGTCGTCTTCTTTCCAACGGAAGAGCCCAAGCTCGCGCACTTGGTCCTCCATCGGCGTGCCAGGGTACACCTGCAAGCGCGAAGTCCATACGAAGTCGGGGCGGAGCTCGGACAGCATCCGAACGTTCTCCGCGGCGTCAGTCGGCGTCTCTTCCGGGAGCCCGAAGATAAGAAAAACGGTCAGCGCGACACCGTAGCGCCGCAGCGCCTCGCCAGCTTTGATGATGCGGTCGTTGGGGATGCGTTTTTTGAGCACCTGGGCGCGCAGCCGCTCACTCCAGGTCTCCACCCCCACTCCCACCTCGACGCACCCAGCCTCGGCCAGCAGCCGGATCCGTTGTTCGTCGAGGAGATCGGCGCGCAGGTAACAAGCAAAGGGTCGACCGACGCGCTCCCGGTAGAGCCGCGCAAATAGGCGCAACCACCGCACGTCGGAGCCGAAGTTATCGTCGTAGATGCGGGCGTCGTCGAAAGGATAACGCGACAGCACCTCCGACATCTCGTCCACCGCCTCCTCGGCTCCCCGCATACGAACGGCGCGCCCATCGTGCAGCGCGTCCCAAGCCGGCGCGTAGCAGAACGAGCAGCGGAACGCGCAGCCGCGAGAGAACAGGAAGTGCCCGACCCGTCCGTTGGCCACTTCGGCGAATGCGTTGCGATGCAAGGAGTGGTCGGGGCGCGGCAGCCGCTCGATGGGGAGGCGCTCGGCGATGGCTCCGGCGGTGGGCACGCCGTTCCGGTAGAGTCCGTCGCACACTGGGGCACCACCGAGGCCCTCGAGCAGCGCCAGCAGCGGAATTTCGCCTTCTCCACGGATCATCCACTCCGGGCGGGGTTCGATGCTCTCGGGGCTCACGGTCGCCAGTACCCCACCGATGACGATGGGCACCCCCGTCGCTGTCAGGGTCGGCGCGTAACGCCGCCAGTCGCCCGAGTGGACCGCCAACAGCGCGAGTCCGTAAAGGTCGGCGGGCGGCGGGGCTTCGCCGGGCTTGACGCAATGCACCGTGCAGTGATGCCCGTGTTGGGTGAGCCAAGCCGAGAGCGACGCGACGCCGTTCCACGGGACCCGATGAAACTGGAGGAAAGCCACATGCGCCATCAGATTTCTCTCTCCTCGCGGGAAGGGTCATGGCAGGCCGCACACGAGGGAGCGCGCCTACCGGCCGCGAGTGCGCCGCGCACCCCCGAAAGCCAGGCGCCGGCCCAGACTTCAGGCAGCGCCCGATCCAGGATGTCGCCGCTCCCCCATCGCATCGCACAGCAGGGCGTGACCGTGCCGTCGGCATGAATGACGAGTTGGGACTCCGCGGCAACGCATCCCGAAGAGGCCTGGGTGCGGTCGCCGTGGCCCAGGTTGTGGCGCAGCCCGCGTCTTGACGCGTAGGCTGCGGCACCGGCCGGGATCTCGGGCGCCGGCGCCCCCTTCAGAGGCAGGAGCCACCACCGCTCCCCGCCGAGGGAGACCACCATGTCTGCCATCTCAGGAAGCCTCGCGAGCACCTCGGAGGTCAGCGCCGTGTGCACTTCTCGGCGGGGAGCAGGGCGATGGGTGTCAAGTCGATCCAGGCCGGCGCGGACGCGCGCGAACGCGCCCGGGGCACCGGCTGCGGCGTCATGGGTAGCGGCATCGGGGCCGAGGATGCTCAGGGTGAGCACGTCGATGCCCGCGAGGCGCTGAGCCTGGGGGGCGATCAGGGTGCCGTTCGTCACGATCCGCGTCTGCATCCCGACGCTGCGGCCCGCTTCCAAAAGTGCGAAGGTGCGCTCGGGCGTCGTGAGGGGCTCGCCCCCACCCGAGACCGTCAATACCCCGCAGCCCAGCTCGGCTGCCGCCTTCACCGCCTCGACGAGCGCCGGCAGGGGCACGAGGCTCTCAGCGACATGCCGCCGGATCGGCCAGTCGATCCGCGCATCGAGACGGTTCCGGGCCGGGCCCTCGCCGCCGATGGCCCCCCCGAGCTCTCGGACCGTCCCGGCCGTCTCCAAGGTCCGCAGGCCGCAGAAGCCGCACGCGACGTTGCACGCCAAGGTGGGATGGACTTCGAGGACACGAAGCCCGGCGGAAGCACTGCCAACGCCGGGGCTCATGCTGCCCGCTCGAGGGGAAGGTCGACCACCGACACGCGACCGCTGACGAGGTCGACATCGGCCACCCGGACCCGGCGAGAACCGTGGCGCAACCCCCCGTCCAGCGGAACCAGATCGGGCGTCCCCGGGATCCCGGCGTGGTGCCCGACGAGCAGCAGGCCGCTGCCACCCCAGCCGGCTACGAACCGCTGCCGGAGCGAGCCATCGGTGGCGAACGCGGGGAGCGCCCGTGGAGCTGCGGCGGCGAGGATGCTCTCCGGTCCGTTGCCGACGAGCGGGTGTCCCAGCCCGTGTTGAGCACAGAGGGACTCCAAGGCGGCTTGGAAACTCTCGAATGGCTGCGCCCAGTTCTCCCAGGCGTGGGTCGGGCCACCATGAACGAGCACGCAGCCGCCGATGATGGCCACGAGCGGGCGCGTGGCCAGCCAGGCCCCGAGGGGGTGCTGCGATGGACTTCCGTCCGCGGACAGACCCAAGGATGCCGCAAGCTGCGGCCGGCCACCGCACAGAGACCATGCGCCGCCGAGCAGATCGGTCTCGTGGTTGCCGAGCAGCACGACGACCTCGGATCCCGCCGCGGCCGCCGCTATTTCCAGTCGACGGAGCCCTGCCGCGACCCGCCACACGCCTATTGCGCCGGTTGGGCCATCGATGAAGTCGCCGACAACAACGAGCACAGTACCTGGCGCCGCGGACCAGACCAGACCAACGGCTGTCTCCTCGCAGAGCCCTGAGCCGACCAGTGCCACTCGCAGCGCCTCCCCGTCCGCGTGGATGTCGGAGAGGGCGACGAGGCGACGGGCGCGGCGGCGCACGGCGGCCGTCATGCGGCTTCGCCAGCGGTCAAGACGCGAATTCGCGTCCACGGAAATAGGTCATGAACCTTGGTAGACAGCGCCTGCGGCGTGGCCACCTCCACCACTCCGCGCGCGGGGATCGGCCCGGAACGGCGTTCGCGAGGACCGTGGGGGAGGGTCTCCCCCACCAGACGCTCCCGCGAAAACAGGAGGATTACGCCTCGACGTGTCTCACCCGGCGCGGAGGCTTCGACTGCGGCGCGGTGGCGAGTGACGAGCCGCGTGAGGCGCTCGCGAAAGGCGCTCTCCGCGGCGCCGAGGGCGGTAGTTGCACCCGGGACGCCGCCGGCCTCCGCGCCGGGCTCAAACCCAAGTTCCAGCAGCAGATCATGGAGGAGCCGCGCCATGATCGCCCCTTCTGCCCGTGGGTAGAGCTGGTACGGTGGCGGGGCCCGGAGATGCGCGATGGCCAGACCCAGCCATTCGCCACTCTCCACGGCATGGAGGAGGCGGTTGGCGGCCCGCGCCATCGAATCCGCCCGACCGCGGTCCGGGGTCATCAGGCAATTGCCAATCGCGTCGGTCAGCACCGCGCGTTGAGCAGGCCTCTCGGCGGCGAGCAGCCTCTCCACCTGGGCGTCATAGGGCGGGAGGCGTACGTCCGCTCCCTCGAGCAAGGCCCTCCGCACCAACAGAGCATCCGCGGCGAGCGGGTGGTTCCCGTCTTCCAGGCTGACGAAGGGGTGGCACGTGGGGTTCACGAGCGACTCGCCCTCCGCCACAGGAAGGCGGGTGGAAGGGAGCAACGCCCCCTCGCGGGCGATGCCATCGAGGGCAGCCGAGCTCGTTGCGTGCCCGAGAAAGCCCTGAAATTGCATCGTTACGCAGCCTCGCTGTCGACGAACGTCCACCCAGGTCGATCGCCGAATAGTGCCTTGGCGCGGGCAAGACGACCGATCTTCTCCGCCCGGGGCAACTGCCCGGGAAAGTTGGCCGCGGGTGCGCCTGGGCGCGGGGCCCAGGTCAAGACGACCGCCCGATCGAAGCTGGAGATCGCATCGAGGCCCTGCTCGAACTCCATGCTCGTTTCCGAGGGAAACCCGAGGATGAGGTGGGTGGTGAGGACGATGGGAGCGGCTGAACGATCGTGGCGAAGGCAGTGCAGCGTCGCCAGCAACTGAGGGACATCGTACGGGCGTCCCATGAGCTTGAGGATCCTCGAACTACCCGCCTGGAGCGGGATGTTCAGGCGGGCCACGCGGGGGTCCCGCAGCAGGGGCCCGAGGCGGCCGTGAAGATCGAGCAGGCGCCCCGGATACAGGTTGTCCAGCCCGAGCGTGAACCACCCCGGGATAGCTAGCAGCGCCGAGAGGAGCTCGGCGATGTCCCCACCGATGTCCGACCCGTAGCTGGCGAGGTCGTCGCCGAGGAGCACCAGGTCGTCGACGCCGTTCTCCAGCTCGCGTCGTACGCTCGTGACGATGTCCGGGATCGGGACGCTCCGGGTGGCCCCCTTGGCGGCGCGAATCGCGCAGAATGTGCATCGGCTGTCGCATCCCGTGGCGACGCGCACCATTCCAACACCCGAGGCGTCGGGGAGCGCTCGCACCTCTCGGCGGACATCGCGCAACGGCATGCTTGCACCGATGAGACCGTCCAGTTCGTCGATCCGATGCAGGTCCAGCACCGGGCCGTCGTGGACGTCACGGATCGCGCGAAGGTTGATCGCCGGCAGGCATCCGGTCACCACTACCGAGGCCCCCCGGCTCGCGCCGACGGCGATTAGGTTCTGGATGGCCCGTACGCTGTCGTCCTCCCGGGAGGGCACCATCCCGCAGGTGTTGCAGAGCATGAGCGACGCCCGCGCCGGGTCGCGCGTGGGCGCCCAGCCGTTACGCCGGAAGTAGGCGGCGTATACATGACTCTCGTTGCGCGACTGAACGCAGTCCGAGGTGGTGTGGATGTAGACCTCGGGAGTGGCGGCGGGGGAGTCGTGCATGGCGAACCGCGAGACCTCGAACCTTGCCGCCGTAACATGCGCCGCGGGGCTCGACAGCGGCCCCTGTACCTGCGTAAAGGGAGGGGTCATGCCCGCACCCGCACTTCGGATCCTGCTGGTCCAACCCGCGTCCTTCTTCCTGCCGGGAACGGACCTGGTCGAGGACGAGGTGTTTGCCGGTTTGGTCCGTACTTACTACAAGCTGAGGTCGGCCGGGACGCCTGGCCGGGAGTTCGCGGTCGGCTTGGCGCTTCCACTTCTGGCCGCGCTGGTGCCCGCCCCGGTCGCGGAGATCCGCATCGTGAATGCGGCGCGGGAGGCGATCCCCTACGACGATGCGTTCGACATCGTCGGGATCACGCTCGCGACGGCCCAGGCGGTTGAGGCGTGGCGGATCGCAGCGGAGTTCCGCGCGCGAGGCGTCCACGTCGCGGTCGGCGGCTCCCACGTTTCTCTCGTGCCGGACGAGGCTGTTGCCCATGCCGACACGATCTTTGTGGGCGAGGCCGACGACACCTGGCCCTTGTTCATCAACGAGTTCCGCGCCGGACGAGCCCGGCCGCGCTACGACGGAGGGCGCAACACGAACCTGGCGAAGCTCCCGGCGCCGCGCGTCGATCTGCTGGCGCCGATCGATCGGCAGCAGGTGTTCGTCCAGTGGAGCCGAGGGTGTCCGCGCGGTTGCAGCTACTGCTCGGTGCCGAAGCTGGCCGGCGCAACGCTTCGAACCAAACCGGTGCGGCAGATGGTCGAGGAGGTGCGCGAGCTTCGCGACGCGACGGGGAGCCGGTCCTTCTTTTTTGCGGACGACAACATGCTCCTCGACCCGGCCCTCGCGGCGCCCCTGCTCGACGGGCTCGCCGCGCTTGGCATTTCCTGGGCTACCCAGACCGAGGTCTCCGTGGCGCGCGAGCCCGACCTGCTCCGGCGGATGCGCGATTCGGGGTGCGTGAGCGTGCTCCTGGGTCTCGAGGACGTGGTGCCCGATGGCCTCGCTTCGCTCAGCCGGTTCAAGCGGGGGTTGATCGACCGGTATGCCGAGGACGTGATCAACATCCAGGCCCACGGCGTACAGGTTTGCGGAGCGTTCATCTTCGGGACCGACGCGCACGACGAGGGCGTTTTCGAGGGGGTGCGGGCGTTCTCGCTGGAAACCGGGATGGCGAGGTTGCAGGCGTCGGTGCTGACTCCTCTGCCGGGGACGCGCGTAAGGCGCCGGCTTGAGGCGGAGGGGCGCCTGCTCGACAAGCCGTGGAGCAACTACAACTTCTTCGGCGTGAACTTCGTGCCTCGGCGGATCGGAGCGGCGGAACTGCGGAGGGGGACGGTGACGGCGCTGCTTGAGCACCCGGGGCGGTGGGAGCGGCGGGATGTTGTTGCGGTGGAGCACGTATGAGAGCAGAACTCGCGGAACTGGTGGCGAACGTTCCGTGGCCGGTGGCGGTGCCGCTCCGGGTCGCCGCCTTGGACCCGATGGAAGAGCGGTGCGCGACCAAGCGGATCAATTTCGCGTTGTTCGCAGCCTACCAGACAGTGCGCGTCTGCGCGCTGATCATGCTGGCGGAATACTGCGAATTGAAAGGGAAGCACGCAGGTGTCGCGTCGTCACTCGCGCGCATGCACCAACCCACGTGGGGAGACTGGTCGGAACTCGCCAAGGCACTGGCAGCGGGATGGTCTCCTCCCGAACGGCGCTTCTCGGTGCTTTCTGCTCGGTGGAGGGCCGTCATCGGCCGTGACTCTCGGATACGCAACATTCGCAACGACTACGCGCACAATCGGGTCGAGATCACCGGGATGTGTCACGCGGCGCAAGAGGCCCGGCTGAGCGAGCTTCTGGGCGAGCTACACCCCCTGATTCGAGGCCTCTTTCCGGACAAATTGATCGGAATCGCGGGTCTTGGGGATTCAGGGGGCCCCGTTCAGCTCATCGGAGAATTCAAGGGCGAAAGCGGGGCGCCGCCGGGTGAGCGTGGGACCAATCCGGGGTTCGTGGCGTGGGAGGGTGACGGACCGACGGTGCGCCTGAGTCCGTTCTTTTGCGCGCCCCGGCGGATCGTCGTGTCTCGCATCTCGGGGCCAAGCCGCGTCAGCCCGGCGCCGGATCCCGTATTGCTGTTGGACAACCTTCATCGTAACGAGGCCAACCTCCTCGGTGTGTCCGACTTCGGGCGCTCTCAGGAGGTGGCCAGCGAGGTCGACGCCCTCTTGGACACCGACCTACAGGACGGCCCCGCTTGGGTCTGGGAGCGGCTTCGTGGTCACGCGAAGATCCGGCTCGCGCGCGCCATGGATGACGAGGCCGCATCTGGAAAAGGGGACTGGTACCAGCCGCGCGCCGAGTACGAGAACCTGGTCCGCCAGCCGAAGGAGCGACGGCCTTTGTTGTTTGTCGGCGAGCCCGGCTGCGGCAAGTCAAGCCTCCTGCTCCACCTCTCCCGCAAGTTGGCGGACAAGGACACCGAACTCGTGGTCTACGTGTGCGCGGCGGAGCTGAGGTTCGGGAGCGAGCGGCCGGGGATCGGCAGCGCCGTCGGAGCCACGTTGGGCATTCCTGCCACGGATGTGGGGACGCTCGAATCCATGCTGAAGCGCCTTGTCGAGGTCTGCCCGGGCCGCGTCTGGGTGGTCATCGACGCGCTGGACGAGGCGACCGATGCCGGTTCTCTGTGGCGCGAGATCGCACCGGCGCTCAAGTCGCCCACGGATAAGCTCTCGTTGCTACTCTCGACCCGCGACGGGATGACGGTCCCTCCTGAGTTGCGGGACGGATTTCGGCAGCTCCCAGATGCGAAGGGGGAGCTCGCGTGGTACCGGCAGGTGAGGCCGTTCAACAAGACCGAGCAGAAGGAGGCGTGGGCGCGCAGGGCCAAGACGTCCGGCCTCGAGTATGGCGCGTCCTCCGAGTGGCTGAGGGCCGACCTGCTGTTGCCGCTCCACCTTCGAATCTTCCACGAGGCATACCGGGGCCGCACCGAGGCGGCGGCAAAGGTGACGAACTCACAAGGGGTGCTGGACGAGTACTTGAACCAGCTCTTCAGGTTGTACCCCCTGCTGGCGGAGGCCGGACTCAAGATCGCGCGCTCTCTCGATGCCCAACTGATCGTGCCGCGCAGCGTGCTCACCGCGTGCGAGGAAGACTGGTGGAAGAAATTCGGCGGTGTCCGCGGTCTCGAGCTCACACCGGAGGAGATCCTCGTCGGCGCCACCGGGCTCCTTCGTCGTGTCGAGATCGACAAGTATCAAGTGCGTGATCGTCCTCTGGCCACGGCCTTGGTACGGCGCGCCTTCCTCAATACCGCGGCGGAACGGGAAGATCATCAGGCCGCCGTACGCCACTGGCGGGTGAAACCGCTCGGGCTCGATGCCATCTTTGACATCCTCGCCGCATGCGGATGGAAGGGCGACGTCGACGGGCTCGCTCTGGCGCTGCCGGCCCTCGACGAGAGTGAGCGCGTCGAGGCAACCCGTCGCTATCTGCTCGCGGTGTGGAGGGGCGACCTTGGCAAGCCCGGCCAGATGACCCCCAAGGCATGGGAGCTGGCTAGGCGCGCCGCGACCGAGAAGGCGATCGGGGTCTTCCTCGGAGAGCCGCCCGTGCTCGGCCGACTTCCCACTCTCGACGAGCTCCGGGTTCACCTCGGAAGGGTGGACGCCGCTGCCGCGGATGCTATCCGGACGCCCGACTCTGCTCGGACTCCAGGCTCACGACTCTGACCGCCCCCGCACGCGCAACATCATGTACGTGCCCCGCCACAACGATGACCTTCCCGTTCGTGCAGGCCTCCCCCAGCGCCCCTCGAACCAGCTCGAACAAGCCGTCATCCACCCCCGCAAACGGCTCGTCGAGGAGCACAACCGAGGCCGGCATCCCGAGCGCCCGCAGCACCGCGATCGTGCGCCGTTGCCCCACGCTCACCCCCGCGCCGTCGCCGCTCGTGGCGCACGCCGTTTCGGGGGGCACCGCTTGGTACAGCACCTCCACTGCGGCGCGCAGTGCTGGCCCGGCCGCCCACCCTGGAAACCCGTCGAGGTTGTCCGCCACCGTCCCTGGCAACAGCTCGGGCTCCTGCGGCACCAGCACCCGGGTCTCCGCCCACGCGGAGGCATCGGGCACCACCGCGACGCCGTCGACCCAGAGCTCGCCGCGCGCATCGGACTCGACCCCGGCGATCGTCCCGAGCAGCCGTGACTTCCCGCTTCCGCTGGGGCCCACGACGAACAGGATCTCCCCCGCCGAGGCGGAGAAATCCGGGTAGGTGAGCGGCGTATCGGCCCCGTTGTCGATCCTCCAGCCGCGTATCTCGACCGAGCGCGGCGCAGGCATAGGGGGAGCCGCGACGGGCAGCTTGGCGTCTCCCTTCTCAAGGACTTGGTACACGCGCTGAATCGCCACCAAGTTCTGCTGCACCCACGGGAGGACGCCCGTGAGCGACTGCATGGGCCCCGAGAGCCGCCCGAGGTAGAGCAACACTGCGACCGCCGCTCCCGAGCCGCCCGTGAGGGCCGCCGCGAGCACCGCCGCGATGGGCACCCCGCGGGCGACCAGGTTCAGGAGGCCCGTAAGGGCGGTGTTCCAGATCCCGAGATCGCGAATCCCTTTCTCGAGGGCACGTTGCGGCACCAGCGAGCGCCGAATCCAGAATGCGTGGAGCGAGGGCCGGGAGAGCTCGGTGCGCAAGGCAACGCCGTCTCTCAGGATCCGGCCGACGTCCTCATGCGCACGCGCGGACGCCCGGGTGGCCCGAATGGCCCGCGCAGTCAGAAACCACGCGCTGATCGCCCATACAAACAGCGACACCGTTCCGACGGCCCCCGCGGCGGTGCTCGCTTTCCAGGTTGCCACCAGCGCGATCACGATGGAGCCGATGTAGCCGATGGGCCCGACGATGCCATCGCACACGAACGTGACGACCTCGACCTTGCAGAGCCACCGCTGTACGGCGGTCGATGCGTCGATCGGGCTGCGCGTGGAGAGCGTTGCCTCCAGCGACCGCGGGGTCAAGTGACGGTTGAAGTGAAGGTGCACCCAAGGAGTCGTCCAACCGACGAGCATGCTCGCGGCCCCTGCTAGGAGGGTGGTCGCTAGGGCGAACCCGAGTGCGACCGGGATTGGCGAGGACCTATCGGCGAGCCAGTCGGCGACCGATTGTGGGAGCGCGAAGCCCTGGCGTGCGTCCGGTCCAGAGACGACGAACGCCACGAAAGAGGACGCGGCCACCTGAAAGACGGTTTCCACCCACCGTCCGAGTACCGCCACCGTCAACGGAGCCCAGGCGAGCCGGACTAGGCGAAACACCCAGCGGATCGCGCCCGGCTCGGGAAGCTCGACATCAAGGTAGCGATTCGTCATCCGGGACGGGCCCAGGGTTGTGGGAAGAATCCCGAGACGTGCGCCCCCTCGCCAGTCCGCAGGAGGCGAGTCAAGACCTGATCGGCGAGGGCGAGGTCGAGGGCGCCGAGTCCAAACGGGCTGAACACCACCGGTTCCTCCTTCGACCGCGCCGCTCCCCCTCGAAGGATGTCGGCGAGCGGGCGGACCGGCGGCCCTGGTGGCCGCGCGGTCCGCGCGAGATCGAGGGAAGTCCGAGCCTGGAACACATGCGCCGGATCGTCCACGATGTTGGTGACGGACCACAGCAACTCGGGCGCGAGGTCCCTGAGCGAGAGGTTCAGCACCGTGGTCCCGTCGCAAAGAGGCGCCGACCAGTGCGGCTCGCTCGCGTTGGTTGCCAGCGAGACAAGCTGGCAGGCGTCGAAGATCTCCCTGCAGGTGTCGACGGTCCACGTGACTAACTCGGGCGCTTGCTCCACCAGAACGGCCGCGAGGGCCCGGGCGCGGTCGGGGACGAGGTCGTGCAGCCATATCTCGCGAAGGCGGGGAAACGCGACGCGCAGAAAACGAACGACCTCCCGGTTGATCACGCCGCAACCGATCAGGCCGAGGCGCGACTCGTCGGCGCAGTGCGCCCAGGATGCCGCCAGCGCCGCGCTGGCCGCGGTGCGCCGCGCGCTCACGATCGAGCCCTCCATTACGCAACGTGGATACCCGGTTTGCGGGTCGTTCATTACGATCACTGCGGACGCGCGGTCCAGGCCGCGCGCGACGTTGCCGGGGAAGGACGCGATCCACTTGACGCCGCACGCGCCGTTCGGGATGCCCACCCGGGCGGGCAGCGCGATGATCCGGTCGGAACGATCTGGTCCGAAGCGGAGAAATACTGAGTCAGCGGCTGCAGCACGGCCATCCGCGAGGTCAAGGTAGGCCTGGCGGATGGTGGCGATCACCTCTGACTCCCGACCATCCAGCGCCGCCCGCACCTCGGTGGCACCGATGACGAGCAAATCAGTCGGCACGGTACACCTCGCCGACCGGGTCCTGGCTCCCGAGGGTGCTGGCGACCCAGTCTGGATTGTAGATCGTGTCGAGATACCGCTCGCCCCGATCCATCAGAACCAGCACGACGCTGGCGCCCCTGGGCATTTGACCGCGAAACCGCAGGGCCGCTGTGACCACCCCGCCGGCAGAACCTCCGGCGAGGATGGCCTCTTCGCTCAGGAGCCGGTGGCATCCCGCCACGCAGTCCAAGTCGCCCACGTGCACCACGTCGGCTGGGGGAGCGGCGAGTAGTTCAGGACGGCGACTCGAACCGAGACCCGGGATGTTCCGCACGCATCGCCCCCCGCCGAAAAGGGCGCTGCCGAACGCATCGACAGCAACAACACGGGTGCCGAGCGGACTCAGCGTGGCGACGAGCCCAGCTAATAGGCCGCAGGTGCTCGTCGCGCAGAAGGCGAAGTCGGGTGCGTGTCCGAGCACGTCGAGGAGTTCGACGGCGGTGCCCTCGGCGTGCGCTCTGGCGTTCGACGCATTTTGGTACTGGTTCGGCCACCACGCACCGGGCAGCTCGCCCAGAAGCGACTGTACCCGGGCGAGCCGCGCGTCCAGGAGGTCCCCGGTTACCGGGTGCGGAGCGTCCACCGCCTCGATGCGAGCGCCATAGGCGCGGAGCAGGGCGAGGTTTTGACGGCTGATCCGGTTGTCAACCACGCAGACCAGGCTCAGCCCGAGGCGCAGGCACGCCTGCGCCAACGCCACGCCCATGTTTCCCGAGCTCGACTCCACTACGGTGCCGCCCTCTCGAACGGCTCCGGATGCGAGCCCATCGAGGAGCATGCGGAGAGCGGGGCGGTCCTTCGCGCTCCCGCCCGGGTTCAGCATCTCGAGCTTGCCGAAAATGTGCTGGTCGACCCCACTTCCTAGGCGGGTCAGCTCCACGAGGGGGGTGGAGCCGATCGCCGACAGCACGCCAGTCCCCGCGCTGCCCGGAGCGATACGGCGCGATGGAGGCTCGACCCGCGGGCTGTTCTCGGGGTGGCTGTCCATTCACGGCTCCGTACGCCGCAGCGGGTATCGCAGTTCTCGCCGCTGTTCCAGCGGGTCACGAGCGATGGGGCGCGACGCACCGCCCGGGCAGGGACCGCGCGAGCGGGTATCGCGCGGTCCTGCTGTAGGGTCCCACCCCCGCCCACCAGCAGCGCCTCTCACCATCCCGGGTAGGACGACGGCGTCCCGGGTCGCACCACCGGTGGCGTAGTCGGGATGGAAGCCCCAGGCCCCCCGCGGGGGGCCTGGGGCTAAAGTGGCGTGTGGGCTGGGTTCCGTCGCAGGGGGAGATCGTGGACCGCGTGCGTGGCGGGCTGGCGGCCGACTACCGGGTCGTGCGCGGCGTGCTGCACTGGCCGGGGGACCGCCCAGGCGCAGGCTGGCACGCCCACGACTGGCTGGAGCGCGGGGTCCGCGTCTTCGACGGGGAGCGGCTGGTTGAACATCGTGTTCGCCGGCAGCGGTGGCGCAAGGTGGGGACCACCGTGACGCAGCTCTCCCGGTGCCCCGACGAGCGCGGCGACCTCGCGTTCTCCGCGGTGGTGATCACGCTGACGTTGTGGGCGTGGCTCGCCGGTGAACGCGGCGTGCTTCACATGGCGCCCGTGCACCAATCGCTGCTGCTCCGCCCGTCGGCGCGAACGGCGCAACGGTGGCTGGCGCGGGCGCTGCCCGGCTCCGCATGGTCGGAGCAGGCGTTGCGGGCGACGATTCTTGAAGTTGGATGCGAGCCTTGGCCGGCAGAGAGACTGTTTCCAGGGGGGTTGCCCCCACCGGAAGGACTGCGTCGCCGTCGCTGGGCCGACCCCGAGGGAGTTTCGAGGCTTTATCGGGGTCTACTCTGGCTTGTCGGCGGCGCTGTCCGTATGAACCACACCATCCCGTTCCTGCTGGCCAAGGCTCGCGGGAGGTGGACCGACCCGACGAAGCACTCGCTGATCTGAACCTCCTCCTGGGGGGAAGCTACCCGTTCGTCCGCGGGATGGCACGCCTCGTTCGGCCGCAGCCGATCCCACAGGTGGTGGCGTCGTGCCGGTTTGCCGGGGGTGATTTGCTGCGCACCATGCCCAGCGATCTCGCCCTGCTCCGCTTCTCGGTCGTCTCCGCCTACCTCGCCCTCGAACCGGGCCGGGGTGCGCGCGGCCCGCTGCTCGCCCAGCTCGCGAGGCGGGACTGGCCGGGTCCCGACGGCGACCTCGTGCGGTTCGCGCCGGAGACGATCCGCGGGTGGGTCCGACGCTTTCGGGTCCGTGGCCTCTCCGGGCTGGAGGACGCGCCTCGGCCGAAGCGGGGCACGGTGGCGCTGTCCGCGGAGACCGTCGCGCAGCTCGCCGCGCTCAAGCGGCAGGTCGGGCAGCGCACGCTCGACATGCTCATCCGCATCGCCGAGGACATGAAGCTGGTGCCGAAGGGCCAGGTCCGGCGGAGCACGCTGCACCGCGCGCTGGTGCGACTCGGCCTCTCCGGACGGCCGACGCCCGAGCGCTCGGTCAAGGACCTCGACCGGTACGAGGCGGACAACCCGAACGACACGTGGCAGGGCGACGCGAAGGCGGGGCCATGGCTCCCGGACCCCGCGCGGCCCGGGAAGCGCCGGCAGGCGTGGCTGTTCGCGTTCATCGACGACCACAGCCGCCTCCTCGTCGGCGGGCGCTGGGCCTTTCGGCAGGATCAACCCACCATGGAGCTGGTCTTTCGACGGTCGCTGCAGCGCCACGGCAAGCCGAAGCGCTGCTACACGGACAACGGGTCGGTGTACCGCGCGCGCCACATGGCGAAGGTGTGCGGGGAGCTGGACATCGTCCTGGTGTTCTGCACGGCCGAGCGTCCGGAAGGAAAAGGGAAGATCGAGCGATTCTTCAGGACCGTCGTGGTGCCCTTCGTCGCCGAGGTCGAGGCGTCGTCCATCCGCACGATCGACGCGCTCAACGACGCGTGGCGCGCGTGGCTGGAGCGCCACTACCACGACGAGATCCACGGCGAGACCGACATGAAGCCGCCGGACCGCTGGAAGGCCGGCATCGACAAGCTGACCTGGGTCGACGAGGAGCGCCTGCGCAACGCGTTTCGCTGGTCGGAGCACCGCACCGCCGACAAGGCCGGGTGCTTCACGCTCTTCGGGGTCCGGTTCCAGGTCGGCGCGACGCTCGCCCGTGGCCGCGTCCACGTGCGCTACGACCCCGAGGACCTGTCGGAGATCGAGGTGCTCGGCGACGATCGCAAGGTCGTCGAGCGGCTCCGGCCCTTCGCCGTCACCACCCACCGTCGACCCCAGGCCACCCCGGCGCCGGCCCCGGCCGCCGCGGAGGTGGCGACCGTCGACTACCTCGTCCACCTCGTCGACCAACACAAGCCGGCGCCGGAGCCCACCGCCCGCCAGGTCGCCGCTGCCGATCGCCGCCGCCGCCAGGACGCCGACGACGCCGTCGTCGCGGTGCTCACCACCCAACTCGACCCCGGCGCGTTCGACGAGGCGCGCATCCGCGCCTGGCTCGATCGCTTCGGCCCGCTCGACGCCGACCACCTCGCCGAAGCCCTGCCCGCGATCCTCGCGCGCCTGGGCGCCGGCACCCACGTCCAGGTGCTCCTGGACACCTTCCGCAAGGAGAACCCGTGAACACGCCCACCATCCCCGAGCCGCAGAAGCGGCGACTGTTCGCCCACTTCGGCCTGTCGAAGCTGCCCTTCCGCAAGAACGTCTACGCCGCCGACATGTTCCAGTCCCGAGCCCAGATGGCGCTCATCCACGGCCTCGGCTTCTTCCTGGAGATCAAGGGCTTCGCCCTGGTCACCGGCACCTCCGGCGTCGGCAAGTCCATCGCGCTCCGCCGCTTCGTCCAGTCCCTCGACGAGACCCGTTTCCGGGTCGTCCACATCCCGCTGGTGCCGACCACCCCCATCGGCTTCCTGCGCACGATCAACGCCGCCCTCGGCCTCCCGATGCGTGCCCACGCCAGCGACCTGTTCGCCCAGGCTCAGCACCACCTCCACAGCGAGCAGGGCCCCCACACCCTGCTGGTGCTCGACGACGCCGAGGGCACTCGGCCCGAGCTGCTCGACCTGCTCCGCCGGCTCAGTGCCCAGGCGCTCGACGGCGAGGACCGCTTCTCCGTCCTCGTCTCCGGCACGGAGGACCTCCTGCGCTCCCTGCGCGCGCCCGGCATGGAGCCGCTCCGCTCCCGCATCGCCTACGCCCAGACCCTGCGCCCCTACCAGGTCGACGACACCCACGCCTACGTCGCCTGGCACCTCCAGAAGGCGGAAGCCCCGAAGAACCTGTTCTCCGACGAGTCCGTCCGCATCCTGTTCCAAGCCTCCGGCGGGCGCCCCCGCCGCGTCAACCAACTCGCGCTCCAGGCGCTCGTCGCCGCCGCCGTCCACGGCCGCGACCACGTCGACGCCCGCTTCCTCAACGACACCCTCGCCGAACACCCCCTGTTCGAGAACGGAACCGCCACATGAACCCGTTCATGCTGCTCATCCCTCGCCTCTGGTCCGCGGAGCAGGCGCTCCAGGCCGTGCGCCTCCTCCGTGGCGTATCCACTCGCCAGACAGCATCTCCCGCTTCGATCGCGCGCGCGTGAAGCTGCCGCCTACGCCGGGTTCGCGCCCTCTCGCGCGAGCCGCCAGGCGAGCGGAGTCAACTCGTGCACCCTCTTCGCCGGATGGTCGGCCA
>SXGT01003840.1_pt1 | contig 48944 bp, 19 predicted proteins | sample 3176221 | NCBI WGS metagenome assembly SXGT01 (sample SAMN11356862, study PRJNA531348) | freshwater metagenome | isolation source: freshwater sample F1-120 | place: China: Fuxian Lake, Yuxi | collected 2017-12-25
CGACTCTGCCTGCGTCCCTTGATGCCATGCGTGGCGCGTCGGATGCTGGCCGGTCGGCCGCGCCGGCCAGCCGGAACTGAGCATGAGTTTGATGTTCCACGTGAAGGTGGGCTACCCCACCCGCGAGGAGGAGCGGAAGATCATGGACAACCAGACCGAGGGCACCTACCAGGAGCCACGCGCCGTGGTCGACGTTGCGCAGATCCTGCGGTCGCGCGACACGGTCCGGAAGGTCTACATCGACGACAAGCTGAAGCAGTACATCGTCAACATCGTGTTCGCCACGCGCGAGCCCCAGGCGTTCGGGCTCGGCAAGCTCACCGACCTCATCTCCTTCGGCGCCTCGCCGCGCGCCACCATCGCGCTCAACCTCGCGGCGCGCGCGCACGCCTTCCTGCGTCACCGCGGCTACGTGATCCCTGAGGACATCAAAGCCGTGGGCATGGACGTGCTCCGCCACCGCGTCCTTCTGAGCTACGAGGCCGAGGCCGAAGAGCTCACCTCCGAGAAGATCGTCCAGCAGATCTTCGACGCCGTCGACATCCCCTGAGAGACAGGTCGCCCCCGTGACCGAAGCCCGCGACCCGAAAGAGATCCTGAAGCGGATCCGGAAGATCGAGATCGTCACGCGCCGGCTCGTCAACGAGCAGCTCGCGGGGTCGTACCACTCTGTCTTCAAGGGCCGCGGGATGAACTTCGACGACGTGCGCCTCTATCAGGCGGGCGACGACATCCGCAGCATCGACTGGAACGTCAGCGCCCGCTCCGACGACACGTACGTCAAGACCTACGTCGAGGAGCGCGAGCTCACGGTGATGCTCCTGGTCGACGTGAGCCGAGACGGACAGTTCGGCACGCGTGACCGTCTGAAGGCCGACGTGGCGGCCGAGGTGGGAGCGCTGCTCGCGTTCAGCGCGATCACCAACAACGACCGCGTCGGGCTCGTGCTCTTCTCCGACGTGGTGGAGCACTTCGTGCCCCCGAAGAAGGGCAAGAGCCACGTGCTCCGCGTGATCCGCGACATCCTCACGTTCGAGCCCCAGGGGCGCGGCAAACGCATCGAAGCGGGCCTCGACTTCCTCGGCCACATCGCGCGGCGGAAGTCCGTGGTCTTCATGCTGTCCGACTTCTACGCAGCGGGATGGGAGCCCGCCGTGCGTATCGCGAGGCGGCGTCACGACCTGGTCCCGGTGATGGTCACCGACCCGCTCGAGGATGAGCTGCGAGGAGCCGGGCTCGTGGCCTTCGAAGACCCGAAGTCGGGCGAGGTCCTCTGGCGGCACACTGGCGGGGGCTTCCTGTCGCGGTTCAAGAAGCGCGCCGCCGACAACCGCCAGGCGCGCGAGAAAGCCTTCCGGCGGATGAAGCTCGACTTCATCTCCCTGCGAACGGGCGAGCCGTACACGCAGGCGCTCATGCAGTACTTCCGGCTGCGCGCGAGGCGTCACTGATGTTGGCGCTGCTCACCACGTTGCTCCTGGCGGCAGACCCGGCGGTCGCCACCGCGCCACCCGTCCCCGCGCCTCCCGCCGCGCCAGCGCCGTCGGCGCCTCCGCCCGTCGAGCTGACGGCCACGGCGGAGCCGGAGAACGTGAAGCTGGGCGACGCGATCACGCTGGTGGTCACCGCGCGGCACGGCACCGACGTGAAGCTCTACTTCCCGGCGGAGCCCGAGTTCCGACCTTTCCGCGTGCTCTCCACCGCGGGCCCAGAGCGGGTGATGGAGGGTGAGTCGGTCGTGGAGACCTGGCGGCTGTCCGTTCAGACGCTCCGGCTCGGTAAGCGGCGGGTGGCGCCGTTCGCGATCAGCTACGAGGCGGGGAACGGCCAGGTCGGCACGGTCATGACGCCGCCCGTGCGTGTGTCCGTAGATGGCGCCCTCGACCTCTCCGCCAAGGAGCACCCGGTCGCGGCCAACGCCGCGCCGTTCCAGGTCTTCGACAAGAACTGGGCGCTCATCATCGCGCTGATCGCGCTGGCTGTGGTCACCGTCACGGCGGGGATCACCCTGGTCGCCGCGCGCTACGTGGCGCGCCTTGCGCCGCGAGGTCCCCCGCCCCCACTGCCTCGCCCGGCACACGAGCTGGCGGCGGATCGGATCGCGGCGCTTCGGGCGGAGCAGCTCCTCCCCAAGGGCCACCTCAAGGAGTTCGTCTTCCGCACCAGCGAGATCGTGCGCGAGTACATCGGCAACCGCTATCGAATCGACGCGCTCGAGCGCACCTCCTCCGAGCTGCTCGACGAGATGAAGCGCCTCGCGCCGAAGGGCTTGTCGATGTACGAGCTCGAGGCCTTCCTCGAGGGCACCGACCTCATCAAGTTCGCGAACCTGCCGCCCACCCACGGCGAAGCGGACCGCACGCTCGAGACGATCGAGAAGATCATCGCGGCCACTCGCGAGTCCGAGGTCGAGGTGGCCGGCATGCGGGCGAAGGAAGAGCTGCGCCGCCGCCTGGAGAAGCCGGCGCACCCGTTCAAGCGCCTCTTCGCGGTCTCCGTAGATCTGCTAGCCCTGGCGGCGCTCTCCACGGGGATCCTCTACGCCGCCCACAAGACCGGCTGGACCTGGCTCGCTTGGGTCGATCTGGGCCTCCTCGCGGTGCTCTTCCTGCTCCGAGACGTCGCCGGCGAGGGCAGCCCCGGCAAGGTGCTCTCTGGCCTGGGCGTGGCGCCTCTCGACGACACGCGGTCTGCTGCGCTGGACATCGGCGCTCGCGTGCTGCGCAACGTCCCGTTGTTGCTGCCCATCGCCGGCCACACCATGGAGCTCGTGGTGATGGTGTACGCCGCGGATGGCCGCCGGGTGGGAGACCGCTGGGCCCGCACGCGCGTGCTCGACCGGCGCCCTGACGCGTCGGAGTACAGCTTCCTAGTGCTGGCCGTGTTCGCGCTCGCTGCGGCGGCCGCCCTTGCCGCCCTGCCGCTCTGGTGGTGGAAGACCAGCGGAGGCGTGGCCTGATGTTCGGGTCAGACCTCCAGTTTCATAGTCCTTGGGCGTTCGCGCTGCTCGCGCTGGTGCCTGCGGCGGTCTTCGGTCAGCTCTGGTACCAGCGACGCCGGACGGGCACCTTCGTCTATGGCAACACCCACACGCTACGCGAGGTGTCGTCCGGGGCGCTCGGCGCCATCTTCTGGGTGCCCGCGGTCCTCCGGGTCCTGGCCCTCGTCGCCCTCGTGGTGGCGATAGCCCGGCCACAGAAGCCGAATCGGAAGGTGATCACCTCCGAGGGAGTGGACGTGATGATCGCCCTCGACATGAGCGCGTCCATGAACGCGGTCGACAAGGGGCTCGGCGAGATCGCCACGATCCAGGCCGGTGGGAAGAACCCCAACAACCGCTTCAACGTGGCCCGAGAGCTGCTCATCGCGTTCATTCGCAATCGCGCGGAGGCGGGCGACCGCGTGGGCTTGGTCCTCTTCGGCGAGGGCGCCTACCTCAAGTTCCCGCTCACCACGGACTACCGCCGCGCGATCAAAGACATCAAGGACCTGGTCCTCGACAGCGGGGTCCGCGACCAAGACGCGCAGGAGGTCTGCAAGAACGACTGCACGATCTCGGGCGCCGAGACGCGCATCGGCGACGCGCTGAAGCGCGCGTTCCTGCGGCTCCGCGACAGCACGGGCCGCGAGAAGACGGTGATCCTGATCACGGACGGCGCCGACAAGGGCTCCGAGATGGCTCCCAAGTACGTCGCGGAGTACATCCGGGACTGGTCGAAGGAGGTCGACGCCAAGACCGGGAAACCTCGGCGTCCGGTCCGGGTCTACACCTTCCTCGTGGGCGGCGGGCCCAACGCGGCCGCGCCCGACATCTCGCGCCGAACCGGCGACATCTCCCGCGACGCGCGCGGCCTCATCCGTTACCAGGCGCTGCCCACCGGGGCGTTCGAGGTGAACCCCACGCTTCTCAACGAGATCGCCCAGCTCACGGGCGGCGTCGCAGCGCAGAGCTACGACGAAGAGAGCTTTCGCGAGCAGTTCAAGAGCTTCGAGAAGTCGGTGTACACGCGCACTATCGAGGACTTCCCGGACGAGAAGTTCATGCTCTTCGCGTACGCCGCGCTCGGGCTCCTGGTGCTCGAGGCGCTGCTGCGGCTCACGGTGTTGAGGAAGTTCCCATGAGCGCCACGGAGCTCACTTGGTCCGACGGTCACCTCTGGTGGCTGCTGCTCGGCTCGCTCGGCGTGTTGGCCCTCGTCTTACTGCACATGAGGCTGCGCTCCCAGCTGATCTCGCGGCTCGGACAAGCCGCATTCATTCAGCGGATGACGGCGAGCACGTCCGTGGCCAAGCAGTGGCTCAAGTGGGCGCTGGTGGTCCTCGGGATCCTCCTCATCGCCACCGGGGCCCTGCGCCCTCAACACGGGACCCGCGAGGCCGAGCTCAAGAACCGCGGCATCGACATCGTGCTCGCAGTGGATCTCTCGAAGTCCATGATGGTCCAGGACGTCGCGCCGAATCGTCTCCGAGCCGCCGCCACCGAGATCCAGAAGGTGCTCGACAGCCTGCCGGGTGGGCGTGTCGCGTTGGTGCCGTTCGCGGGTACGGCGTTCACCCAGTGCGCGCTCACCACGGACTTCTCGGCGATCTCGGGGTACCTGTCCGAGCTCCGCGTCGAGGACATGCCGGTCGGCGGCACGCGTATTGGGGTGGCGCTGCGCCACGCGCTCGACCTGTTCGAGACGAAGCTCACGGCCGAAGACGAGAAAGACGAAGACCTCGAGGGCCTCGAGCAGATCGAACCATCGCACTACAAGGCGATCATTCTCGTCACCGACGGCGAGGACCACGACGCGGACGCGCTGGCGGCGGCCCAGCTCGCGCACTCGCGGAACATCCGCATCTACACCATCGGCATCGGCAGCCAGAACAGCGGCGCGCCCATCCCCCAGATCTCCGAGGACGGGACCCGGGTCGGTTGGGTGGCCAACGAGAAGAACCAGAAGGTGTTCTCGGACCTGAACGTGGCGCTGCTCCGCGACATCGCCGACGCGACCTCGGGTGTGGCCACGGTCTACGGCCAGGACGACGTGGCGGGCACGATCACGGCGTCCCTCGATACGCTCGAGAAGCAGGAGTACGAGCGCCAGTTCCAGGACCTGAAGGAAGACCGCTTCCAGTTCGTGCTCATCCCAGCGTTCTTGCTGCTGGTGCTCGAGACGCTGCTCACCGACCGTAAGCGAACCACGCGCAGGAGCCTCGCGTGAGACAAGCGCTCTCATCGCGGGCGGTGTTGGCCCGCCTCTACGCAACGTGCCTCGTGATCGGCTGCTCCAGCGACGCGTTCATCGCAGCGCGAGGCGACGTGGACGACGCCAACGCGCTGCTGGCGGCGGGCCGCTTCGCCGACGCGCTCGAGGCGTACGACGCGCTCGAGTCCACGAATCCGCGCGTCGCCTTCAATCGCGGCCTGGCGCTGTTCGGCCTCGACAAGTGGGACGAGGCGATCACGGCCTTCGACGAAGCCAGAGGCTCCAAAGACCCCGGCATGAAGGCGCTCGCGTGGCTCCATGCGGGTAACGCCCATGTCCGGAAGGGGCTGGCGCTCGAGGGCCAACAGAAAGCCGAGGAGGCCAAGGCGACGTGGGAGTCCGCGGTCGACGCGTTCGAGAACGCGCTCACGCTGGACCCGTCGCTCCAAGACGCGAAGACGCAGCTCGAGCTGGCGCTGCTCCGCGTGGACCCTCCGTGCCACCTCCGCAACGACGCCAAAGAGCCCAACAACACGTTCGCGGTAGGCGCTTCCCTCGAGCTGGCCGCGGCCGAGGACGAGAAGGCCGCGCCCGGCGAGCGGCGCGCCAAGGCAGAGATCGCGATCTGCCCCGACGACCAGGACTGGTTCAAGGTGCCGCTCGAGGCCGGCGATCGCCTGATCGCCAAGGTCCAGAAGACCGCCGGGCCGGACCACGCGTCGCTGCAGGTCTCGGCGTGGTCGCTGGACGGGAAGGCGCGTCTCGGCGGCGCGCCGTCCGAGGAGCCCGACCCCACCGGGAAGCGGGTGCCCGTGCGCGACGTGAGCCTCACCGGGGTCAAGGACGCGGGCGAATACCGGCTGCTCATCAGCGACCCCAATGGCGACGACTCCAAGGGCACGCTCGAGGTCACCGTGCGGCCCGCGTGCGAGCGGACCGAGGGCCCCGAGGAGCCGAACGACACCCGCGCCGCAGCCAAGCCGCTCCCCTCCACGCGGAAGGACCCGAAGGCCGCCGCGCAGGCCCCACCCGCCCCGCCCGGGGCCCCGCCGCCGGGGCCCGCCGAGCCGAGCCCGCCCACGGGTGCGCCGGGAGAGCCCCAGCCCACGGTGGCGCGCCTCTGCCCCGGCAACGAGGACTGGTTCGTGGTCGACGTCCCGGCGGGCGAGTCGCTCGAGGTCACCGCGCAGACCCGGGTCCAGTCGGGCAAGGTGAAGCTGACGCTCGAGGACGCTTCGGGCGCTGTCCTGGCGGAGGCGAAGCCCGGCGAGAAGGACACCCTCACCGCCCTGGCCTATACCCCCACGGCAGGTCAGGTGTTCGTGCACGTGGTGGGCGAAGCAGCCGCCGATCCGGCAGGACCGGGGACCGAGGCGGTCTACGCGCTGACCGCTGCCCGGATCCCGCCCTGCGCCGAGCGCGAAGACGACAACGAAGACAACGACTCCAGCGCGGCCGCGTCCGCGCTCGGACCCACCAAGGTGGAGGAGCGCCAGCTCTGCCCGGGGGACGCGGACGTGTACTCGGTGAGCGTGAAGCCAGGCGAGTCGGTAATCGCGCACCTCGTGGCGAAGCCGATCCACGGCACCCCGAAGCTCACGGTCACGGACGGCGCGACGCAGGTGTTGGGCGAGGGATTCCCCCTGAAGGACGGGATCCTGGCGATGGGGCTGAACCCAGGCGAAGGCACGTATTACGTGGAGGTCACGGGGGACGCAGACGCAGAGTACGACCTCGAGATCCAGGTGATGCCGGCTTGCCCCGAGGGTAATGACACCGAGGAGCAGAACGACGACCCCGACCGCGCCAAGGCACTGGCGCTCGGACAGCCGGACCCATCCCAGGTCCCGCAGGGAGCCGCCCCGGAGGGTGGGGGCCAGCCCGAGCCGATCACGAAGCTGCTCCGCATCTGCCCCGGCGACGTGGACTGGTTCCGTATCGGCGTCACGCCCGAGTCACAGCTGCTCGTGGCCTCCATCGAGTTCGTGCACGAGAAGGGCGACCTCACGCTCACGGAGCTGGACGCCGACGGCGAGACCGTGGTGCAGGAGGCCGCGCCGTCAGCAGCCACCACGAACATCGAGGCCGTGGTGGTACCTCCGCCGGACGTCCGCGTGCCCGATCCCACGGACTACCTGATTCGAATCGAGGGCGCGGGGCCCGAGGTCGAGAACTTCTACGTCCTCACGCTGCGACCGCTGCCGCCTTCGGGCAAGGACGGCAACGACGGTGAGTCGAACGACCAGCAGGAGCCGAAGGACGACGAACAGCAGAGCGAACCGAAGGAGCCCGAGGAGCAGGAGCCCCAAGAGCCGAAACCCGACAAGGCCACGCTCGAGAAGCAGATGGAGGCCGACGACAAGCAGGACCAGAACCTCGAGGCCATGAAGGCCCGGATGCGGGACCGCTTGAAGGCCCCGCCGGTCAAGGACTGGTGATGCGCGCGGTGCTGGCGATGCTGCTGGTGGCGAACGCCGCGGCGGCCATGGACTCCGTGAAGGTGCAGGTCGCGTCACGCTCGATCGCCGACGGAGACGACGTCCAGGTCTCGTTCGAGTTCTCCGGCTCCGGCGACCAGCAGGTGCCCAGCTTCGAGCCCGACTGGACCGTGGCCGGGCAGAGCAACAGCACGAGCATCTCGATGTTGAATGGTCGCGTGGAGCGCTCGCTCACGGCCACGTTCGTGCTCATCCCCACTCGCACCGGCACGCTCCGGATCGGCGCCGCCCAACTGGTGCGCGGCGGTCAGGTGGTGGCCCAGTCGCAGCCAGTCGACGTGGTGGTCCGCGGCGAAGCCATCGTAAAACCGAGCGAGGCGAAGAAGGGGTCTCCCGGCGACGACGCGTTCTTCATCACCGAGATCGACCGAGACGCCGTGTTCGTCGGCGAGCCGTTCCTCGTGACCGCGGCGCTCTACTTGAAGGCCGGCATCCGAGTGAACGACGTGTCGGTCCAAGAAGCGAAGTTCCCCGAACAGGCGCAGCGCCGCCCGGTGCTCTCGGAGCGCTTCCGGGAGGACGGTCAGCGATCGTTCGGGGGTCAACAGTACAACCGGATCGTGTTGTTTCAGGAGATCTGGGTCCTTCTCCGCCCGGAGACGGTCAGCGTGCCGTCGCTCAAGGCGGTGATCGAGGTGCCGGGGCGCGGCTTCATGGCGCAGCAGGCCAAGGTGAAGGCGCTGCCCCTCGAGCTCGAGGTGAAGCCAGTGCCGTCGGCTGGGCGTCCGGCCGGCTACCGGGAAGGCGCCGTCGGCCAGTTCACCGTGGCTGCCACGCTCACACCGGACCAGGCCCGGTCGCGAGCGGTCTTCGAGGTGGTCATCACCGGCGAGGGCAGCCTCGAGACCCTGGACCCCCCCACGATCCCCGCGGTGGCCGGCGCCACGGTGGAGGCGCTCCCGTCGGACGACCAGGACTCGGTGACGGTCACGGCGAACGGGGTGACCGGGAAGCGCGTCTTCCAGTACCTCGTGAACCCGCAGCGCGCCGGGGTGGTCCAGCTCCCGTCTCTGGAGCTCCACTGGTTCAACCCCGACACGGCCACCTTCGAGTCGGCGCGCACCGAACCGGCCCAATACGACGCCAGCGGTGGCGTGGCCGCCGTGAAGCGCACCGATCCAGAGCGGCCCACATTCGAGGCCCGGGCGCGGCTCCAGCCCATCGAGACCTCCGTCACCATCGCCGCCCCGGCGCCGCCCGACCTGCATCGGCAGCCCGTCTTCCTGGGCCTGCTGGGCGGCTCACTGGGCCTCTTCCTGGGCGCCGAGCTCTTTGTCTGGATGCGGCGACGCGCCAGCGAGGGGGCCCAGAATCGCCCGAAGCGGGCCATGCCTACGGCGGTGGATCGGGTGAGATCCGCCCGCTCCGGCAGCGCCGCGGAGTTCTACGGGGATCTCGCTCGCGCGCTCCGGGGCTACCTCGAGGACCGGCACGGCATCGCGATGGCGGGCGTGGTCGAGGCGACGCTGCGAACGGAGCTCGCGCGCCGAGGGCACACCGAGGCCTCGGTCGAGGCCGTGCTGCGCGAGCTCGACGCCTGCGATGGCGCTCGGTTCGCGCCATCGGGTGATACGGGAGAGCTCGAGGGCGCCCGAACTCGAATGAAGGCGCTCCTCGAAACGCTGGAGGGCGAACGATGATCCGCTGGCTCGTGGCGCTCAGCGTGCTCGCCGCGCCCGCGGTCCGCGCGGAGACCCTGGAGGAGCGGTTCGCAGCCGCGAACAGCCTCTACCAGAAGAAGCGCTTCAACGAAGCGCGGGCCGCGTACGAGGTGCTAATCGAGCGCTTCGGCGTTCGGGCCGCCGCTGTGCAGTACAACCTCGGGAACGCCGAGTTCGAGCTGGAGCACATCGGTCGAGCGATCCTGGCGTACAAACGCGCGCTGACGCTCTCACCCAGCCCCGACCTGGAGCGTGGGATCCGCGCCAACCTCGAGTCCGCTACAGCCGCGATCGTCGAGCGACACCGGAAGGACCAGGATCGGGCGGTCACGGTGCTCGACGAGACCCACGGCGCCCTCTACAGCGTCTTCCATCTCGTGAGCCCTGCCCTCTCCGGCTGGGCAATGGCCGGCCTCTGGGTCGGGCTCCTCGGGCTCATCGCGTTGCGTCGCCGTCTCGCCTTCGCGCGAACCGCGGCCGTGATCACCGCCATCCCCTGGGCGCTGGCGACCACCCTGTTCCTGGGCAACGTGATCACGAGCGAGGCCGTTGTGCGAGGCGTGGTGGTGAAAGACAACGTGCGGTTGCAGGAGGGGCGCGGCGCGGGCGCCACCGAGTCGGACGTGCCCGAGGGGCTCGAGGTGCGAATCCTCGACACTTCGGATCCGGCCGAGACCCAGATCAGGCTCTCGAACGGCCGCGAGGGCTGGGTCCCGGCGAAGGCGGTCGAGGCCATCTGACCTCGGCTCCCCTGCCCCGCCTGATCAGTGTGGTCCTACCCACCCAGCTCGACGGCAGGCGCCACCGCTCACCTCGGGATACAGTCTCCCGACGCACACACCGAAGCGCGGAATCCGAGGCCTGCGTCGAGCAGGATCGAGTCTCCGCTCACCTTTTGCGCCGTGAACGAGGACGCCGTGGGCGTCTCCCAAGCGGCGCCGTCGGGTTGATTCTGAAGCACGAGCCCGTGCTGGCTCCCGGTCACGGAGACGTCGGTGACGGTGAACGTCTGGGGGCTGGGGGAGTCCGCGAAGATCCCGGCCCGCGCGTTGCCGGAGAGCGTGGCCCCGGTGATCGTCAGCGCCGCGCCGCTGGCGGCCAGCACCGCGTCCCCCGGGGAGTCGGCGGCGCCCGTAGTCCCCGATACCGTGGCGCCATCGACCGTGAGCGTGCTGCCCGAGGTGGCCGCCAGGCCGTACACTTGGTTGGCGTCGAGCAGCGCCGACCCCACCACAGTGGCCGAGGCCCCGAGCTGGGCCCAGAGCCCCGCGAGGCCGTTGCCATTCGACGCGCCGCCGAAGGTGACGGAGGAAGAGCCGGACGCCAGCACGCCGGCCCGCGCCGAGCCCTCGACGGAGCTGGCGCTGTCGACCTCGAGATTTGCGGCGTCGACGACGAGCAGGCCGTCTCCACCCTCGCCCGAGCGCTCGAGCGTGCCGGTGACGGAGACCCCAGAGAGCGTCGCCCGCGCCTCCCCATAGAGCGCGACGCCGACGAGCGAGTTTCCGTCGAGGGTGGCGCCGGTGACGGAGACCGTGTCGCCCTCGTGGAACGTGGGATCGATGATGGCGATCCCGCCGGACCCGTTGGCCACGAGGAAGGTCGGGTCGATGATCGCGCGACCGCCGGAGATATAGATGCCGACGCCCTGGTTGCCTTCGATTCGCCCGCCCGAGATCTTCAGCGAGGCCCCCTCGACCACCTGGACGCCGTGGCCCTCGTCCAGCTCCGCCGGGCGCGGGAGATCGAGGGGGTCTGGCGACGCGTTGAACGCGGTCTTCGAGGTGGCGCGCACGTCTACGTCCTGGAGGGTGAGCTCGCCACCGTCCACACGGATACCGGCCGCCGTGGCCTTCTCGACAGAGAGGTTCGACACCCGAACGGCCACCGCGCCCTTCACGCGGACGCCCGAGGCGCTCGGTGGAGGCGAGATGATCGTGGTGGCGGCTCCGGAGCCGACGAGCGACACGTCGCGATCGAGCACGACCGCCTCGCGCCAGGTGCCCGCGGTGACGACGACCGTGCCGCCCGGAGGCGCGTCTGTGAGCGCCGCCCCGATAGCGCTGAAAACGCCCCGCCCTCCGCCGTCGCACGCCAGCGACGAGACCACGCGGGCGTCGGCGGGCACCCCCTCCGGCAACGAGCAAGCGGGCAAGGACCCGGACGCTCCGCACGCCGTTAGCCACACGGAGGTGCCTAGGACAGCAATTCGTCGATATGGGCTAACCATTGCTCTGCTCCTGCTTCGTTCGTTCGACCTCGAGCTGCTGACCAGCAGCCGCGAAGCCATCGATTGCCATCTGGTAGGTCGCCCATGCGTCGCCGCGCTGGCAAGCCCGCTGAACTCGCGCCAGCGTCCGAAGCGCGGGGGCTGCCAGCCCGGACGTCGCTCCTGCCCCGCCGGTGGCCTCCGCGAGCGCATCACGTGCGCGAGCCTCGGCGCGGTCGAGGTGTTCGAGCGCGAGCAGCGCCTCTGCCTGGACCCGCAGCGCCTCAGCGAGCTGGTCCCGCGATCCGAGCGCCCTCAGCGCGCCCTCGCCTTCCTCGGCGTAGCGGAGGCCTTCCTCCGGTCGCTTGGTCCTCACGGCGTATTCGGCCAGGTTCACGGACGCCACGGCCGTTCCGTGGAGGAAACCCGCTTTCCGCGCGCACGCGAGCGCCCGCTCCCAGTGCGCAGCCGCTCCATGGAGGTCGTCGCGCCACCACGTCGCGTTGCCGAGCGCCAGCAGCGCAGTTGCCCGAGCCGCAGCGAAACCGGTGGCCTCCCAGTGCTTCACCGCCTCACCATAGGCCTGTTCGCCAAGCTCGCGGTCGCCGAGCCGGCTGGCGGCGTGTCCGAGCGCGCCATATAGGGTCCCGAGAGTCTCGTGAGAGGCGGGCTCTGGGGCGCCCTGGAGACTCCGAATGGTCTGCTGCGCCACATGGCGGGCCTCAGCGAATCGGCCTCTGCGCGAGAGGATCATAGCCCGGCGCGCCGCCAGCTCGATGAGACCGGCGCCGACCGCGTCCGGCACGTCGAGCGCCAGGAGCGCGTCGTCCGTCCGGCCAAGCTGCTCGAGCACCCCAGCTCGCCGCGCGGCCAACCGGGCCCGGAACGCCGCGTTCGCGGTCTCGGCGGCGCGATCCAACGTCCGGAGCGCCTCGTCTGTACTGCCGGCGAGCACCTGAGCCAGCGCCAACCCGAGCCAAGCGTCCTCACGGACGCTCGCGGAGACCGGCTCTGGCGAAGCGTCCGAGAGCGCCGCCAGTCGGAGCGCGTCCTCGAACACCGCCGCGGCGTCGCTGGCCGCCAGCGAGCCCAGCGCCTGCCGCCCCGCGCGAACAGCGCAACGGGCAGCGCTCGCCAGCTCTCCGCCCCGCTCGAAGTGGTGGCGCGCCAGATCTTCTAGGCCGGCCGCCCGCGACTCCAGCCAGATGGCGATGCTGCGATGGGCCGCCTTGCAGACGCGCGGATCCAGGTTCCGATAGACGACCTGCCGCTTCAGCTCGCTTCGCCAAAGGAACTCGCGCGCTCCGCCGACCCGGCTAGGCCGTCCCTCGGCGAAGAAGCCAGTCGCCAGGAGCCCGGGAACGGCGTTGTCCGGAACACCCGGCATGGGTACCCAGCCGGACGCTCCCGCTGCGGCCATGGTCTCCAGCGCCGCCACCACATCGGGCGGGAGCGTCGCCAGACGTCCCAACAACAGTGAGTCGAGCGCCTCGATGCCACGCGCTCCGCCGAAGACGGCCTCTTCGATGAGGAGCGGGATCCCACCGGCTCCCTCCGCGATAGCCCGGCCGAGCTCGGGAGGCACGACGCCGCCACTGAGCGCGGACGCCAGCTGCCGCGACTCTCCTGCGCTGAGCGGCCCAAGGGTCAGGGACAGCTTCCGCTCCGACGGGCCACGCCACACAGCGGCGACGTCGAAGCCGGGGTCAGGGCGGTGCGCCAGGAGCCAGACGACCGGATCCTGCTCGAGCTCCGCCATGAGCGCCGAGACCAGGTCCCGGGTGGCCGGACGCGACCACTGAAAATCGTCGATGTGCAGCAGGACGGGACGCTCGTTCTGCTCGAACGCTTGTTCGGCAGCGGTGAATGGCAGGCGCGACTGGAGCCGGATGAGGTGCGCCAGGGCGCGGACCGTGGCGGTGCGCTCGGCGTCGCGCGCCCCCGCACGCTCGTCTGCGGCGAGCTCGTTGCCCCCGGCAAGCCGGGCGATCAGGGTGCCGTCGCGCTCGTGGTCCACCGGGCTGCCTTCGGGCTCGAGGTGGTCCAGGTACCGCGCGATCCGCTCGTGGAGCGCGCCCGGCTCACGGGCGAGAGGAGCCAGGATCGCCTGTACGAACGGCTCATGGGCAAGACCCACGCCCTCGGGCGAGCAACGCCCGCTGAACAGGCTGAGCCGGCCGTCCGCGGCGGCCTCGGACGCCAGCTCCTCCACGATCCGTGACTTCCCGAAGCCGCCGGGGGCGCCCAGCGTGACCAGGTGCTGTAGCCGTTGCTCGGCGGCCGAAGAGAGGCTGCGCCGGATCAGCGCCAGCTCCAGCTCGCGTCCGACCCACGGCCCGCGGTCGCTCGCGAACTCGTGGCCGAAGGGCCTTCGCTGCGTTACGTGCCGATGCCCTCCGATCCCTCGCACGTCGAACAGACCCGCGGAGCGTCGCAAGGCCGCGGGGGTCACCACCACACCGCTCGGTGCGGCGGAGGCAGCGTCGGCTGCGGCCACGTCTAGCGCGCCCCCGCCAACGACCGGCGCACCGAGCCAATCCAGCGGCCGCATCATCTCGCCCACATCGACAGCCGCCCGGACCGCGACAACGCTTCGGACCGGTAACGTCGGGTCTGCCTCGATGGAGCGGGCCAGCGCCTGGAGCCCCAGCCCTGCGTCGACGGCGCGCTCGCCGTCGAGTCCGTCGCGGCGCGAGAACAACGTGACGAGCCGCCCGCCAACCCACGACACGGTGGTGCCGCCAAGCGCCAGGACCTGTTGCCCAGCGCCCCGGGCGAACGTCTCCGCCACCAGCGCGGTCTCGCCTCGATAGAGCTCGCGACCCGAAGCGTGCTGGAGCTTCACATCGGCGACGAGGGCGGCTCCCTCGACCCACACCGACTCGTCACCGGCGATCGCCGTGCTGCGGAACACGCTGGCCGTGGCGCCAAGGTCGTCGTTCGCCTGGGCGTCGGCGCGCTGTGCTCGAGCGGGCTCGGTCTCTCCGGAAGCCGCCCGGGAGCCTTGCGACCCGGCCAAGAGCGCTCGGGCGAACTCGCTCGGCGTCTTGAAGCGGTCCGCCGGGTCCTTTCGCAACGCGCGGTCGAGCGCCTCGCCGTAGGCCCCCTCGAGGATCTTGGGCTTCTCGTTGCGGTGTGCCCAGAGGATGGAGAGGTCAGAGCGTTCCGAGAACGGGTGACGCCCGGCGAGCAGCTCGTATGCCAGCACTCCAAGCGCGTAGGTGTCTGCGGCCGGACCCGCGCGGCCCCCGGCGATGACCTCCGGTGCGGCGTAGAGCGGAGTGAATCCCGTGGCGCCAGCGGACTGGCCTTGCGAGGCGTCCGGCGCTGCCGTGCCCCCCTCGTCGTGCGTAGCGAGGCCAAAGTCGGCGACCTTCAAGTGGAGGGAGTCGCCGTCGAGCGTGGTAACCAGCACGTTCGCCGGCTTCACGTCGCCGTGCACGACGCCGCGCTCGTGAGCGTGGGTGAGCCCTCGCGCGATCTGATCGATGACGTGCAGCGCCTCGACCTCGGTGAACGAGGTCTGACGCATCCGCTGCTGGAGCGTGCCCCCCGCGATGTACTCCATCACCACGAACCAGTGCTGCCCGTGGGTGCCGAACCCGAAGACCTGCACGACGTTTGGGTGCTGCAGTCGGGACAACGCCCGCGCCTCCCCGAGCGCGGCCTGGTCCACCGAGAGCCGATTGCGCGCCGACGGCGACAACACCTTGAGCGCCACGGGTCGATCGAGGAGGACGTCGCGGACCCGGTACACTTCGCCCTGCGCGCCGGCGCCCAGGCAGGCCTCCACGATGTAGGCCTCGCGAACGCGCTCACCCGACGTGAAGAGCGGCGGCCGAGATGACTGGGTGTTCGCTGCCATCAGCCGGCTGCCCGACGTGGGACGGGAGGCGCACCGAGACGGGAGACCAGCGTGGTCCTCGGAAGGTCAATTGCGCGAGCCGCTCTCGCGTGCACGCCGCCAAAAGCAGACACGAGCGCCTCGAGGAACGAGAGCTCGCGGTTCTCGAGCTCGCTCCGCGCAGCCTGGAGCTGGTTCCACTCGTGGAGCCAGTCTGTCGGCTTGGCCGAGGCGTGGTTGGCCGAGCGCGACGGGATGGAAGCCGGAGCGTGGCGTCGGCCGGGCTGGAGGTGATGACCGTCAAGGACCAACGCCGCTGGGTCGTCAGCAAGCGCCCGTTCGCGCGCACGCGCCACGCGGCTCTCCAGCTCTCGAACGTTGCCGGGCCAAGCGGCTTCGGGGGAGGTGAGGAGCCGGCGAGCGGCCACTGTCAGCGCCCAAGGGCGCTCCGGATCGAGGGCTCTCAAGAAGGCCTCCGCCATGGGGACGATGTCCTGCCGTCGCTCGCGCAGCGGGGGCACCAGGAGCGTGGTCGCTGATAACCGGTAGTAGAGGTCACGGCGAAACCGTCCGGCCTCCATAGCAGCGTCGAGGTCGCCATTCGTGGCCGAGATTAAGCGGACGTCCGCACGACGGGGCTCTCGTCCAGCGTACCCGAGCGGGCGATAGGTCCCGAACTGCGTGAAGTCCAAGAGGAGCTGCTGCGCGAGCGGGGGGAGGTTCAGGATCTCGTCGAAGATCAGCGTGCCCCCGTGGGCGTACTCCACGAGCCCAATGCGCTTCCCTATGGCGCCCGAGAAGGCGCCGCGCTCGTGCCCGAAGAGCTCGGAAGTGATGGTGTTGAGGTCGTCGCTGGACCCCAGCGTGGCGCGAACGACCGGGCCCCTCGCCGAGGCCTCGGCGAGCGCGGTGGCCAGCAGCGTCTTGCCGGTCCCCGACTCCCCGAGCACGAGCACTGGTGACACGCCGCGAACGAGCGAGCGGACCTCGGCGCGCAGATGCGCGAGGCTCGGAGGCGAGAGGATCTCGTCGAGCTGGGGTCGACCTGTGCGACGGGACTCGGCGGGTGCCGGAACGGCGGGCTCGTCGTCGCGCAAGAGCGCGAGCGAGATCACGCGGCACGCCCCCTTGAAGAGGTCGACGTGGTTCCGGGAGATGTGGCGGTCTGTGGTCCGGAAATCCACATAGAACACCGCCCTCTCGAGCGCGGACCGGGCGCCGCTCCGAACGGGGGCCGCCATGGCGAGGGCGATGTCCAGGTCCACCATGCTCTGGGAGCGCTGGCCTATCAGGCCCGAGCGCACAACCGCCTCGCCGCTGAGGATCGCCTCGTCGATGATGCTTCGGCTGGCTTCGGACCACTCCGCGGTGGTCAGCACCGTGGCGCTAGCCCGCGCCGTCACGACGTGACGCGCCGATCCGCGCACGAGGACCAGGAGCCCCCTGTCGGCAGACAAGGTCTCCACGAGCAGCTCGAGGCACGAGCCAAGGCGCTCTTCCACCGTGCCGGGAGACTCCAGGCGCAGGACGAGCTCCTCCAGAGCCTGCCACATGCGCGGCGCAGTCAGCATCTGCGGCTCTTGGACGGTCACCATTGCGAAGTAGACCTCAACGGGGATGCTCGGGGAACGCAAAGCGCGCCCCGACAAGCGCCAATCTAAAGCAACACGTTATCCGGTTCGAGTACAACATGCGTGCCAATGCCGGGCCGGCGGGGCCAATCGCGTCCGGGGTAATTCACCGGAGCGCGGAGCGCGGAGGTGAACCCGGCCGGGGAGCTCTGCTGCCCCGGCCCCAACATGAATTCCAGGCCCGGGAACAACCCTAGACGACTCGACGTCTGGCTGACGCCCGCCCCCCGACGGGAGCGGCCGGTAACGCAGGATGGCCGTGACGAACTGCCGTCACCGCCCGAGAAATGACGACGGGCCGTCGCCATGGAGCGCTCGGCCGCGTGCGCCCCCTGAGGTGCTTTCAGCCCCGGCCACGACTACGGACGCGTGCTCGACCACTCCGCGCGAGCAGCAACGCCGTGAAGAGCCCCAGCAGCGTGAGCCAAGTCGACCCGGCACCCGGCGCTCCGCCGGCGGAACAGTCGGGAGCCGAGGGCGGCTTGGAGGCCGGCGGGACCGGCCCGCCACCCGAGTACTGGGAGGAGCCGAAGAGCAACTCGAGGTCGTCGAAGGAGCCGTCGTCGTCGTCGTCGTCGTCGAGGCAGTTGACGACGCCGTCTTCGTCCGTGTCTTCGAGCTCGATCACCTCGGGGCGGTCCGCCGCCGCTATCGGGGAGTGGCCGCACAGCACCTCGTCGACGTCCGACCACCCGTCGCCGTCGTCATCCGAGTCGACGCAGTCGATGCGCGTATCGCCGTCGGTGTCGGCGAGGTCGCCCTTCGGGGGGGTGTCGGTCGCGTCCTCCTCGTCGTTGCCGCAGAGCCGCTCTAGCGGGTCGGCGACGCCGTCGCCGTCGCTGTCTTCGGTCAGCCCATCGCAGACGCCGTTCTTGTCGGCGTCGGCAGGGACGTCCTTGCCGTCCAGCGGATCGGAGCTGCACGCCACCTCGTCGCCGTCGGTCCAGTCGTCGTGATCCGTGTCTGCCAGCACGGGCGAGGTCTCGCCCTCGTCGTGCTCGCCATCGCGGTCCGCGTCCTCCGCGCCGTCTTCGAGGCCGTCACCGTCGGTGTCGGGCTCGAGCGGGTTCGTGCCTGCGCAGGCCGCTGCGCTATCGCCACCGCGAGCGCACGCCGTGACCTCGAGCCCGTCTCCGAGGCCGTCTGCGTCCGTGTCTGCGACGAGGGCGTCGGTCTCCTCCGGATCCCGCTTGGCGTTCTTGTTGGCGTCTTCCGCTCCATCGCTGAGTCCGTCGCCGTCCGTGTCCGCGAGGGCGGGATCGGTGCCGAGCTTACTCTCCGCTGCGTCCGGGAGGCCGTCGCCGTCGTCGTCGTCGTCGCGGCACGACGGGATGAGGTCGCCGTCCAGGTCGTTGACGTCGAGACCATCGGGTGTGCTGAGCGCGCTGGACCCTTCGGTCCCGCACGCCGCCTCGAAGGCGTCGGTGTAGCCGTCGCCGTCGTCGTCCTCGTCGAGCACGTCACACACGCCGTCGTGGTCCACGTCAGACGGTGTCGCCGCCGCGCCAGTCCCACATAGCGCTTCGTCCGCGTCGGACCACCCGTCGCCGTCGTCATCCAAGTCGACCGCGTCGCAGGCGCCGTCCTCGTCCGTGTCGACGGGAGTGCCGCCAGCAGCGGTGCTGCAGGCCTCCTCGTCCACATCGGTCCAGGCGTCTCCGTCATCGTCGGCGTCCACGCAGTCCGCCAGCCCGTCGCCGTCCAGGTCGCCCCCCGGCGCGAAGCTGTTGGGGTCGGACGGGCTCGTGCCGCACTGCTGCTCGTGCACGTCGAGCGATCCGTCGTCGTCGTCGTCTTCATCGGCGTTGTCGCCCGTGCCGTCGTCGTCGGTGTCCTTCTGCTCGAGGGGATCGCGCGGGAACGCGTCCATGCCGTCGGCGGCGCCGTCGTTGTCGTCGTCCGGATCCGCGTTGTTCCCGAGGCCGTCCGAGTCAGTGTCGAGCGCCTCCGCGGGGTCTTTCGGGAACGCGTCGTTCACGTCCGGCGCGCCGTCGTTGTCGTCATCGGGATCCTCGTTGTCTCCGAAGCCGTCGCCGTCGCTGTCCGTCCCCTCGGTGGCGTCGTTCGGCCAGAGATCGCCGTTGTCACCCACCCCATCGCCGTCCGCGTCAGCCGTCTCGGACGGGTCATTCGGGAACGCGTCGTCCACGTCGTTCACGCTATCACCGTCGTCGTCGAGGTCCTCGCTGTCGTCGAGTCCGTCGCCGTCGGCGTCCGCGCTCTTCTTCGGATCGGCCGGGAACGCGTCCAACGCATCGCCGACGCCGTCACCATCGCTGTCAGTGCTCTCCGTGGCGTTGGTCGGGAAAGCGTCCTGTGAGTCGGGTGTCCCGTCGCCGTCGTCATCGGAGTCGCTCTTGTCTCCGAGCCCGTCGTGGTCCGTGTCCGCCCACTCGGCCGGGTCCTTCGGGAACGCGTCTTTCGCGTCGCCGCGACCGTCGCCGTCCGTGTCCTTGTACTCGGTCCGGTCGGTGGGGAAGGCGTCGATCGCGTCTGGGACGCCGTCGCCGTCGTCGTCTGCGTCGCACGCGTCGCCGAGGCCGTCGCCGTCCGTGTCGACCTGCGAGGCCGCCGCGAAGCCCAAGCAGGTGTCCCCTGCGTCTGGGACCCCGTCGCCGTCGTCGTCCAGATCACACGCGTCGCCAAGGCCATCGCCGTCGAAGTCCGCCTGGCCTGAATTGGCCGACAGCACGCAGTTGTCGGCGGCATCTGTTACGCCGTCGCCGTCGTCGTCCGCGTCGCACGCGTTGCCGTGGCCGTCGCCGTCCGTGTCGCTCTGCTTCGGGTTCGGGACGCTGGGGCACGAGTCCGCGACGTTCGTGATGCCGTCCCCGTCCACGTCCGGATCGCAGGCGTCACCGAGTCCGTCCTTGTCGAGGTCCGTTTGCACCACGTTCACGGCAGAGGGGCAGTTGTCTGCGCCGTCGGGCGCCGAGTCGCCATCGTCATCCGTGTCCGCGATGTCGCCGATGCCGTCCTTGTCGGTGTCCTTCGACTCACCGGGATCTTTCGGGGCCGCGTCCAGCCCATCCGGCACGCCGTCGCCGTCGTCGTCGGCGTCCTTGTTGTCACCGAGGCCGTCGCCGTCCGTGTCCTGCCACTCCGCGCCGTTGGTCGGGAAGGGGTCCTTGCCGTCACCGACGCCGTCTCCGTCCGAGTCCACGGTCTCGTCGCCGTCGAGCGGCAGAGGGTCGCTCGCGTCCGGACCGCCGTCGCCATCGTCGTCTGTGTCGGCGTTGTCGCCGATGCCGTCGCCGTCCGAGTCCTTCGTCTCGGTGGCGTCCTGTGGGAGAGCGTCCTCACCGTCGGCCACGCCGTCGCCGTCCGAGTCGGAAGACGCCGTCGGGTTGGTCGGGAAGGCGTCCTGGCTGTCGGACACGCCGTCGCCGTCGTCGTCCGGGTCCGCGTTGTCCCCGATGCCGTCGCCGTCGGAGTCCACCGACTCGGCCGAGTTGGTCGGGAACGCGTCCTTCCCATCGCCGACGCCGTCCTTGTCGGTGTCCTTGACCTCGGTGGGGTCCAGCGGCAGCGCGTCTGCCGCGTCCGCCACGCCGTCGCCATCGTCGTCGCCGTCGCAGACGTCGCCGAGCCCGTCGCCGTCGGTGTCCGTGATCTTCTTCGACTTCACTCCCGGGCAATTGTCGGAGCCATCGGGGACGCCATCGCCGTCGTCGTCCGGGTCGCACGCGTCTCCGAGGCCATCGAGATCGCTGTCGAGCTGCGTCGGGTTCGCGATCAGCACGCAGGCGTCCTTGGTGTCGAGCACGCCGTCCCCGTCGTCATCGTCATCGCACGCGTTTCCGATGCTGTCGTGATCCGTGTCGACCTGGCTCGGGTTCGCCTTCAGCGGGCAGTTGTCGGCCGCATCGGGGACGCCGTCGCTGTCGTCGTCGGGATCGCACGCGTCTCCGATGCCGTCCCCATCGAGGTCCGTCTGGACGGTGTTCTTGGCGATTGGGCAGGTGTCTTGCGCGTCCGGGATGCCGTCCGCGTCGTCGTCCGAGTCCGCCGTGTCCCCCGTGCCGTCCCCGTCGGTGTCCTTCGACTCGGAGGCGTCGGCCGGGAACGCGTCTTTGGTGTCAGGCACGCCATCCCCGTCATCATCCGCGTCGGCGTTGTCGCCAATCCCATCGCCATCGGTGTCCTTCGACTCCGAGGCGTTGCTCGGGAACAGGTCGACCTCGTCGGCCACCCCATCGCCGTCCCCGTCGCTGGAGAGCAGCTCGTCGAGCGGCGCCGGATCGTCCACGTCGGGGACTCCGTCGCCGTCATCGTCGGTGTCCGCGTTGTCGCCGATGCCGTTGCCATCGGTGTCCTTGGATTCCGACGCGTCGTTCGGGAACGCGTCCTCCGAGTCAGCCACGCCGTCCCCGTCGGCGTCCGCGCTCTTGCCCTCGTCGAGCGGGAACGCATCTGCCGTGTCTGGGGTCCCGTCCCCGTCGTCGTCCGTGTCCGCGTTGTCGCCCACCCCGTCGCCATCCGTGTCCGCGGACTCCTGCTTGTTGCTGGGGAACGCATCGCCGTTGTCACCCACGCCGTCGCCGTCCGTGTCTATGGTCTCGGCCGGGTCGCGCGGGAACGCGTCGGAGACATCGAGCGTGCCGTCATCGTCGTCGTCCGTGTCGCACGGGTTCCCAGCGCCGTCGCCGTCCGTATCGGTCTGCGAACCTTTGACCGTGGGACAGTTGTCCGTGGCGTCGGGCACGCCGTCGCCGTCATCGTCGCTGTCGCAGGCGTCGCCCGCGCCATCTTTGTCGGTGTCGAGCTGCGCGGGGTTGCCGACCGTCCGGCAGGTGTCCGCGAGGTCCAGGGCCCCGTCGTTGTCGTCGTCCGGATCACAGGCGTTGCCAAGGCCGTCCCCGTCCGTGTCGAGCTGGGTCGGGTTCGCCGCGAGCGGACAGTTGTCGGCGGCGTCGGGCTTGCCGTCGCTGTCGTCGTCCGGGTCGCACGCGTCAGGGAGCCCGTCGTGGTCGGTGTCGAGCTCGGCGCCGGCGACCTTCGGACAGCCATCCTCCGCGTCGGGGATACTGTCGCCGTCGTCGTCCAAGTCGGCCTGGTCACCCTTCCCGTCGCCGTCCGTGTCCTCGCTCTCGGCGCCGTTCAGCGGGAACGGATCGGTGTTGTCCCCGACCCCATCGTCGTCCGAGTCCTTCCAGTCGGAGGGATCGAGCGGGAACGCGTCCACGACATCGGGCGCCCCGTCGCCGTCATCGTCGGTGTCCGTGCACGCGGGCACACCGTCGGAGTCCGGATCGGCCGCGTCCGTGGCGCTGGGCGTGGATGTGGGCACCGTCGGATCGGTCCCACACGCCGCCTCGAACGCGCCGATGACCCCATCGCCGTCCGAGTCGACCTGCAGACAGGTCGCCTGACCGCCGCACACCGCGTCTTTGCAGTCGATGCGGCCGTTGGCGTCATTGTCGGAGCCGTCCGTACAGTCCTCGGTGAGGACGAGCTGGCACGTCTTACCGGCGCGTCCGGCCGGGCAAGCGCACATGAAGTCACCGACCCCATCGGTACAGGGGGCGCCGCCGTCGCACGGGTTCGGGTCACACTCGTCCTCGGGCACGCAGGTCGTCCCGTCTCCGGAGTATCCGGTGTCGCAGACGCAGGTGTGTGACCCCGGAATGTTCGTGCACAGCGCGTGATAGTCACAGCCACCGTAGGCGGTCTTGCACTCGTCGATGTCTGTGCAGACGAGCCCGTCCCCGGTCCAGCCGGGCGGGCACGCGCAGGCCACCGAGCCGGGGAGGTTCGTACACAGCGCGGCGGGATCACAGCCACCGTTGCCGGTCTGGCACTCGTTCACGTCGGTGCAGACGAGCCCGTCGCCGGAATACCCCGAGTTGCAGACGCACACGCGGGCTCCGCCCACGACGGAGCAGCCGGCGTCTTCCGCGCAACCCCCGTTCTCCTGCACGCAGTCAACCGGGGTGGTACAGGTGAAGCCGTCACCCAGCGTGCCGCCGGCGCAGTCACAGGTGAAACTCCCGACGGTGTTCGTGCAGATCGCGGCCGGATCGCAGCCGGCGGTCCCTGCGATGCACTCGTCGATGTCCGCGCACGCCTTGCCGTTTCCAGCGAAGCCTTGGTGGCATTTGCAGGTGAAGCCGCCGTTCGTGTCCGTACACGTCGCGTCCGTCGCGCAGTCGTCGGCGCCCGTCGCGCACTCGTCGACGTTTGCGCATACCCCGGTCCAGGCCGACGCCCCCCAGCTGATCAACCCCGCGTAGCCGCTGTTACAGGCACACCCGTCGACCGGGCCTCCGGTGCTGTTCGGGGGGCACGGAACCTGGTCGCACCCGCCCTCCCACGCGCCCGCGCCCCAGGTGATCGTGCCCGCGAAGCCGGTGCCGCAGAGGCAACCTGCGGGCCCACCCGCGCTGTCCGCGGGGCATGGGACCAGCGCACAGGCGCCGTCGTAGGCCGTTCCGCTCCAGCTGATGGCGCCAGCATAGCCCTGAACGCAGGTGCACGTGCCGTCGCCGCCGCTGCTGTTCTCGGGGCAACCGACCTCGACACAGCTGCCAACGTAGGCGTTCCCGTTCCAGCCAATGGTCCCTGCGTAGCCGGGATCGCAGGAACAGGTCGCTCCAGACCCGCCCCCGGTGCTGTGCGCCGGGCATGCGCCCTCGAGGCACGCTCCGGTGTAGGTCTGGGAGCTCGGCTCCCACTCCAGCGTGCCACCGAAGCCGGGCTCGCAGGTGCAGGCGCCGTCCCCACCCGCGCTGTGGGCCGGGCAGGCGACGGCTGAGCAGGTGCCAGAGTAGCTCTGGCTACCGGCGCTCCACGCGACGGACCCGGAATAGCCGGCGTCACAAAGGCAAGTCCCGTTGGACCCGGTGCTGTGGGTCGGACAAGCGACCGTCGTGCAGCTCCCCGTATAGGCCTGCGAGCCGCCATTCCACGCGATGGTCCCGGAGAAGCCCGCGCCGCAGCTGCACGTCCCGTTGGACCCGGCGCTGTTGGCGGGACACGCGACTGCCGTGCAGCTGCCCATGTAGGCCTGGCTCCCGCCGTTCCACGCGATCGACCCGGAGTAACCCGCGTCGCAAGCGCAGGTCCCCGCGCCCCCCGTGCTGTTTGAGGGACAGGCCACGGCCGTACAGCTCCCGGTGTAGGCCTGGCTCCCGCCGTTCCACGCGATGGACCCGGAGTAACCCGCGTCGCAAGCGCAAGTCCCCGCGCCCCCCGTGCTGTTCGAAGGACAGGCCACGGCCGTGCAGCTCCCGGTGTAGGCCTGGCTCCCCCCGTTCCACGCGATCGAACCGGAATAGCCGGCGCCACAGGCGCAGGTCCCGTTGGACCCCGTGCTGTTGGCAGGACACGCGACGGCGGAGCACGTAGTGCCATCTCCGGCGAAGCCCGGATTGCACGCACACGAGAAGCTCCCGGGCGTGTTGGTGCAGCTCGCATTCGTGTTGCAGGGAAGAGTGAGCGACAACGCCTGGACCCTGAGCTTCGCGGTCGGGTTCGTGGCCGTGGTCCCGATCTTGAACCGCACCCCTTCTGAGCTGAGCACCACCAGGGTCTTCTCCCCGACGTCGAGGCCGGCACCTCCGCTGAGGTTGGTGAACTGGTCGCCGTAACCAGCGTTGCAGCTGAGCAGATCCGCGCTTGTCACTGCCGCGAAGGGCTTCACAACGAGGCACGGGGGCGCCTGGAGGTTGTCCTTGGCGCTGATGTTGATCTGGTTGCCATGCGGCCCGTCGGAGGTGATCTCTCCCGTGGTGCCGCATCCGCCCGAGAGCGTCGTCCCGGTGTCGACGTCTAGGCAATTCGCTGGCAGCGCGATCTCGAACGCAGCCGCCTGGACTCCCAGGCACTCGTCGACGTCGCTACACGCCCCGTCCCAACTCTGCCCGCCGGCGTTCCAGGAGATCGTCCCGGAGTAGCCGGCGGCACACGTGCAGGTCCCGTTGGACCCCGTGCTGTTGGCGGGACAAGTGACCGACGTGCAGCTGCCCGTGTAGGCTTGGCTTCCGCTGTTCCACGCGATGGTCCCCGAGTAGCCCGCGCTGCAGGTGCAAGTCCCGCTGCCGCCGGTGCTGTTGGCAGGACACGCGACGACCGTGCAGCCAGTGCCGGCGGTCGTGCCGTCCCCGGAGGAGCCGACGGGACACGAGCAGCTGAGGCCGGTGGCATTCGCGCCACAGCTCGCGCCCACTGTGCACGGAGTGGCCACAGCGCTACACGCGCCTTCGCTGCCTGCGACCGCGCAGCTGTCGCAGCTGCCGTCGCAGGGCAGATCGCAGCAGAACCCGTCCGTGCAGGCGCGGCTCCGGCACTGCGCCGCCAGCGTGCACGCCGTCCCCTCGGGCGCGCCGAAGTTGGACAGCGTGACCGTCCCGACGCCGTAGGTGACTTTTGCCACCACGAATCCCGAGAAGACCACCTCGCCGAACGCCTGACCCGTGAGGTCGTTACCAGCGGTCACGATGGTGAGCGTTTGGCCTGCCAGAGCCCCTGTGTCGAGCGTTGCGTCGAGCGTCACGTTCAGTCGCGCGTTCGCCAGCTGCGTGAGGCTTCCGGTAACGGCCAATCGGTCGTAGTCGGTGCCGACGACGCCGCCTGCTCCGGTGACTTCGATGTCGACCACGGCCCGGTCACCCGCGGCGTTCTTCGCGAACGCCAGGTCCGAGGCTACCGTCAGCGTCCCTGCGCCCACGCCGGGCGCCAGACGCCCCGCGGTGTTGGCGGTCGACCGCCTCAGCGTAATGGACGTGGTGCCGGTGGCCTCGATCGTCCCACTCCCGGAGACGTCGTGGCTCAATGTCCGGGCAGTCCCGGAGGTGGGATCCGTGAGTCGCAACTTGCCCGTGGTGCCCAGCGTAACGCGGCCACCGCCCAGCGCCGCCGCGTCGTTGCCGCCCAGCTCGGTGGCCACGAGGACGCCCGAGGTGACCTGGAACGTCCCCTGCCAACCGGAGTTGTTGGCCGCGAGCCCCAGCTCGCGCGACGCCACACTTGGCGCGTAGGTGAGCGTCTTGGTCGCGCCGCCGTTCAGCGCCGCATAGAGGGTCCATCCCGCGGCGTCCGCGGTGTCGAGTGTGGACGCGTGGTCCACGTGAACCACTCCGACGACAGAGTGGCCGCCGGAGCCTCGGAGCGTGCCCCCTGCCAATCGAAGCTCGTTGAAGTCCGCGAGGTTGGCGGACGCCGCTGTCCCGCCCGTCTTGACCGTGAGCCTGCCAAAGAACTTGGCGTTATTGTCCGCGATGACCGTGCCCGAGCCGAGCTCGAAGACATCGACCGTGGTGGGCGAGAGATCCGGCGAGCCGTTCCACCCGGTGGGGTCCGTGTTCCCCCAACCGTGGGCGCCGCCGCCCCACACCCAGCGCCTACCGTTGGCGCACGCGCCGCCCTCGTTGCGCTGGCCCGCTGGGCAACAGTCACCCGCGCCCGCCCCAATGCACTCGCTGCTCGAGCATGAACCGTGGCACGCCCCGAAGGTCGTGTTCGCGGTGGGCGTGCAGGCCGTGAGCACATACTGACCGCTGGAGACCGTCGCGCACGGCGCACACGTCACGCCGTTGCCGTACGTGCCGGTGAGGCAATTGCAGATGAAGGACCCCGGCGCATTGGCGCAGGTGGTGGCTGCGTTGCAGTTGTGGGTGCCCGCCGCGCACTCGTCGATGTCCGTGCAGCTCGTGCCGTTCCCCGTGAAACCGGACGCGCAGGCGCACGTAAACGCCCCCGACGTGTTCGTGCAGACCGCGTTGGCGTGGCAATTGTCGGTGTTCGCCGCGCACTCGTCGATGTCTGTGCAGGTGATCCCGTTGCCGCTGTAGCCGGCCGAGCAGGCGCACAATCCGGAGGGCTCGGACCCGGCGCAAGCCCCGTTGGCGCTGCAGGCGGAGGAGACGATGGCCGCGCCGAGGCACACCTTCTGGGTACCGGTCCCATCGCACACCGACTGGCCCTGGCCGAGGCACACCCCTCCGACCTGGCAGGTCTCCGCCGCCGGCACGGTCGGGCAGGGATCGACGTCAGTGCAGAGCATGTCACCGTCGACGTCGCCGGACGCGTCGTTGCCGGTGCACACGTCCAAGGCGTTGCACACTGCATCCCCGTCGTTGTCTGCAACGAGGGCACCGCTGGACGTTGCGCTGCGGGCGATAGCGATCTGGGAGGCTGGCAACAGGTTGGCCACGCCGGTCGCCGTAATCGTCTTGCCGGTGGTGTTCACCGTGGCGGCGACCTGGGTCCACCCGGCCGTGGTGGTGGCGACAAAGACCTTGAGGTCGCCCTCCGCGAGCCCGAGCGCGGCCGCGCGCTGGTTGTCGTAACGGATAGTGACGTCCACACCCGAGAAGGCCAGCGCCGAGCCGCAGCTCCCGAGCTCGTGAATCGAGACGGCGTCGACCAAGCCCGAGGACACGCTGGAGTGATCTGGCGCGAGGAGCGACAGGGAGAGCGTGTCTGCGGTGAGCCCCGTCAGGTTGGACAGGCGCAAACCGTTGACGAGGTCGGGCGCCGTGTCGGTGTTCGGCTCGCCCCAGTTCGTGTTGCCCGACACCACCAGGTTGGCCAGGCGCAGCTTCCCGGTGCTGACCGCCGTCCAGCCGGCCTGCGTACCGTCAGCTTGGGTCAGTGTGCGCCCCGCGGTCTGCGCGAGGGAGGCCCATGTGACTCTCAGGACCCCGCCATCCGCGATGACCCGTCCGTTGTGGGTGAAGGTGCCGCCGATGGACAGCGTGCCGGCGCCCCGGATCGTCGACGAGGTCGAATTTTGTGCGAGCCGAGTCGTGAATACACCGCCGGTCGACAGCGTGCCGCCCGAGCGCAGCTCGACCGTGGAGGTCGACCCGACGCCCACGGCGACATTCGCAGCGCCACCCATCGAGAGGGAGACACCATCAACCGCAAGCCGTCCGGTGGCGCTGGTCCCCGAGGCGACGTTGAGCGCTCCGGTCGCCGACAGAGTGAGAGACGCAGTCCCTGCCGTGAGAACTAGAGCCGCGTTGTTGCTGGGGGAATCAGCCACGTTGAGTCCGGCTTTGAACGAGATCCGCCCTGCACCGGCCGTGGTCGCCAGGGGCAACAGCGGCTGGCTCACCCCGTCGTACTTCGTGGAGCCACGCAGAAGGAGGCTGCCGTTGATGTTGATCTGCGAGGCGCTGTCGACGCTGAGCGTCGACACAGCTGCCCCACCGGCGCCCGTCCCAACGGCTAGGTCCAGCAGCGTGGTGCCGACCACCCCGCCGTTGATGGCCTGAAGGGTGCCGCTCGCGGTCGGCGAGCCCGTTCCGAGGTTGATGGACCCCGCGAAAGTGGCGGTGCCCCCGTCAACGGTCAAACTCCCCTTTGCATTGACCCCGGCGCCGAGGGTGAGGTCCCCGGTCGCGGCCAGAGTGGGGGCGGCCGTCCCAGCCTTGAGCACCACGGCCACGTCGTTGTTGTTGGTATCTGCCAACGTCAGGGCGCTCTTGAACGAGATCCGGCCGGGACCGGGCGTCGTCGCCAGGGGCAATAGCGGCTGGTTCACGCCGTCGTACTTGTTGGAGCCACGCACGACGATGCTTCGGTTGACATTGATCTGCGATGTGCCATCCACGCTGATATTCGCGACGCCCGAGTCCGCATGCACCGCTCCGAGGTGCAAGTCGAACCCCGTATTGGCGACCACCCCGCCGTTGATGGCCTGGAGCGTCCCATTCGCGGTCCCAGCCCCGAGGCCTAGGACGATATAGGGGCCGAACGTGGCGCTGACGCCATCCACGGTCACGGCCCCCGTCGCGTTGCTACCGGAACCAATAGAGAGCTCTCCGGTCGCCACCAGAGTCGACGCGGCGGCGCCGGCCTTGATGACGACTGCCGCGTTGTTGTCGTTGGTGTCGGCCACGTAGAGGCCTTCAGTGAACGAGAGCCGGCCGGGGCCCGGGGTCGTCGCGAGGGGCAGCAGCGGCTGATCCACGCCGTTGTACTTGTTCGACCCGCGAACGAGCAGGCGGCCGACGGCGATCCGCGACGTGCCGTCTACGCTCAGGTTCGCCACTCCGCCCGCGAAGTGCTGCTGCCCCAAGAATAACTGGGCCGTTGCGCTCGTCAGGATCCCGCCGTTCAGCAACGTCAGGTTCGCCGTACAGGCGCTGGCAGCGATGTCTGCGTTGGCGCCGCTGAGAGTGACCACGCCGCCGTCGACGGTCAGCGTGCCCTGCGAGGCGGACCCACCGCAGATTTGCAAGGCGGAGGTGATCGTCAAGTCCCCGCCACTCGCCACGGTCAACTGCCCGACAGAGGAGGAGGAGCCGGCGAGTGTCACACTGCTCACTGACGCGCTGTTGGTGAGCGTACACTGCGCGGGCGTCAGTGAGGCGGTCCCGATCGAGACAGCGTCTGCCGCCCCGGGAATCGCCCCACCCGACCAGTGAGCCCCCGTGGACCACGTGCCGGGCGTGGTCGTGAGCGACACCGGGGCGGCCCACGCCACCCCGCTGAGCAGCGCGGCGATCACCGTGAGGCTCCAGCAGCACGCTGCCGGCCGCCCCACGGCGTACCGCCCCTCGCGCGGGCGCCCGGGCCGCTCCGGGGGCAGCGCCGCGAACGTGGGGTCTGCTCCGACTACGGGTCGCATGCGTCGCCGATCCCGTCGAGGTCGGTGTCGGTCTGGTCGGCGTTCGGCACGGCCGGACAGTTGTCGATGTCGTCCGACACGAAGTCGCCGTCGTCGTCGTCGTCGCACGCGTCGCCCACGAGGTCGCCGTCGAGGTCTTCCTGGGTGGCGTTCGGAGCGAAGGTGCAGTTGTCGCTACCGTCCGGGACGCCGTCGCCGTCGTCGTCGTCGTCGCACGCGTCGCCTGTGCCGTCCTCGTCGAGGTCCGCCTGGTCGGGGTTCGACGCGGCCGGGCAGTTGTCCGCGCCATCCGGCACCGTGTCGCCATCCGCGTCGGAGTCGCAGAGGTCTCCCGTACTGTCGCCATCTGCGTCTGCCTGGTCGGCGTTGTCCACGGCGGGGCAGTTGTCAGTCTCGTTGGGGGCGCCGTCGCCGTCGAGGTCGGGGTCGCAAGCGTCGCCCGCGGTGTCTCCGTCCTGGTCTTCCTGACCGGCGTTAGAGTCGGCGGGGCAGTTGTCGGCCGCGTCCGCCACACCGTCTGCGTCCTGATCGAGGTCGCACGCGTCACCTGCGGAGTCGCCGTCGGTGTCCGCCTGATCGAGGTTCGGGTCGAATGGGCAATTGTCGATGGCGTTCGGCACGGTGTCGCCGTCGTCGTCGTCGCAGGCCTCGCCGATGTTGTCTGCGTCGTCATCCGCCTGACCCGCGTTGGCCACGAGCGTGCAGTTGTCGTCCACGTCGAGCACACCGTCGTCGTCGTCGTCTTCGTCGCACGCGTCGCCCGCGCCGTCGCCGTCCGTGTCGACCTGAGCCGGATCCGCGACCAGATCGCAGAGATCCTGCGCGTCGGCCACCCCGTCATCGTCGTCGTCGCTGTCGCAGACGTCGCCCAAGGTGTCGCCGTCCGTGTCGGCTTGGTCCGCGTTCGGCGTGGTCGGGCAGTTGTCGCCTTCGTCTGCCGTGCCGTCACCGTCGTCGTCGCCGTCGCAGGCGTCGCCCTGGCCGTTGCCGTTCGAGTCGGTCTGGTCGGGGTTGGAGGTGAACGGACAGTTGTCGTCCACGTCGAGCACGAGGTCGTTGTCGTCGTCGTCATCGCAGACGTCGCCCGCGCCGTCCGAGTCGCTGTCGAGGTTGTCGGGATCCGGCGCTACGGGGCACCGGTCCACGGCGTCATCGACGCCGTCGCCGTCATCGTCCGAGTCGCAGACGTCGCCCACGGTGTCGCCATCGAGGTCTTCCTGACCCGCGTTCGCCACGATCGAGCAGTTGTCACCGGCGTCGGCGATCCCGTCCCCGTCGTCGTCGTCCGAGCAAGCGTCGCCGACGCCGTTGCCATCCGCGTCAGCCTGGTCGGTGTTCGGCGCCTCAGGGCAGTTGTCGAGCGGGGTTGGCACGCCGTCGTTGTCGTTGAGGCCGAAGTCACACGTGTCGCCGCACCCCGAGATGTCTCCCGCCTTGTCGGCGCTCCCATCGCCGTCCGTGTCGACGGCCACTGGCATCGCGGTGTCCCCACCCGTCCAGTCCGACACCTGCAAGGTGGTGCTGCCCTCGGGATCGACCTCGACCACGGCGGCGAAGCTCTCACCCTCGGGGTTCTCGGCCGTGGCCTTCGTTACCTCGATCTCGACCTCAATCGGCGTCTCCGAGTCGACGGCGACCTGGACGTCGCCGGTCGCCGGGTCCACGCCGAGCTGAACGCCGTCCACGCCTGCGCCTTCCGGCACCTTGGCCGTGGTGAACACCGCTTCACCGGACGGGAGGTCGGCGCCAGCGAAGACGGTGGGCGCCTCACCGTCGCCTACCGCGTAGGAGAGGCCCGAGCCGTCGCCCGAGGCGGACAGCACATCCCCCGCCTTGCCCGTTTCGACGCCCTCCGCGCCCAGGGTATAGCCCGGGCCGATGAGGCCGACGTCTGCAGCCTCGTCAGCGGTGGTGGTGTCGACGGCCACGTCGATCTCGGGGCCCTGCGGCACCAGGATCATGGCGGGCGGGTCGTCCTGGAACAGCGTGTCATCGGAGAAGGTGAACAGCACGCGGCTGCCCGGCATCTCTGCGATGGGCGCCCCGTTCACGTAACCCACCCGGTAGCCGTAGGGGTCGGTGGCGAGGAGCTCGGCGCCGCCGGTCTGCCGGAGCTCGCGGGCCATCGGAAACGACGGCTTGTGGCCGGGCTTTCCCCCGCCCTCTACGCAGAACGGGCAGGTGTGTGTCCCGAGGCGCGGCTTCGTCGGCGTGAAGTAGATCGGATTCTGGTTCTCAGGATCGCCGTAATAGACGCCCTCTTCGGCCTCTGGGTTCGTTGCGGCGCGATACTCCCAACGCCCGGACGCCGGGTCTACCGTGACGTAACGCTCTTGGCCGGGGTGGTTGTTGTCATAGACCAGGATGCGACGGCGGGAAGCGTCTGAGGGATCGATGTCGATGGCGTACGGCGTGATGGCGTGGCCGCCCTCGGGAGCCCCACCAGGGCCGACCTTCACGATGCCCATCCGGTAGAGGTCGACTTTGGCCGTGAAGACCTCGGCGAGGAACGCGAGCGCCTCCTTCCCGTCGATCGTGACGGTGGTTTCCGCCATGACCTCCTGAAGGCTCTGCGTGGCGAACCAGTAGGCGATCTCCCGCGCCAGCTTCTCGTTGTCCTCGATCTTCAGGCCGAACGTGATGTCCCCCCCGAAGGAGCCCGGCGTCTCGCCCGCGAGCCCGAGGTAGAGGATCTGCGACAGCACAGCGAAGCCCTCGCAGCGTCCCCCCTTCATGGACTTGTTGACCTGCTTCATCCACGACTTGCCCACGGGCGAGAGCTTGCACTCGTCGCCCGTGAGGGACGCGCACGCAGAATCGCCGAAGAGCCGCCTCACCTCGGTGCCGGTGAGCTCGGAGTTGTGTTTTGACCCGCCAAAGTTCTCGAACTGAAAGCCGTGGTTGCCGGGACGGAAGCCGGAGTCCACCGGACCCGTGGCGCCCGCCGGCGCGGCCGCCTCTTCGGCTCCGCAGGCCCCGAGCACCGCTACCATCAACAACCCTTGCTTCAGCCTCATCCGAGCCCCCCATGTCTGCCGAACAAGTCCGCTGGGGCCGAAGCCTCGCGGATGCGCGGTACCTCGTGGCCCACAGTGGCCTCAGGTCGCAAAGTTCCAGCCGTATGGCGTTTTAACACGAGCCCTATGACGAATGCGAGCCGCCCCGCAACGGGGCGCGTATCAGAACGCTCCTCATTTGGGAGCCGCCGGAGCTCGTCTATCGAGGTTCCAGACGGACGGTACATGGTACAGCAGCTCCAGCAACGTTGGGAGATCCCCCAGAGCATGGCCGCTGCGAACCAGATGGGGTTCACTCGGATGTGTCTAGGTTGCATGGGCTCTTCTCGTCGGTCGTGTTGTGGTTTTGGGTGACAAGAGCGCGGTCCCTCGCTGTCTTGTCCGTAGGTGGACTGATTGGCACGCGGGCGATGGTCATCCTGGGGCGATGTCCAAGGGGCCTTATCAAGACTCGCGCCAAGCCGGATGAATCGATGTAGGCCTGGAATCATGGGTGTTCGCCGTGTCGAAATTTCGGCACTCCTTCCGTTCGTGACGACGAGTCATCGACACTGCCGCTGGCTTTCCTCCCACGGACCATGGTTGACGGACCCAGGCCGGACTCCGAGCTAGCGCTTCTGCGCGGCGAGCTCGACCGGCTGCGGGCCGTCGTGAGCGAGGTCACTGCGGAGAACCTCGAGTTGAAAAATGAGCTGAGGCTCGGCTAGACCGCGCGGTTCTCGGAGGAAGTAGAGGTGGGCGTGTCGGACCTGGTGGCGAAGACGCGGGTGCGGTCGGGATGGATGCTCGACCCCATTCTGACGGCGCTCGGACTGACGCGAAGCACGTACTTCGACTGGCAGAGACGCCGCGCGGTCGGGCGTCTCGCGGACGAGTCGCCGGCGCCGGTGCGCATGAGGGCGTCGGGATGACCAATCTCTACGAGGCCCAGAAGTCCGATTTGATGGGAAGCGCGACATCGGACGCGCGGCCGACTTCTCCACGCTCGAAGAGCTGGTGCGGACCACCGCACCCGCGGCACGCATCACGGTCCGCGACGTGGGTCTCGTTCACGTGGCGCTCACAATCGACTGGCCCTTGCCGGACAGCGGGCGGGGCTCAACCTAGTGTGCGAATGCACATACTCTGTCGGCCGGTCACCTGGTGAGTCCAGCTCACGAGAAGCCGTGGGTGGTCCCCGCCAGGCGCCGAAGACCACCCACCGCCCTAGCGGATGGTGACACCGCTCTTGGATGGCCGGCCGGCGCTCGGATCCGTAGGAAATCCTCCGGGCGCCCCACAGCGCGCCTGATACAGCTGCGCGATCGGGTCGGTCGGGTCGACCGCGACACAGCGTGCGAAGTAGATCGCCGCCAGGGCGAGATCCCCCCGTTCGTAGGCGGCCCGCCCGGCCTCGAAGTTGTCGCTCGTGGAGATTCGCACCTCGATGAGCATCGCTGGCTCGTGATCCAGGACCTCGTAGAGGCCGACAGGCTGAACGCGCCCCCTCACGCGGACACGGTCAACGAGCCTCCCATGGAATCCGTGGTCAGAACCGAGCGCGTCCCACGTGTGGTGGGTGACCAGCAAGGGAAGGCTGTATGACCGCGTGAGGTCCTCGACCCGCGAGGCCAGATTCACGCTGTCGCCGATGACCGTGCACTTGACGCGGTTGGCGCCGCCGAGCGTAGCCATTGTCAACATCCCGGTGTTGATACCAATGCCGAGCAGAGTGGGCGCTTTTCCCTGCGCCACAGCGTCCAGATTGAACTCTCGCAGGCCGTCGAGCATACCCAGCGCGCACTGAATCGCCGCCGCAGGACGCTCGAAGAGCGCCACCACCGAGTCACCCACGTAGCTGTCGACGAACCCGCCGTTCTCGAATACGTGCGGCTCGAGGTACGTCAAGAGGCGATTCAGGAACTGGACGGTCTCGCTGGAGCTGAGCCGCTCCGCCAGGCTGGTGAAGCCGCGGACGTCGCAGAAGAGCACCGTGAGCTCCTTCTGCACACTGTCTCCCAAGACGATGTCTTGTATGCCCTGCCGCCCGAAGTTGAGCAGGAACTCCCGGGGCACGAATCGGTCGTGCGCACGCGCAATAGCGGTCTGGGCCGCCAGCGCAGCCTCCAGCTCGCCATAGAGGCGGGCGTTCTCGAGCGCCGCGGCTGCGTGTGTGCCGAGCACGTCGAGCACGACGAGTCGCTCCCGGTTGAACGCGCCCGCGATTTCGCGGTTCTCGACGTAGACCGCCCCGCGCAGCTGGCCCTGGTGCTTCAGCGCGAAGGCGAGCATGGACCGCGCGCCGGCGAGCGTTCGGGGATCGTCGCGAAGGCGGACGTCCTCCTTCGCGTCGTGCACCACGACGGCGGAGCCGAGCTCCAGCGAGCGCTCGAGCACGCGCACGCACAAATCGGCGTTGCCGCGGAGCGGGACGTCGAGCGCACGAATGCCGCTGGCGTCGCCAACGGCCACCACACGGGGGGCGCCGTCACGCACCAGGACGAGAGTGACCGTAGTGGCGCCCGCGTTGTGCATGAGGAGCTCGATGAGGCGCGATACCAGCTTGTCGCTCACGATCTCCGACGCGATGGCGGCGATCGCGTTGGTCATGGCGGCGATGTCTACTGCGGCCAGGGTGCCCACGGAGGCCTGGGCCTCGGGCCCAGGCAACGCGGCGCCGAGCGCTGCTCCTGAAAGCCGGGCGACTTTCGCCTCGGCCCCCCACTCGGAGTACGCGTTGAGCGCCTCGCGCAGCCAGAGCCCCGCCTGGACCGGCCGCGAAGCCTCGTGGCTTGCCCGGGACGCAAGCTCGCAGAGCAGCGCCTCCTCGTGCAGAAACCCAGCGCTTCGCGCTGCCTCGATCGCCTGACCGTGGAGGTCGAGCGCGTGCAGGTGCCGCCCACGAACGCGGGCCAGCTCGGCCTCCAGCGCGAGCTGGCGGTGCAGCTGGTTTCGCGGGCAGGCGGCCGCCCACTTGCGGAGCTTCCCAAGCGCCGCCGTCACGGGTCTCAGCGACTTGTCGGCTCCGCGTCCGACGAGCCGCAGCCGGAGGAGGCCGCCGAAGAAGGTGAGGACCGGGAGATAGGGGAGCCCGAGGATCGCCTCGCCCAGGCGCTCCGCTGCCTCGAGGTGCACCAGGCCGCGCGCAGGCTCGTCCATGATGACGGCCAGCTGCACCTTGAGGGTGTGATAGACGCACGCCTCGGTGCGCTCGGCCAGGGACTGGTATCGCTCGAGCGCCGCGCGTTCGTCGAACGCGTCGCCCACCAGCGTAAAGCCGTCGCGCTCGCGCCGCCGGTAGACCTCCACTACCTCGGTGATCAGACCGGAGAGCGCGTACGCTCCAACCTCCTTCCGCAGGTGGGGGCGGGCCGCAGCGGAAGCAGCGCTGAGGGCAGGCAGCGGGTCGCCCGCCAGGAAACGCACCACGAGGTGGTAGGTGCCCGCCCACATGGCGTCGAAGACGTTCCCGACGCTGGGCCCCACTTCGTACGCCGTCCGCAACCCAGGGAGGCTCTCGCGTAGCGGCTCTTGCCAGGGGCGCAAGAAGTTCTCGAGCACAAAGAGAACTTGGGGCCGGTGGCTCTCGGCCCCGAGCACGTCTACGAGCTTCAGCGCGGCCCTTCCGAAGCGGAACCCGGCCGCGGTATCGCCGAGGACACCGCTCAGTGTGATTGCATACGCCGCATAACCAAAGCACGAGACGGGCATGTTCCCGTGCTGGAGCGACAGACGGACCATCGAAAACACGAGCAGGGGAAAGAGCGGGCTCGCCATGCGAAAGGCCGCCGGCACCATCCGTTCGATCACCTGCATGCTGGCGATGATCGCCGGGTCCGTCATCTCTGGAAGCTCTACCAGCGCCTCGGGCGTACGGCCGCGCAGCGCCAGCTTGGTCCTGAGCAAGGCCAGGATGATGTGTCGTGTGCCCGGCTTCTCGGGGAAGTGGATCCCGTATGGCGCAAGGGCCTCGCGCCCGAGCCTCAAGACCTCGTCGACACGGTCCTCGGCGTTGGCGGCCATGAGGAGCGAGTCGAAGGCGCGCGCGCGTGCGTCTTGCGGGGCCCCGAGCTCGAACACGGCTCGGCCGTGCTTCGCCGCCGCCGGGAAGTTGGCAGCCAGCGCGCCCGACCAGGCGGCCCAAGCGTGGAGCTCGCCACGTTCTGCTGTCTCGCCTGCCTGGAGGCTTTCCAACGCGGCCTCGAACAGGTCCAGAGCGACCTCCCACGCCGCTTGACGGGCCGCCTCTCGCGCAGCCGACGTACACAGCCCGACGAGGCGAGCCCGGGTGGACGCGGACAAGTGCGGGAGTCCCTTTCGGAGGTGGTCGACGACGTCGAAGACCGAGCCCACAGGCTTCGGGCCGGCGCCGTCGAGCAGCCACTGCCCGCATCGCGCATGCAGGGCGGGCAGTTCCTCCGCGGAAACCAGCGTGCGCGCTGCGTGATGGATCCTGTCGTGGACGAACTCCATGGGTACCCAAGCAGACAGGGGCATCACGACGGAGTCTTCAAGCCCCGTGTCGGCGGGGGGACGCCCGAGGCGGATCTGGTCGAACGAGGCGTCGAGCGGCCGGATCAGGCCGGCCGTGCGCGCCGGGACCAGGGCTCGAACGATCTCCGCGAGGGCGCGATCATGTACGCCCGACACCACGCGCGCGCTGAACCGGCCGCCGAGGGTGGCTGCGGTGCTGAGAACCGCGCCAGTCTCCGCGGGCAGCCCCCGCAGAGTCCCGAAGAGCAGCTCGACCACGTTGGCCGTTGCGTCCATGGCGGAGATCTCGTCGATCGACCAGGTCCAGCGCTGCTCGGCGCCGTCGAACTTGAGGAAACCCCGGGTGGCCACCGAGTTGATGAACTCGCGCAAGAAGAGCGGGTTGCCGTGGGTCTTCCTTCGGACCTCTTCCGCTAGCTCCCGCACCTCGTCAGCCGCCGCCGACAGCGCCACTGCAAAGTAGCTCTGCACGTCGCCGGTGCTGAGCTCGCGAATTTCGAGCATCTCTAACTGCGACTCGGCCATCCACCTTGCGAGCACCCCGACCGCAGGCACCTCGTCGGACCGGAGCCCCAGCACGAGCTGCAACCCGAGATCGGGCAGTGCTCCTGAGAGGTGGCGCAGCACGCGGAGGGACGCTGCGTCGAGCCATTGGGCGTCGTCGACCACCAGCAGCGAGGCTAGGCCCGGGCGCGCGACGGATCTCACGGCCTCAGCCACGGAGTGCAGGAGCCTTGTCTCGTGCTCCTGGCCCGCGGACACCTCCGCATCCTCGGGGACGCCGAGGATTCGCTCCACGCGGCGCCGAGCTCCCGACTCGGACGTCACGCCTTCTCCCGGCCGTCCGGGGTGCCGAACGTCCTCCGCGCCGAGGAGCCCGAGGGGCCCCGTGTCGCCCGAGTACGGCAGCGCGGAGGCGCCGCCGTCCAGAGCCGGCGCCCTAGGGTCGTCCCCCAGAGTGCCGGAGGACATCAGCGCGCCGAGCGCCTGCCGTAGGACGAAGTACGGCTCTCCCGAGCGGACGGCGTCGCACCTTCCACGCCCGATGGCGCCCCCAGAAGCGCTCACCAACGCGATGTGAGCCTCCATGAGGGAGGACTTACCCACGCCTGCCGCGCCGGCGACGACCTGGAAGACCGGGACACCCGTCCCCGCGCGAGTCCAGGCGTCTGCAAGCCGCCCGAGCTCGACCTCGCGGCCAAAGAGCGCGGTAGGCAGCTGAAGCTGCGGGCTGACATCGCGCCCCCCGAGCTGCCGGGGCGCGTCACCGTCGCCCGAGGCGAGGCCCGCGGCGCACCACTGGAGATCCGCCAGCACGCCGCGTGCCGAGGCGTACCGGGCGCCGGGGTCCTTGGCCAGTAGCCGCATCACGATGCGGCTGAGCCCCGGCGGGACGAGGGGGTTCAGCTCGGCAGGCTCGGTAGGCCGGCGGGCGAGGTGCGCGTGGAGCAGCGTCGCGGGGTCGTCCGAGGCGAACGGCGGGCGTCCAGTCAGCAGCGAATACAAGGTGGCGCCGAGACCGTAGAGATCCGTGCGACGGTCGACCCCGTACGATAGGCGCCCAGTCTGTTCGGGCGCGATGTAGTGGAGGTGGAGTCGAGAGCCCCAGGGCACGCGGAGCTGGTTGGCGGTGCGCTCGAGGACGAGGGCGCGGTCGAAGCCGATGAGCGTGAGCCTCTGGCTAGCCGCTTCGTAGAACACGTTGGCGGGGCGGAGATCCAGGTGGGCCACGCCCGCGTCGTGGAGGTCAACCAGGACGCGGCTGAGCTGCAGCGCGATCTCGAGGACGAGCTGAACGCCATCCGCCGTAGTCGCCAGTCCGGGACGGAGCGGAGCCCCCGGCGCCGCCTTGAGCTCCAGCGAAGGGCCTAGAGGCGTTCGCACCCGCGCCAACGCGCGGCGAACGCCCGTGATGGCGAGATCCCGTGTGACCTCGAGCTCCGTATCGAGCGTCACCACATGCTCGCGCGAGACCCCCTTGCGCAGGGACTTGACCACGCGCTCGGGCTCAGTTCCCGAGTGAACCACCGTGTGCGTTCCATGGCCGAGGATGCGGGTCACTACTCGTCGCTGCCAGTCCCGAAGGTGCCACCCTCTGAGTGAGGCTTATGACGGCAGCACAGACATGACCCGATACCCACACCGGACCCGATCGGTCGATTGTGCGAGTAGTTCACGGGCTGCAGCACCTCGGCCGCGATGAATTGCGGGTCTGCGACCAGTTCGCCGATGCGGCGCAGTTGGCTGGCTCCCTCGATGAGGAGTTGCGCGTCGGCGAGGCGCCCGGACGCGGTGATGAGGTCAGCATTGACGGCGGGCCACCACGGGCTCCCTTGGGGCGTGCGAGCGGGTGGTGGACTCGAGGACGCCCCGCGCCACCAGCCAGCGCAGGAACGCACCCCGAAGTGGCGTGGCCATACCCAGCGCCGATAGCGGCGCTCGCGGCGCTCGTAACGATCACGCGCGGTGTCGGAGTACAGGTTGGGGCTCAAACGAACCTCTCGCCACGTGGGCGCTCAAATAGCAGTTGGGGGAAAACGTAACACGAACGGAGAGAGCGGTCGACCCAAGGAAAACCCCAGCCTCGAGCTCCGTTAGGGGTTCGGTAGCATCCGGCGTGCGCCGTCCCCGCTCGTGGACCTCCCGCCACGCCCGGGTGGCACCTCCAGAGATGACCCACCGGCAGCCAGGCGGGCGGCGTGTGATCTCCAATTAGACTACGCAGCATATGTCACCTCCGCTTGGCTCCGACTCGAGCCGACGCCTGACGGACTCCCGCCTTAGTTGGAAGCCACCGCGAGCTGCCGTCGTCGATCATCGCCGGCGGACTCTACAAGGAGCTCGACTCGTTCATGATGACCGTGCCACGAACCCTGCCCGCGGTGCCGGGGCTGCCCCAGCGCCCCTCCGCGATGGACCCGTCGTCGCTCGCCGGGTTAATGCTGCCGGGCCCGAGCGCGGGTGCCTGTCCGCGAGGTGCTCACGGAGCGCTGAGACCTCCCAGAGAGCGCGCGGCGAGCTAGCGCTCTGGAGCCGCTCCCAAGCACCAGCCGCGCACGCTTCGGGACCGTCTCGTTGCGCGCGCTAAGCGAGGCCGTTAGGCTCCGTCCCGTCCGGGAGAGGCCACAGGGGGCGGCGCAGCGTGCTTCGAGGGGTGCTACTGATCGTGGTATTGGCGGCATGCACCGCCGAGAGCTTGTCTGCTTCCACGGACGCCGGTACCGACGCCGGCACGAACGCCGATCCGGACGCGACCGTCCTCGACTTCGGCTCTCCTCCCCCCGACCTCCCCGAGCCGCTGGACACACACGAGCGAGACGGCGGCGAAGACGCGGCCTCGCACGATCTCGACGCCCCCTCGGACATCGCCGCGGACGTCCCGGCGGGTCTTCCCCCGGACGACGCACCGGGTGAGCTGCCGGCTTCGGATGACACGTGGGTCGACGTGGTACCGCCGGACGCCTGGGTCGACGCGGGGCCGGCGTTCGTCCTGGGCAGCATGAAGGCGATCCCGGACGCTCCGTGCGCCGGGGCAGCACTCGAGATCACCGTGAACGTCTCGAAGGGCGCTGGCGACGTCGAGCTCACGCTGTCTGACGCGAACGGTGACTTCAGCTCGGCGCCCGTCATCGAGGTGCTCACCCTCGGCCCCGGCGAGACTACGGTGACTCGGCCGTTCGAGCCGACCCTCGTTGGCACCAGCTTCCGTTTGAGGGCCACCCCTCTCGCGGGCGGCGCGTTCGTCGAGTCGCAGCCGTTCGCGCTCCACCCCTACCCGACCGTGACGCTCGACGACCAACGCGGGGTCCGTCTCCTTCCCGGGGAGGGGCACACGGTCACCGCGACGCCGAGCGCACCCGTGAGCTTCGCGTGGGACTTCGGGCCAGACGCTACGGTGACTGGCGGCGACACCGCGACACCGACGGTGTCCTGGAGCACACCCGGGTCGAAGCCGGTCTCGGTTCAAGTAGCGGGGCTCGGCGGTTGCCCGGCCAGCGCGAAGGCCGTGGGGGTGCTCAACGCGCCTTGGGTCCTCGGGTGTGAGATGGAGATCGCGGAGGGCACGCTCAGCGTCTCCGGTGACGCCAGCCTCGTCGGCCAGAACGCGCAGGCCTGGGTATGTGGCGGCGGGAAGCTGGCAGCCAGCGGCGGCACCCCGATCCTGACGGTGGAACCGGGTGGAGGGGTGGTCATCACACCCAGCCCTACGGCCAGCCCTCCCGGCGACGAGGGGGCGCTCACGGTGTACGTCAAGTCGGGTGGCAGCCTCGACTGCGGCGGCGTCCCGACCTATGTGGTGGCCGAGGCGGGCGCCAGCCTCGTCGCGTGCCCAGCTCCCTTCACCTGCGCCGCTATCACCGTGCACACCGAGCTCACGACCGGCTGCGTCACGCCTGGAGTCGAGCCCCTCGCGCTGACGGTAGGGGCGCTCCCAGAAGCCCTATGCCCTGAGGGGAGCTTCTTCGTGCCGCTGGCGCAGACCGGGCCTGCGGGCGGAAAGAACACCTTCGTCATCCAGGTCTCCGACCCGGGTGGCGAGTTCGCGAACCCCAAGACGGTCGGGACGCTCTCGGGGCAGAGCGCCGCCGGCGTGAACGTGGAGCTGCCGGGGCTGGTCTCGGGAGAGACCTACCGCTTTCGCGCGATCGCGTCGGATCCGCCAACCCTCAGCCCGCCTAGCGCTCCCTTCATGATCCGGTCACCGCTCCCCGCCACCTTTCACCAGAGCGCGAAGCTGGTCCTCGTGGGCGAGGACATGGTGTTCACCAACTTGACCAACGACGTAGAGTCGTTGGTCTGGGCCCTGAGCGGGGACGTGCAGCAGTCTTCCGTGTCGGACTCCCAGATCACGGCGAGCTGGCTGTCACCTGGCCTCGAGGACGTGTCCCTCACCGTCACCGGCCCTGACGGGTGTACCGATACGCTCACGATGCCCGACACGGTGCGCGTGCTCGGCTGCGACGTGACCCTGCCCGGCGTCACGATCACCGGGGCGGTGAGCCTGGACGGCCCGTCAGAGGCGACCACGGTGTGTGGAGGGGCTGTTGCCTCGCTCACCGCGCCCACGGCCGACACGGTGCTGGCGCCGGGCGCCTCGGTGGCCGTGACTGGCGAGGCAGTCGATCAGCTCTTCGTGGTGCCGGCGAACGCCGCGCTCGTGGCCTCGGAGTCTTTCCAAGGGGTGATCCTCACGGAACCAGGGGGGATCCTCATGAACGTGGGCGCGGCGAGGATTCTGGAGTGCCCGGGCCTCTCGCTCCACGGCGAGGAGGCCGCCTGTCCCCCCTATGAGGTCGTGCCGCACGCGCTCACCGTGGAGACGCCACCCAACGTGTGTGATGGCACCACGGTCGAGTTGGGCATGACCCGCGCCGGGCTCTTCGCGATCGACGCCACGTTCCGCCTCGAGCTCTCGGACGCCAATGGGAGCTTCGCGAACCCGGTGGTTCTGGACACTCTGGACGACAGCGCAGGAGACGCGCCGGACGACCGCTTCACGGCGTCATTGTCAGGCCCCACGGGCACCGCCTACCGGGTCCGGGTGGTCTCCGAGGGGCCGGAGGTCATCGGCGTGTCCGAGCCGTTCGCGATCTCGACGCCGGCCAACGTCACCTACACGGCCTCGCGGCAGTTCTTGAACCTGGACGAGACCACGGTCTTCACTGCAGTAAACGCGGGGGGCTCGTCGTTGACCTGGGACTTCGGCCCGGACGCCACCCCAAAGACGGCGACCACGCCGGTCGTTCCCGTGGAGTTCGCGACCGACGGCGTGAAGTTTCCAGTGCTCACTGCCGTCACTCCAGAGGGCTGTGCCCGCAGCTACGTCGCGCCGGACGCCACGACCACCACCGAGGTGGTGAGCTGCGAGCCCCCGGTACCCGCGGATGCTTCCGTGATCACGAAGACCAGCGGCGCCCCCGGGGACGTGACGCTCGTCTGCCCAGGAGCGAAGGCCACCGCCAGCGGCGGCTTCCGGAAGATCTTCGTGCGGGCGGGTGGCACCTACCACTTCGGCGGCGGCGGGACGCACCTCATCGTGCTGGAGGGGAACGCGAAGGTGACCGGTGAGCTGAGCGGGGCGCCCTACGTGATGAAGAGCAACCAGTCCATCGTGGCGTTCAGCAACCAGAACCTGAGGTTCCTGCTCTGCCCGCCCGGAATCACGCTGGACATGAGCGCCCTCCCGGACGCCTGCCCCCCGTAAACGCAAGCGCTCAGGTGGGCCGAGTGTCCAGCCACGCCTTGGTTCGGGCGTGCTCGGGGCCGCGCTCGGTGCGCTTCGTGCGGTAACACGATCCGCGAGCGATCAGCTGGGTCTCGTGCCGCTTGCCCGGGAACGCGGCCTTGAGCTCGTTCATCACCGCGTCGGTGTCGAAGAACTTGCACGAGAAGATGTCGAAGTAGGCCCGCCCGGTCTCTTCCTCGACGTGGAGCGCCACGTGCGACTCGGCGATCATGGTCATGGCCGAGATGATGCGCCGCCCCTCGGGCGTGACCGACCGAAGCACGTAGGGCCGCATGATCGGCGTCATGTCGATCCGCTGGGGCAGGAGGTCGAACAGGTTGAACAGCCCGTCCATGTCTCCCGGGCCCGAGTAGCCGTCGATGTTCATGAGAAGGTGAGGCCCGAAGTCCTCCGTGGGACGCACGGAGTCGTCGCCGAAGCGCGCGGGCCGACGAGTGTGCTGAACGCTCATGTTGCGCACGGGCAACGCGTTCTGCAGGTAGGCCTGGGCCTCGCGGGTGTCGAAGGCGTGGGGGGCCACGAGGTCGACGAAGTAACACTCCCGGAACGAGAATGTGTGGAGGGTGAGGTGCCCACCAGCGAGGAACACGAACGCCGAGATCCCGCAGTCGTCCGGCTCTACGCCGTTGTAGTAGGGGAGCAGCATCGGCGGCATGGCCGGAGTGGCGCCCAGGTGAACGGGCAGCTCTTCCATGAGCTCGTGCACCAGCCGGATGTCGTCGAAGCGCGAGCGGTGACCGCCAAAACCGTCCATCGTGAAGTGCAGCATTGGAGAACCTCCTGACCGTGCCCCGGGCCGTGGGGGGCGCGGAGAATGCACCTTCCACGCAGCGACGCAACGCGTTTTTCGCGCCTGGATCACGACGTTTCACGGCAGACTCCGGCGCGATGACCGCCCCGCCTCTCCTCCAGCGACTCCTCGATCGGCTCTATGTCTCGCTCGCCAACGGGCCGACGCTGAACTGCCGCCCGCACTCCAGCCGACAGCGGCTCGACCTGGCGGAGCTGTGCAAGTGGGCGGTCGTTCGCCCAGAGGCCGTTCTGGCGGACCTCCTGGGGCCCACCGGAGAAGCCGTCCTGGCGCCACCAGCAGGCGAGTCCCCAGCCGATCGATGGGAGCGCGAGGAGGCGCTCGGAGGCGTGTTGACGCGCCTGCGCCACGTCTTCGAGGACAGCCGGAGCTACGAACAGGACACGGGCGCCAACGCGCTGTTCGTCGGGTTCCCCATGCTGAGCCTGCGACTCGGTCCGAAGCGCATCTTCGCGCCCGTGTGCTTCGTGCCGGTCGACATTACCCAACGTCACTCCCCATCGCCGCGCGTCACGCTCGCGTGCCGCGGGGACGGCGCCGACCGGGTGTTGCCCAACGAAGCGCTGTTGGCGTGGCTCGAAGAGGTCACCGGGCAGCCGGTACACCTCGGCGAGCTGCCCGAGGATGTCCCAACGTGGGAGGAGATCCGGCTCGTCGTCGCGGCGGTCGCGGGCGCCCTGGAGCTCGTGGCGCCAGAGCTGGGCTCGGCGGTGCCGCTCATCCCAGCGCCTCGCGCCGAGGACGAGGTGGCAGGGATCCTGCCGGTCGCGGTGCTCGGCCTCTACCCGGTCACGCATCAGGGCCTCCTGACCGACCTCAAGGCGTTGGGCGAGAACCCGCCGAGCGATGGGCCCGCAGCGCGGTTCCTCCGAGCGGACGTGGTCCCGCCGGCGCTGGTCCCGCCGCCGTACGACCCGGCGAACGAGCGACTGGTCGCGCGCGCCGACCCGTGCCAGGCCCGCGCGGTCCGGCTCGCGCGGGGGGCCACCGCCCTGGTGGTGCATGGTCCACCGGGGACGGGCAAGTCGCAGACGATCACCAATATCATCGGCGACCACCTTGTCCGTGGGCAGCGGGTGCTGTTCGTCTGCGAGAAACGCGCTGCCCTTGACGTGGTCCACCATCGCCTCGATCGCCTGGGGCTCGGAGAGCTCTGCGCCGTGGTCCACGACGCGCGGCGCGACCAGCGCGACCTGTACCGCGCGGTCAGAGACCAGCTCGATGCCCTTGCGGAGCGGCAACCGCCCGGCGGGGCGACGCCAGATCGTCCCCCGGCGACCCGCCTCGACGCGCTCGACGCCGAGCTGGCCGCGCTCTACCGCGAGCTGCGCGCCGGGTACGACGCCGTGGACGGCGGGCCCGAGAGCCTCCACGCCCTCGTCGGCGAGTGGATGCTGATGAGCGTGAGCCCTGTGCTCGCTCGCGACCCCGCCCTACAGGAGGTCGCCTTGCCCATCGAGGAGGTGCGCCAACGTGAGCGGGAGGTGCGCGAGGCGCTGGACCGCGCGGAGGCGGCTGCGCTTCCAGAGCACGAGTGGTTCACCGCCACCCAGCTGCGGCTTCAGGATCTGCGTGCGGAGCCCGCCCAGCGATGGCAAGAGCGGCTATCGGCCGCTATCCGCCTTGCAGAGGCCCTGGACGCAGTCCCGGCGCCGGAGTCCCTGCCCTTTCGAGCGCCCGCGGACGGGCCTCTCGGGAACCCCGAGCCGGAGGCCGAACAGCGGGTCAAGGCGCTCCACTACGTCGAGACCGCGCTCGCTGCGTTACCGGCCGACACGATCGCCTCCTGGGCTGCGCACGCGGACGAGGCGCTCTTACGGGCGGCCGCGGAGGCGGTCGGCGCGCTGGGCGCGGATCTGGACACCGCGGAACGGACCCCACCGGCGCCCGACCTGGCGCTGATCGCCAGGGATCGCCTCCAGCTGCCCGAGGTGGTGCGCTGGCACGCTGCGCTTCAGGCATGGACGCGCGTGGCGAGTCGATGGTGGGGCATCTTCTGTTTCGGCCGACGCCGCGCCGCGCGCCTGGTGCTGGAGCGGTTCGCCGTCCCCCTCGAGAGCGCGGACCGCGTCTTGTCCTTCCTGGGACTCGAGCGCTCCGCGCGAGTGCTCGTGGACGTGCTGTCCCGGGTGTTCCGAGACCCCCGCGAGTTCACAGGACCCCGAGAAGCCGCGGCGGCCGTACGCGGCTACGAGGCGCTCGTCCAGGCCGTACAGTGCGCCGTCCCCGGGCTTCGCGCCGCGCTGGCGGACGTGGAACGCCACGCGGAGCTGGTGACCGAGCTCCGGGAGTCGCCGGGGCGCGCCGCTGCGATTCGAACCGCCGAGGAGGGCCTCGCATCACCGCTGTTCACGCCGGCGTTTCTCCGCGATCTCGGCGTGGCGATGCGCCGCGGCGTGGCCGTGGCCCCGCGCCTCCGCGCATTGCTCGACCACGTTGGCTCGCTCGAGGCCACCGTACGCGTACAGGAGGCGATCCTCTCTTTGCCCGCGGGACTTCAGCCCCTGGTTGCTCGGATGGCTTCGCTCGGCGCCTCGGCGCCCGAAGGGTTCGTCGCGCTCCTCAAGGGCGCGCTGCGCCACGCGGTCACGAAGCGACTCGGAGAGCAGCCGCTACTCGGCCAACTCGACGACACCTGGTACCGGTCGCGTTTCGACCGCTGGAACCGCCTCGCCGACCAACGACACGACGCGGTCCGCGACGTCGTCCTCACGCAGTGGCTCGCGCGGCAGAAGCAGCGCTTGCTGGCAGGGACTCAGTCGCGTCTCGGACCGCAGGGGGCAGAGCTCCGAAGGCGGCTCGTGCTCCGTGGTGAGCGCGCGCTACGCCTACGCCAGGTCATCGCGCTCGGTCAGGACCAGCGGAGCGCTGACGGGGACCCGCTCTTCGACTTGAGGCCTGTGTGGATGGCGAGCCCAGAGACCGTGGCCCAGGTCTTCCCGCGCGCAGCGCTGTTCGACGTGGTCATCTTCGACGAGGCGTCGCAGTGCCGCCTGGAGCACGCGCTCCCGGTGCTCGCGCGGGCGACCCGCGTCGTGATCGCGGGCGATCCGAAGCAGCTGCCCCCCACACGATTCTTCGAGGCCGTTGTCACTAAGGGGGACGCGCTCCCGGTGGAGCTGGACGACCAGACCCTCTTCGAGCGTCAGCAGGCCGACGTGGACGACCTGCTCGGGGCAGCGCTCAACCTCGAGTTGGACGCGGCACACCTGGACGTCCACTACCGCTCGCGCGACGCGGCGCTGATCGCCTTCTCCAATCGGTGGTTCTACGAAGGGCGCCTGCAAGTGGTCCCACCCCCACCAGGGCCCACGGCGCCGCCGGTGATTCACGTCCGCCACGTCGCCGGCGCGGTGTACGAGAAGGGCGTCAACCCAGCAGAGGCCCAGGCTGTGGTGGAGGCCGTCCGCGAGCTGCTCTCGCGCGCGGAGCCGCCTTCGGTGGGCGTCGCGTGCATGAACCGGGCACAAGCCGACGCCATCAACGACGCGTTGGAGGCCGCCGCGGAACAGGATCCCGCGTTCGCGGAGAACCTCGAGCGCGCCCGGCAGCGGCGCGGGCGCGCCTCTTCGGAGGGGCTGGTCGTGAAGAACCTGGAGAACGTCCAGGGCGACGAACGGGATCACCTGGTGATCTCAACCACGTACGGGCCAGACGCAAAGGGCCGCTTCTACAAGCGGTTCGGGCCGCTGGCGGCGCCCGGCGGGGGCCGTCGGCTCAACGTCCTGGCCACGCGGGCCCGCGAGGCGATCCATGTTGTCACGTCCATCCCGCGAAACGAGTACGCCGCGCTACCGGAGGTCCCAACCGGCGAGCAGCCGAACGGGGCCTATCTGCTCCTCCAGTACCTGAGTTGGGCCGAAGACCAGGGCCGTTCGACCACATCGAGCAACAACCAGCCCACTCGCGACCCGATCGCCCGGGCGTTGGCGGCCCTACTGCCGGGTCCGAGCAATGGGGGCCCGAGCTCCGAAGGGTTCACCATCGACCTCGTCACGGGCGCACCACCGGTCGGTGTGGTGCTGGACGGTCCGCGTTATGCGCGCGCAAACGATCCCGTGGAGTGGGACCAGTTCCGGATGCGCGTGCTCATGGAGAGCGGCTGGCGGCTGCTGCGCGTGGCGGCCCCGGAGCTCGCCTATGACAGCGCCGCGGTTCTGAGGCGCCTCGCGCACCGGTGAGCCAGGCTCCCAACGCCGAAGCACGGCCGGGTCCAAGTTCACCGGAGCGCGAGAGCGCGGAGGTGAACCGGGCCGGGGAGCTCTGCTGCCCCGGCCCCAACATGAACTCACCCCGGGGGCGACCAGCAAACATGTTGTGGGGGCTGTCAGGATTGGGCACTCTCAGACACAGGGGAGGCCCAGTGTGGTGGCCGAGCGCGGGCCCCCCGAGAGGCCGTTCAGGTTGGAGCTCCAAGCCAATCAGCTCACCGTCAACGCGGAACAGCGGCTCCTGCGCCTCCTCCGGTTGAGGGCGGATGTCCGCCGGCGCCTCGACGGGATCACAGCGAACTACCATGAGACGCTCGAGCCGCTCGTCGAGTGGCTGACGGAGAGCCTCGCCGAGACCTGTCACCTACGCCTGTTGTCGGACGACTGCCAGTGGCTCATCCCAGTGGCCAGCTACGATCGCGATCCAGAGCTCGCGGCGCAGGTGCGCTCAATCACAGCCCGAGTTCCCGTGGGGATCGACGATCAAGTTCTCACGCGGCGCGCCCTAGAGAGCTCGACTCCGCTGTACCTGCCGGACCTCGGCCGCAATGACCTGAGCCCGCTGGTCAAGCC
>SXGT01552007.1_pt1 | contig 48916 bp, 35 predicted proteins | sample 3176221 | NCBI WGS metagenome assembly SXGT01 (sample SAMN11356862, study PRJNA531348) | freshwater metagenome | isolation source: freshwater sample F1-120 | place: China: Fuxian Lake, Yuxi | collected 2017-12-25
ACGCGGCCGGTGAGCACGCGCTCGGGCGAGAACACGAGGTGGAAGTCGGTGCCCTCGACGAGCCCAGAACCCTCTTCGAGCATGGGCTTCCAGCGCGTGCGGGTCGTGCCGACGGGCAGCGTCGTCTCGTAGGCGACGAGGGTGTCGGGGGTGAGGTGCGCCGCGAGCGTGCTCGTCGCGTCGTCCATCCAGCCGAAGTCGGGCCGGGCCTCGTCGTCGACGAAGAGCGGCACGACGAGCACGACCGCGTCGGCCTCCGGCACAGCATCCGCGTAGTTCGTCGTCGCCCGCAGCTTGCCGGCCGGCACGAGCTCGGCGAGCATCTCGGCCAGGTGCGCCTCGCCCGGAAACGGCTCGACACCCTGATTGATGAGGTCGACGGTGGCCTGGTTCACGTCGACGCCGACGACCTCGTGGCCTTTCGAGGCGAACTGCACGGCGAGCGGCAGGCCGATCTTTCCGAGGGCGATGACGGCGATCTTCACGAGAAGCGGTTCCTAACGGAGTGGGTGGCTGGGTGTCGGGCGGGTCGACGACGGATGCCCGCGAACACTCGATTCTAGGCGCTGGGCTTCGCGGCCAGGCGCTCTTCGAGCTCGGTGATGCGATCGGTCAACCTCGCCTCGGTGAGGGCGATCTCGCGCGCGAGCTGCGTGTTGGCCCGGGTCAGCTGCACCGAGCGCTTGTACTCGTTGACGACGTAGATGAGCCCCGCGACGATCGCCAGGTAGAACAGCAGGTCGGCACCGCGGCCGATGCCGACGAGCGCGGCGAGCCAGCTGAGCAGTCCGGGCCAGAGCACGGCGACGACGCCCGCGGCGAGGGCGAGCAGCACGAGCAGTCGGCGGATGGCGAGGTGGCGCGGGCTCGGCGTCGAGCGCACGAGGTAAACGGCGATGCCCGCGAGAGCGACGATGAGGATGATCTGGAACCACATGGTGGGTGCCCCCTGGGTGCTGATCTAGTTGATGACGAGGTCGACGAGGATGTTGATCGAGTTCAAGAGCGACTGGCCCTTGGCTTTCGAGTAGTCGGTGTAGAGCACCTCGACCGGAAACTCGCGCCACGGCAGGCCCGACTTGCCGAGCTGCACGACGATCTCGCTCGCGTGCGCCATGCGGTCTTGCTTGAGGTTGACGGCGTGCGCCGCATCGACCCGCAGCACGCGCAGGCCGTTGTGGGCATCCGTCAGCGTCAGGCCGGTCGTGAGGTTCGTGACCGCGACGGCCGTCTTGAGAACGATCTTCTTGGCGAGCCCCGGCTTGGTGCGGTCGTCGAGAAAGCGCGAGCCGAAGATGATGGCGGCCTGCTCGTGCTCGGCGAGGTCGAGCATGGCGAGCGCGTCGACGACGCGGTGCTGGCCGTCGGCGTCGAAGGTGACGAGGTAGCGCACGCCGGGCTGCACGCGCGCGTAGGCGATGCCCGTCTGCAGGGCAGCGCCCTGGCCGAGGTTGTGGGGGTGGCGGATCACGCGCGCGCCGGCCGCTTCGGCGACCTCGGCCGAGTCGTCGGTCGAGCCGTCGTCGACGCAGATGACGCGCTCGAAGTGCTGCAGCAGCTCGCTGATGACGCCGCCGATGACGGTCGCCTCGTTGTAGAGGGGGATGACGATGGCGGCCTCGGGGCGCCGGTCAGAGCGGGCCGCGGGCGCGGTCGGGGAGGCGTCGGCCATAGGGGCCATTGTGTCAGAACGCGATACCCTGGGTCGGCGCGTGCCCGCGCATCACCCCCCCAGGAGAGATTGCCCTCGTGACCGCATCAGCCGACGCCCGGCAAGACGTTCGCATCGTCGATTCTGCCGACGTCGCCGCGAGCGCCCGCATCGGCGCGGGCAGCGCGATCTGGCACTTGGCGCAGGTGCGCGAAGAGGCGCAGCTCGGCGTGAACTGCGTCGTCGGGCGCGGGGCCTACATCGGCACGGGCGTGCACCTGGGCGACAACTGCAAGGTGCAGAACTACGCGCTCGTCTACGAGCCCGCGCACCTCGAGGCCGGCGTCTTCATCGGCCCCGCCGTGGTGCTCACCAACGACACCTATCCCCGCGCCGTCAACCCCGACGGCACCCCGAAGTCGGCCCACGACTGGCAGCCGGTCGGCGTCACGATTCGCGAGGGCGCCGCGATCGGCGCGCGCGCGGTGTGCGTCGCCCCCGTCGAGATCGGCCGCTGGGCGACGATCGCGGCCGGCAGTGTCGTCACCAAAGATGTGCCCGCGTTCGCTCTCATGGCGGGGGTGCCCGCGCGGCGCCTCGGCTGGGTGGGCAAGGCGGGCGTGCGACTGATCGAGCGCGACGGGCGCTGGGTCTGCCCGCAGACAGACGAGAGCTACGTCGAGCACGACGGCGTACTGAGAGAGGAACACCCCGCGTGAGCGCACCCCTGATTCCCGCAGCCAAGCCGTTGATCGGCCGCGCCGAGCGCCGTGCCGTCGACCGCGTGCTGCGCTCGGGCATGATCGCGCAGGGCCCCGAGGTCGCCGCGTTCGAGAAGGAGTTCGGCGCCCACTTCGTGCAGGGCCGCGAGTGCGTCGCCGTGAACAGCGGCACCGCCGGGCAGCACCTGGGCCAGCTCGCCGCGGGCGTCGGCCCGGGCGACGAGGTCATCGTGCCCTCGTTCACGTTCGCCGCCACGGGCAACTCGGTCGCGCTCACGGGCGCGACGCCCGTCTTCGTCGACATCGAGCCCGAGACCTTCGGCCTCGACCCGGCCGCGGTCGAGAAGGCCATCACGCCGCAGACCAAGGGCATCATGCCCGTGCACCTCTACGGCCACCCGGCCCGCATGGTCGAGCTCGAGGCCCTCGCGAAGAAGCACGACCTCGAGATCTTCGAAGACGCGGCCCAGGCGCACGGCGCATCGCTCGACGGCCGCCCGGTCGGCACCTGGGGCCGGTTCGCGATGTTCAGCCTCTACCCGACGAAGAACAGGACCTCGGGCGAGGGCGGCATGGTCGCATGCGACAGCCCCGAGCTCGTGCGCGCCGTCAAGCTGCTGCGCAATCAAGGCCAAGAGGTGCAGTACCACAACGAGGTCATCGGCTTCAATGCGCGCATGACCGACATCCACGCCGCGATCGGCCGCGTGCAGCTCACGAAGATCGATCGCTGGACAGCCACGCGCCAGCAGAACGCCGCGACCCTCAGCGCCGGGCTCAGCGGGCTCGCGGGCATCACTCCGCCGGTGACCGCGCCGGGTGCCGTGCACGTCTTCCACCAGTACACGATCCGCGTCGCCGACGACCGCGACGGCTTCGCGAAGGCGCTGCGCGACGAGCACGGGGTGGGGTCGGGCGTCTACTACCCGGTGCCGAACCACCGTCTGCCCTCGCTCGCGCCCTACGCGCCCGGGCTCGACCTGCCCGAGACCGAGCGGGCTGCGCGCGAGGTCGTGTCGCTGCCCGTGCATCCCTCGCTGACGAAGCGCGACCTCGACCGCATCATCACGGCTGTTCAGTCGCTCGCGAAGGCCGGCGCCTGATGACCTTGCGCGCCGGTCTCATCGGCGTCGGCATGATGGGGCGCCACCACGCCCGCGTGCTGCGCGAGCTCGACGGCGTCGACCTCGTCGCGATCGCCGACCCCGGGGGAGACCCGCACGGCGTCGCCGGCAGCCTGCCGATTCTGCCCGACATCGATGCGCTCGTCGCCGAGGGCGTCGACATCGCGGTCGTCGCGGTGCCGACGCGTTTTCATGAGGATGCTGCCCTCGCGCTCGCCGCCGCCGGCGTGCACGCGCTCGTCGAGAAGCCCATCGCCGACACGGTCGAGGCGGGCCAGCGCATGGTCGACGCCTTCGAGCATGCGGGGCTCATCGGCGCTGTCGGCCACATCGAGCGCTTCAACCCCGCGCTGCAAGAGCTGCGCCGCCGCATCGCCGCGGGCGAGCTCGGCGAGGTGTACCAGGTGGTCACGCGCCGCCAGGGGCCGTTCCCCTCGCGCATCGCCGATGTCGGAGTCGGCAAAGACCTCGCGAGCCACGACGTCGACCTCACCGCGTGGGTCGCGCAGAGCGACTACGCGAGCGTCTACGGGCAGACCGCCCACAAGTCGGGCCGCGAGTACGAAGACATGATCATCGCGACCGGGCGGCTCGCCAATGGCGTCATCGTGAACCACCTCGTCAACTGGCTCAGCCCGATGAAAGAGCGCATCACGATCGCCACGGGCGAGGCGGGCGCGCTCATCGCCGACACCGCGACGGGTGACCTCACCTTCTACGCCAACGGCACGTTCCCGCTCGAGTGGGAGTCGGTCACGGCCTTCCGCGGCGTGAGCGAGGGCGACGTGATCCGCTACGCCTTCCCGAAGCGCGAGCCGCTGCGCGTCGAGCTCGAGGCGTTCCGCGACGCGGTGCTCGGCCACGAGACCGACGTCGTCACGATGCGTCAGGGTCTGCGCACGCTCGCGGTCGTCGAGGGCGTTCTCGAGTCGGCACGAACGGGCCGGTCGGTCACCTTCTGATCATGCGCGTCACTCTCGCGACCCGCATCTTCGCGCCCGAGCCGGCGGCCGCGGCGTTCCGGCTCGCGGCGCTCGCCGACGACCTGGTCGCCCGCGGGCACGAGGTCGACGTGCTGACGACCCGCTACGGGTCGGCGCACAGCGAGCAGCACGGCCGCCTGCGGGTGCGCCGGGCGCGCGTCAAGCGCTCGCGCGACGGGTTCGTGCGCGGATACGTGTCGTACCTGAGCTTCGATGTGCCGCTGTTCTTCCGGCTGCTCGGCACCCGGCGTCCCGATGCGGTCGTCGTCGAGCCGCCGCCGACGACGGGCATGGTCGCGACGGTGGTGTGCGCTCTGCGGCGCGTGCCCGTGGTCTGGTACGCCGCCGACGTGTGGAGCGACGCCGCTGTCATCGCGGGCGCCCCGCGCTCGGTCACGAGCGTGCTGCGCCGCGTCGAGTCGTGGGTGCTGCGCAGCGCCGCCGCCGTGCTCGCGGTCTCGCCCGAGGTCGCCGACCGGGTGCGCGAGCTGTCGGGCCGTGAGGCCGTGGTCGTCGGCAACGGGGTCGACACGAGCGTGTTCTCGACCGCAGCCACGAGCGGTGGCCACGCGGAATCCGCCCCTGCGCCCCCGGCGCCGAGCTTCGTCTATGCGGGCACGTCGAGCGAGTTTCAAGGGGCGGCGGTGTTCGTCGACGCGCTCGCGATCGTGCGGCAGCAGCATCCGGATGCCCGCCTCACGGTGCTCGGCGGCGGCCAGGACGCCGCCCTCTTGACCGAGCGCTCGCACGAGTTCGATACGGGCGTGGTGACCGTGCTCGCGCGCCAGAGCCCGCAGATCGCTGCCGAGCTGCTGCGCACGGCGACGGCCTCGCTCGCGAGCATCGTGCCGGGCGTCGGCTACGACTTCGCCGTGCCGACCAAGATCTTCGCGTCGACCGCCTGCGGCACTCCCGTGATCTTCGCGGGGCCGGATGCCGCTGCCGCCCGCGTCGTGCGCTCGTCGCCGCTCGGCTGGGCGTCGGCGTACGACCCGCCTGCCATCGCCGCCGCAATGAGCGAGGCGATCGAGGCCGCGCAGATTCCTGGCCATCGCACCGTGCGCGCCGCGGTCGCTGAGTGGGCCGAGCAGACCGGGTCGCTCAGCGGGGTCGCGCGGCGGGCCGCCGACGTCGTGGAGGGCGTCGCCGAGCAGCGTCGAGGGCGAGGCCGCTCGTGAGCGAGTGGCGGCCACGCCTTACGACCGCGCTCAGCACGGCGCTCAACTCGCTGCCCGACGCGGTCGGCCGCGTGCTGCGCCCTGCCCGTTACCGCGGCATGCCCGCGCAGCTGCCGCTGATCGAGCCCCTGCCGGCGGCGTCGCGGCGCGTGCTTCTCGGCGCCGTCAATACGGCGGGTCAGGCGCACCGCTGGGCCCGGGCGATCTCGGCTCGGCCCGATACCGTCGCCGTGAGCCTCTCGCGCATCGACACGGGCTTCGCCTTCGAGGTCGACATCGCGGTGCCGAGCGTCGTCGCGACGGCGTCGCGCTCATGGCAGCGCGAGCACGTGCGCATTCGTGGCTACTCGGCGACCGATGTCGTCATCGAGTCGGGGCTGCCGATCTTCGGCCCGGCCTTCGGCTGGAACCTCGAGCGGGAGGTGCGGGCCCTGCAGCAACGGGGCATCCGGGTCGCGATCGTCTGCCACGGCAGCGACGTGCGCGACTTCGAGGCCCTCAACGCACGCAACCCGCACTCGCCCTACCTGCTGCCCGAGTTCGCCGATCGTCTCGCCGCGATGCAACGCCGCTCGGCCGAGGCGCGTCGCGTGATCCGCCGCACGGGGGTGCCCGTGCTCGGCTCGACTCAGGGAGTGCCGCTCGACCTGCCCGAGGCCGTCTGGGTGCCCGTGGTCGTCGACCCCGCGGCGTGGGTCGTCGAGACGCCGCCCCTCGAGGGCACCGCGCCGCCGCTCGTCGTGCACGCCCCGAGCCAGGCGGCCATCAAGGGTTCTGACACCGTCGACGAGGTGCTCGCCCGGCTGGAGGCCGATGGACTCGTGCGGTACGAGCGGGTGAGCAACGCGACGCACGACGAGGTGCGCGAGGTCTACCGCCGCGCCGACATCATGATCGACTCATTGCGCATGGGCGGCTACGGCGCGGCCGCCTGCGAGGCGATGGCCGCCGGCCGCGTGGTCGTCTCGAACGCAGCCGCGGAGTACCGCCAGCAATTGCGCGCCGAGCGCGGCATCGAACTGCCGATCGTGCAGGCCGACCCCGTCACGCTCGAGGCCGTGCTGCGCGGCATCGTCGCCGATCGGTCCGCGGCTCGAGCGGTCGCGGCCGCAGGCCCCGCCTATGTGGCGGCCCTCCACGACGGTCGCGAGAGCGCCCGCCTCATTCTCGAGGCCCTCGATCGGCCGTCCGCTCTCGAGCCGCGCGGCTAGGCTGACTGACCGTGCTGCTCATCCTGCGAACCCTGCGCCAGCTGGTGCCTCTGCTGCCCGCGCGAACGCAACGGTTCATCTGGTGGTACGCGATCGCCACCTCGTCGCTGGCCCTCATCGACGTCGCGGCGATCGCCCTGCTCGCGATCGCGCTCGGGTCGATGGTCGCCGGCGCTGACATTCAGCTGCCGCTCGTCGGAGCGATCGCCTCAGAGAACTACGTCTGGTTCTTGCTGTCGATCTCGGTCGTCGTCATCATCAAGGCCTTTCTGAGCCTCGTGCTGCAGTGGTACGCGACTCGACGGTTCGCGCTCTTCGAGCTCGAGATCGGCGACCGGCTGTTCGACGCCTATATCCGCGCCCCCTGGACCGACCGCTTGAGCAAGAACACGGCCCAGGTCGTGCGCCTGGCCGACGTCGGCATCGGCAACACGATCGGCGGCTTCCTGCTGCCCGTGCTGACCCTGCCGACGCTCATCGTCACGGCCACCTCGGTCGTCATCGTCATCGTCATCGCCGACCCGGTCACGGCCCTCATCACGATCCTCTACCTGGGCGGTCTCGCCCTCGTGCAGGCGCGGGTGCTGTCGAAGCGCGCCGTGCAGGCCGGGCGCGTCAACCGCGACTACTCGTTCCGCGTGGCGACCCTCATGACCGACATGATGTCGGCACTCAAAGAGATCACCCTGCGCGACAAGGCGCGCGAGGTCGCCGGCGTCGTGCACGACAACCGCATCCACTCCACGCGGGCCAGGGCGAACATCCACTTCATCAGCGCTGTTCCGCGCTTCGTGCTCGATGCCGGCCTCATCGGCGGCTTCCTGCTCGTCGGCGGCATCGCCTATCTGCTCAACGGTCCGCAGGGCGCCCTCGCCTCGGTCGCGCTCTTCGGCATCGCCGGATTCCGCCTCGTGCCGTCGCTCACGAGCCTGCAGTCGATCCTCACTGTCACGCAGTCGAACTCGCCGCATGTGCAGGCCGTGCTCGACGACATCGCGCAGTCGCGCAGCTACATCGAGCGGGCCGAGGTCATCGGCCACGAGCCCATCGAGGGCGAGCCGCGCCTGCTGCGGTTCGAGAACGCCGGCTTCACGTACCCCTCGTCTGACGCGCCGGCGATCAGCGGCGTCTCGCTCTCGATTCCGCTCGGCACCTCGGTCGGCATCGTCGGCTCGTCGGGCTCGGGCAAGACCACGCTCGTCGACATGCTGCTGGGCCTGCTCTCACCGACCGAGGGTCGCCTCATGCTCGACGACGCCGACCTCGACGACGTCATGGCCGCGTGGCGCTCGCGCGTGGGCTACGTGCCGCAAGACGTCGCGCTGTTCGACGGCACCATCGCGCAGAACGTTGCGCTCAGCTGGTCGAGCACGATCGATGCCGAGCGGGTCGAACGCGCACTGCGCCGGGCGCAGCTGTGGGAGGTCGTCGAGAAGCGCGAAGGCGGCATCCATGCCCGCGTCGGCGATCGCGGCATGGCCCTCTCGGGCGGGCAACGGCAGCGGCTCGGCATCGCACGAGCGCTCTACGACGACCCGCTCGTGCTCGTGCTCGACGAGGCGACGAGCGCTCTCGACACCAAGACCGAGTCAGACGTCGTGAAGGCGATCCGCTCGCTGCAGGGCGAGATGACGGTCATCTCGGTGGCGCACCGGCTCGCGATCATCCGCGACAACGACCTCGTGGTGTTCCTCGCCGACGGCGAGCTCGTCGCGCAGGGCACCTTCGACGAGGTGCGGCGCGCGGTGCCCGCCTTCGCGACCCAGGCCTCGCTCGCGGGCCTCGACGAGCGCTAGGCGCCGAGCAGCTCGTCGGCCACGCGGTCGGCCGCGTGCCCGTCGCCGTAGGGGTGGTCGTCGGGCTCGGCCGGTGCCGCGCGCTCGACCGCGGGCGCGAGCGCAGCGAGGTCGGTGCCGACGAGCACGTTCCAGCCCGAGTCGATCGTCTCGACCCACTCGGTCTCGGGGCGCACGGTCGTGCAGAGCCGCCGCAGCAGGTAGGCCTCTTTCTGCAGGCCGCCCGAGTCGGTGACGACGCCCGAGCCCTGCATGACCGCGGCGATGAGCTCGGGGTACGGCAGGGGTTCGTGCACGGTGATGCGGCCCTGCTCGAGGGCGATGCCGGCGCGCTCGGCCGAGCTGCGCAGCCGCGGGTGGGCGAGCAGCCGCACCGGCCGGTCGACGGCGGCGAGCGCCTCGATGACGGCGCGCAGGCGCTCGGGGTCGTCGGTGTTCTCGGCGCGGTGGATGGTGGCGACGACCGACTCGTCGTCGGCCCAGGGCAGGGCGGGCGGCGCGGCGAGCACGCGGTCGCGCACGAGGTGCAGCACGTCGGTCATGACGTCGCCGACGAGCCGGCTGCGGGCGGCGAGGCCTTCGACGGCCAGATGGCCCATGGCTACGGCGGTCGGGGCGAGGCACAGGTCGGCGGCGTGATCGGTGAGCACACGGTTGTGCTCTTCGGGCATCGCCCGGTTGAACGAGCGCAGGCCGGCCTCGAGGTGGGCGAGCGGCAGGTGGATCTTGACGGCGGCGATCGCGGCCGCGAGCGTCGAGTTGGTGTCGCCGTAGACGAGAACCCAGTCGGGCCGGTGCTGCTCGAAGACCTGCTCGAGCGCTCCGAGCATCGCGCCGGTCTGAGCCCCGTGAGCGCCCGAGCCGATCGCCAGGTTCACGTCGGGCTCGGGCATGCCGAGGTCGCGGAAGAAGACGTCGCTCATGAGGTCGTCGTAGTGCTGGCCGGTGTGCACGACCACGTGCTCGGCGCGGCCCTGCAGGGCGCGGCTGACGGGCGAGAGCTTGACGAACTGCGGCCGAGCGCCGACCACGCTGAGAATCTTCACGCGCTCAACGCTAGCGCGCCCGGGCAGCGCTGTCGGGCCGTCAGTGCCGCCGCAGCTCGGCGAGCCCGGCGGCGATGCCGAACAGACCGAGCACCTGCTCGCCGCGCCCGCGCGCGACCGACCAGACGGCGAGCACGGCGTCGCGCTCGCACGCCACGAGCACGTCGCCCTCGCGCAGCGCACGCGTGGCGGCGGCCGAGCGCCGCAGGCGCCGCCGCTTGACGACGCCGCCGTCGGCCGGTGAGAGGCGCACGAGGGTGCGCGTCACGACCGAGCGGTCGAGCAGCCGCGCGAAGGCCGAGCGGTCGATCGTGCCGATGTCGATGACGGTCATGCCGTCGACGTCGCGATCGCCGAGCCCGTCGGCGACGACGAGGGTGATCGGCAGGGTGCGCTCGCCGCGCGCGCGGGCGATGTGGCCGGTGATGTCGGCGGACGAGCTCACGAAGACGAAGGCGGTCACGAGACGGCCTCGGCGAGCTGACGGATGCGCGGCGCGAGCTGCGAGGTGCGCTCGAACTGCCCGGCCCAGGTCTGAACAGCTGCACGGCTCGCCTCCGTCTGCGCCACGGCGAGGCGAGCACCCTCGATGAGGGCGTCGGCGATGCGCTCGGGCTCGAGCCCGGTCGTGCTCGCCCACGCCGGGTGCTCGCGCAGCACGTCGCTCGCCGCGTTGAGCGGGTCGTGCACCGAGACGATGGGCAGCCCGGTGGCGCAGTACTCGTAGACCTTGCCGCTCGTGACGTACCGGCCGGTACCGAGCACGAGCACGAGGGCGTCGAAGCCCGCGTAGGTGCTCGCGATGCTGGTCTTCGCCACCGGACCGTGATGCGCCACGCCGTGCTGGGCGTTGTCGCGAATCAGGCGCATCCACCGATCGCTCGGCACGCCGGCGTGCCCGAGGTAGCCGTGCAGCTCGAGGCGCGAGCGCGCGAGCAGCGGGTCGCGCTCGCGAGCCAGGCGCCAGCCCTCGAGCAGCGCGGGCAGCGGAACCTGGTCGCTCATGGTGCCGATGTAGCCGAAGACGAGCTCGTCGGCGCGGCCGTCGCGCACGGTGGGCGCGAAGCCGGCGAGCTCGGCGTCGAAGCCGTTGGCGACGACCTGCATGCGGTCGGCGTGCTGCGGGTAGAGCTCTTGGTGCCAGCGGCGGATCGGCTCGTTGACGAACCACACCTCGTGCGCGCTCGCGACAAGGGTCGACTCCCAGGTGTCGACTGCGCTGCCGGGGGCGGTCAGGCGGCGCCCGCTGAACACGTCGAGCTGCCAGGCATCGCGGTAGTCCATGACGTAGGGCACGCCGGCAGCCTGGTGCAGCGCGTACGCCGCGGTGAAGTCGACGTTGGGGTTGGCCGTGGCGATGACCAGGTCGACCGGGGTGCGCTCGTGAATGCGCAGCGCGGCCTGCTCGATCGTCGGCCGCCAGGGGCCGTAGACCGCTTCAGGAAACACGCTGCGGTCGCGGCGGGCCCGCCAGGTGTTCCACAGCTCGGGGTAGCGCGCACGCCACCGCGACCACTCGCCGACGCGCACTTGATAGGTCGGCACCGCGAACGGCACGCGCTCGACGGTGATGGAGGGGTCGATGCGCTCTTCGAGGCTCGCGTCGCCGCCGGTCGTGTAGGCGAAGGTCTCGCGCGCGACGGTCAGCACCGTCACCTTCCAGCCGGCGCGGGCGAAGGCGTTGGGCGTGGCGAGACCTCGGTAGACGCCGCCGCCGCGGCCGGGAGGGTAGCTCCAGGCGACGTACAGCAGGTGGGGTGCAGGCTCGGGGGCCACGACTCGGCTCTCGTCTCTCGCGGGGCAGGCCTTTCATCATAGAGCGCGACCGGGGCAGGCTCGTGGGTGCTCGCCGCCCTAGCATGGGGGCGTGCCGACACCCCGAATCCTGTGCATCTCGCTGTCGCCCCTCGAGCGCGACGCCCGCGTGCTGCGACAGCTCGGGGTGCTCGCCGAGCTGGGCGAGGTGACGACTGTCGGCTACGGGCCTCAGCCTGCCGGGGCCCTCGACCACATCGAGGTTCCGGCGCACCTGCCCTCGCTGCCGCAGACCGTCTCGGGCGTCGCCACGCTGGCCGCCCGTCAGTGGCGTCGCGCCGAACTGGCGGCGCCCGCCGTGCGCTTTGCGCTGGATGCCCTCCGCGACCGCACCTTCGATCTGGTCGTCTCGAACGATGCGCGGGTGCTTGCTCTCGCTCACGCGGTGGCGAAGGGCGCGCCGGTGTGGGCCGACCTGCACGAGTGGGCACCCGAGGAGCGCACGCATGTGCTCAGCTGGCGGCTGCTGGTCGCGCCCTTGATGCGGCATCTGTGCGCCCGCTATCTGCCGCTCTGCGCGGCCACGAGCACGGTGTGCGAGCCGATCGCCGAGCTCTACGACCGCGACTTCGGGGTGCACCCCGTGGTGGTGCGCAACTCGAACCCCTGGCAGCCCCTCGAGCCGACGCCCGTGGCCGACGACCGCATCCGCCTCGTGCACAGCGGAGCGGCGGTGCACGGCCGCAGTCTCGAGACCATGATCGATGCGGTCATCGCGCTCGGCGACCGCTTCACGCTCGACCTGTATCTCGTGCCGGCGAACGACGGCGGTGCCTATCAGCGCAGCCTCGAGGCTCGGGCGGCGGCGAGCGACCGCATCGTCTTCCGCCAGCCGGTCGCACCTGCCGCGCTGCCGGCGACGCTCAACGCGTACGACATGGGCGTGTTCTGGATTCCGCCGACGCACACCAATGCCCGCCTCACGCTGCCGAACAAGTTCTTCGACTTCGTGCAGGCCCGACTCGCGGTGGCGGTGGGGCCGACGATCGAGATGCAGCGCCTCGTCGAGCGCCACGGGCTCGGAGTCGTCGCCGACGGCTTCACGGTCGAGCAGTGCGTCGCCTCGCTCGAGTGGCTCTCGGCCGAGCAGGTGCGCGTGTTCAAGGCGGCGTCTGACGCGGCCGCGCGCGAGCTGAGCTTCGAGACCGACGCCGCCGTCATCCGCAAGCTCGTGCGGGGTGCGTTGAAGGCGTCGGCAGCCTGATGCGCATCGCCGTCTCGCTGGGCACGCTGCGCATTCCGCCGACCTACTTCGCCGTGCAGCACACCGAGCGTCTGACGGCCGCCGACCCGCAGCGCTTCTCGGTGCGCACCGTCGCGATGGCGGTCGAGATCGCCGACGCTGCCGTGCGCGAGGGCGGGCTCGACATCGTCGAGGCGGCGGCGCTGCCGGGCGGCTCGTTCCGTCGGCGCGAGGTCACGATGCCGCTGTCGATCGGGCGCGCGGCGCGGGCGATCAGCGGGTTCGCCCCCGATGTGATCCACCAGCACTTCGCCACCTGGTCGTCGCCGGCGGTGCGCGCCGCCGAGCAGTCGGGCGCGCCGCTCATCGTGACGGTGCACGGCGCCGATGTCTTCGCGGCGCTGCGGCCGCTCAGCGCGGTGCCCGTGCAGGGCCGCCCGATGCTCGCGTGGCACCACCGCTCGGTGCGTCGGGCGTTCGAGGGCGCCCGCACGGTGCTCGCGGTCAGCCGCTTCCTCGCCGGCCAGGCGATCGCGGCGGGTGCTGACCCCGCGCGCGTCGACGTGCACTTCCAGGGCATCGACACCGATTTCTTCACGCCCGAGCACACGGTCGAGCCCGAGGTGCCCGAGGTGCTCTTCGTCGGTGCTTTCTCGACGGCGAAGGGCGTGCTCGATCTCGTGCAGGCGTCGACGGATGCTCTGCCTCGCGCCGAGCACCGCCTCGCGCTCGTCGGCCGCGGGCCCCTGCACGGCGCTCTGACCGCGGCAGCAGCATCCGCCCCGCACGTCGACGTCGTCGGATCCCTCGACCGGCTGGCCGTGCGCGACCGCATCCGCCGCGCGAGCGTGCTCGTGCTGCCGACCCAGCTGCACAACGGCTGGCGCGAGGCCGCCGGGCTCGTGCTGCTCGAGGCGCAGGCCTGCGGGGTTCCGGTGATCGCGTACGACAGCGGCGGCGCGCCCGAGATGCTCGACGACGGCCAGACCGGGGTCGTGGTGCCCGAGCGCGATGTGCCCGCGCTGGCGAGAGCGATCGTCGACGTGCTGACCCTGAACTCGAGCGAGCGCGACCGCCTGCGCACGGCCGCGCGCCGCTTCGTGGTCGAGCACCGCAGCCTCGCGGCGAGCGCTGCCGAGCTCGGCGAGCGCTACGCCGGGCTCGCTCGATGAGCCCTGCTACCGTCGAGCGCGTGCCGCCCGCGACCGACCGCCCTCGCCTGCTCATCCTGTCGTTCTCGAGCATCGCGGGCGACGCACGAGTGCTCAAGCAGGTGGCCCTGTTCCGCGACGACTACGCGGTGACGACGTGCGGCTTCGGCGAGGCGCCCGAGGGTGTGGTCGAGCACGTGCAGATTCCGCGCGGGCTGACCGCCGCGAAGCCGTACAGCCGGCTGCTGAGGCTGCGGCTGTTCCGCGTCGCCTACTGGCGGCAGTCGGGGCCGCGCTGGGTGCAGCGCGCGCTGCGCGGCCGCGAGTGGCACGCCGTCATCGCGAACGACCCCGAGTCGCTGCCGCTCGCACTCGCCCTTGTTCCGGCCGACCGCGTGCACGCCGACCTGCACGAGTACAGCCCGCGCATGCGCGAGCAGTGGCCGAACTGGAGCCGCCTCTACCGCCCCTACTACGAGTGGCTCATCCGGCGGTTCGCCGCGCGCGCCGCATCGCGCACGACGGTCTCGCAGGGGCTCGCCGACGAGTACCGGCGTGTGTTCGGTGTCGAGATCGGCCTCGTGACGAACGCGGCTCCGCGGCAGAACCTCGAGCCGCGCCCCACGGGCTCGCCGATCAGGCTCGTGCACTCGGGCGGGGCCATGCAGCACCGCGGGCTCGAAGAGATCGTCGAGGGCGTGGGGCTCACGGCGGCCGACGTCACGCTCGATCTCTACCTCGTGCCGACCGACCCCGCGCTCGTCGAACGGCTGAAGGCCGAGGCGGGCGACCGGGTGACGATCCACCCCCCGGTGCCGTACGCCGAGCTCGCCGCGGTGCTCAACAGCTACGACGCCGGGCTGCACTTTCTGGCGCCGGTGAACTTCAACCACGCCCACGCGCTGCCGAACAAGATCTTCGACTACGTGCAGGCGCGGCTCGCGCTCGTCATCGGGCCGACGCCCGAGATGGCCCGCGTGGTCGAGCAGTTCGGGCTCGGCTGGGTCGCCGACGGTTTCAGTGCTGAGGCGGTGGCTACCGTACTCGACGGGCTCGACGCCGTTGCGGTCGACCGCGCGAAGGCCGCCGCGCACGCCGCCGCGGGCCCGCTCTCGGCCGAGCAGCAGGTCGAGCCGTGGCGCGAGGCCATCGCCGCGATCATCGAGCGCACGCACCCCTGACCCGGTCGGGTGGTGCTGCGCGGGCTGGAATACTGGCCGAGTGATCACGCGCCTGCGACACCTGCTCGGCCGCGCCGTCGAGGCCCTTCCCGAACCGCTCAGCCTTCGACTGCGACCGGCGCGCTATCGCTACGACCGGGCCGAGAGGCCGCCCGCCCCGCGGGTGCCCGACACCGAGGTGCGACTGTTCATCGGGCACGCGAACTACGCCTCGCAGGGCTTCACCTTCGCCCGCTCGGCCGAGCGGCTGCCGGGCGTGGGAGCGGTCAACATGCACCTGCTCGCAGGCACGAGCGTCTTCGGCTTCCCGGCCGACCTGCCGGTGCCGCCCGCCGTCTTCCAGCATTCGTCGCACTGGCGGCGCGAACTCTTCCGCACGGTGAGCGAGAACTTCACGCACGTCATCATCGAGTCGGCGAAGCCTCTGTTCGGCAAGCTCTTCGATCACGATGTCGTCGCCGAGATCACGGCGCTGCGCGAGCACGGAGTCTCGGTCGCCCTGCTCGCGCACGGCAGCGAACTGCGCCTGCCGAGCCGCCACGTGCTCATCGACGAGTGGTCGCCCTACGCCGAGGGCCGCTGGCCCGACACTCCGCGTCTCGAGCGCACGGCGCGGCACGTGCGCAGCGTGCTCGAGCGCACGGGCGCCCCGCTGTTCGTGACGACGCAGGAGATGCTGCTCGACTGGCCGGCGGCCACCTGGCTGCCGCTCGCGATCGAGCCGCAGCGCTGGGCGACGACAGCGCCGGTGCTCGAGCGAGACCGGCCGGTCGTCGTGCACGCACCGACGAACCCTTACTTGAAGGGCACGGCGCTCATCGAGCCCGTGCTCGAGAGCCTGCACGACGAGGGTGTGATCGAGTACCGCCGCCTACCGCTGATTCCGACGCACGAGATGCCGGCCGCGATCGCCGACGCCGATGTCGTGCTCGACCAGTTCTGCGCGGGCATCTACTCGGTCGCGTCGGTCGAGGCCATGGCGGCGGGCCGCGTGACGGTGGCCCACCTGCACGATCAGGTGCTGCAGACGGTGCGCGACCGCCTCGGGCTCGAGGTGCCGATGGTGTCGGCCACCCCCGCGACGCTCGAGGCCGCACTGCGCGACATGGTCGCGAATCCGGCCCCCTACCGCGAGCTCGCGGCGAAGGGTCCGGCGTTCGTGACCGAGGCCCACGACGGCCGGGCCACGGCCGACACGCTCCGGCCGTTCCTGCTCGGCGGGTGACCGCGAGCACACCCCGCGTGTGCGCTCACCGAATGTTCTGTACCGATGTCCTGTCTCAATCCGTGGTTGAGGGTTAGTCTGGAGAGTGGGGGAGCGCGTGCGAACGCGCCTTGAGGGGGTTCTCGTCATGAAGGTCGTCAGCAGTTCGTTCGAGGTGGGCGTGCGTCGTCGCACGCGCATCGCTCGACTCGTGGTCTCGACGGTGTCGGCGCTCGCCGTCATCGTCGGCGTCTCCGTCGTCGCACCGGCGACGGCCGCACCGGTCGAACCGATGGCCGCCGCGGTCGCCGAACCGATCGCCGAGCCGACCGACCCGCGCGCACCCGGCGACCCGACCGTGATCGACCGGGCCCGCGTCGACTCGGGCCTCGCCGTGCAGCCGACCGCGGTCGCCTCGCAGTTCGAGCCCGGCTATCTCATCAGCGACTACGCCTTCTTCAACCGCAACGCCATGAGCGAGGCCGAGATTCAGGCCTTCCTCGAGGCCCGCAGCGGCACCTGCCAGAACACCCGCTGCCTCGACATCTTGCGGCAGACGAGCGCCAGCCGGGCCGCGACCGAGCGGTGCAACGCCTACACCGGCGGCACGAACGAGCTCATCTCGCGCATCATCTACAAGGTGCAGGTCGCTTGCGGGGTGAGCGCGAAGGTGCTGCTCGTGACGCTGCAGAAAGAGCAGGGGCTCATCACGAGCACCGCCCCGACCGAGCGTGCCGTCAACTACGCCCTCGGATACGGCTGCCCCGATACGGCTCCGTGCGATCCGGAGGTCGCGGGCATCGGCATTCAGCTCTACTACGCGGCCGCGCAGTTCCAGCGCTACCGCCTGAACCCCACGGCCTACAACTTCAGGGTCGGCACCTTCGCCATCAAGTACCACCCGAACGCGGCGTGCGGCACGAAGACCGTCACGATTCGCAACCAGGCGACGGCGGGCCTCTACAACTACACGCCCTACACGCCGAACGCGGCGGCGATGGCGAACCTCTACGGCACGGGCAACTCGTGCTCGAGCTACGGCAACCGCAACTTCTGGCGTCTCTACACCGACTGGTTCGGCAGCCCCACGACGCTCGTGCCCTCGGGCGTGCAGACCGCGCGCCTGCAGGGCACCGACCGGTTCGCGACGGCCGTGCAGGTCTCGAAGAGCGCCTACCCCGATGGTGCGTCGACCGTCTACCTCGCGCTGGGCATGAATTTTCCGGATGGCCTCGCCGCAGCTCCGGCTGCCGCGCAGGCTGATGCGCCGTTGCTGATGGTGCTGGGCTCGAGCGTGCCGGCGTCGGTGATTGCCGAACTGCAGCGGCTCAACCCGACGAAGGTCGTCATCGTCGGCAGCGAGCGCGCTGTCGGCCCGCAGGTCGAGGCGACCGTGCGGTCGCTGCTGCCCGAGGCCGTCGTCGAGCGCCACTTCGGTGAGAGCCGCTACGGCACGGCCCTGGCGATCGCCGAGAACGGCTTCGAGACCGCACCGATCGCCTTCATCGCGACGGGCGAGAACTTCCCCGACGCGCTCGCGGCCAGCGCCGCAGCGGGTTCGCTCGGCGGCCCGGTCGTTCTCGTGCCCAGCAGGGCGACCGAGTTGACCACCGAGGTGCGCGAGCTGCTCGAGGGCCTGGGAGTCACCACGATCGTCATCGCGGGCAGCGAGCTCGTCGTCTCTGCCGGAGTCGAGGCCTCGGCGAGCACGCTCGAGGGCGTCACCGAGGTCACCAGACTCTCGGGCCGCACCCGCTTCGACACCGCGTCGGCGCTCAACGACTACGCCTTCCCGACCGCCACGATCGGCTACATCGCGAGCGGCATGAACTTCCCCGACGCGCTCGGCGCGGCGGCCGCGGCCGGTGCCCAGGGGGCACCGCTGCACCTCTCGAACGGTGTCTGCACGCACACGCCCTCGTTGCAGCACCTCGTCGACTCGGGTGTCGGGTCGGTGAAGTTCATCGGCAGCACGGTGGTGCTGCGCTCAACGGTGGCCGAGTTCTTGACCTGCGGCTAGGAGCCCTCAGCATGACTGCACGACGCGTTCTGACGACCGGCGCACTGCTGGCCGTCGGCGCCCTTCTCCTCTCTCCGGTCACCGCGGCCGCGGCGGGCGAGCTGCCCGTGCAGCGGGCGATCGACCGCCCGGGCGCTCCGGTGCCGGTCGAGCCCGCACGCATGATCGACGTCGACCCCGCTGATTTCGTCGACGAGGGCGCCGCGCTGCCGGTGGGGCTGCGGCAGTCGCTCGCGCGCGACGTCGGCTTGACCGGCGCCGAGTGGCTCGCCCAGAGCGAGGCCGCCAACGCGGCCGCCGATGTCGTCGCCGACCTGAGCGCGGTGATCGATGTCGTCGACGCGCGCCTGGAGGGCTACGACCTCGTCGTCACAGTCGAGACGGCGACGGATGCTCGCATCGCCGAATCCGTCGGAGCTCGCGTCGAATTCGGCTCGGCCTCAGCGTCGCGCGTCGCCGAGCCCATTGAGGGCCTCGAGTCCGCCGCCGACCTGCGCGGTGGCATGCCCTACTCCTTCGACGGTTCCAGATGTTCAATCGGGTTTGTTGGTTTGGATACCGCGACTGATCAGCTACAGATGATGTCCGCAGGTCACTGCGAAACCACGGTTGGCTCGACTCGAGCTGCAACTTCCATCAACCGGCCCACAATTTCCGGTGGTGCGGCGGGATCGCCACTAACGACCATCGGCAACGGTGGGCTACACGTGACTGACGAGTACGCGAACCCAGGTTTCGTGGATGAAAACGATGATCCGATCGGGACCTTCTACGACCTCGGCATCACGCCCGTCACCAACGGCACCTGGGTCGGCAAGCCCGAGATCGTCACCTGGGGCAACTCGAGCTCGGGCGCGCCGCTCGCCTCGACGCCCCTGACAATCCGCGACGCAGGCCCGGCCATCGTCGGCAGCACTCTGTGCAAGTCGGGATCGACGACGGGCTGGACCTGCGGCGTGATCACGTTCGTTGACCGGCTTCAGTATGTCGGCAGTGGTGGTCCCGGCTGCCCTGCCTCTGCCGGAGATGACTATTGCTTGGGTGCCATCGAGGCCAACGTGTGCGTTCGCCCCGGCGACAGCGGCGGAGCCGCGGTCGTCGGCTCGCGGGCGGTCGGCATCACGTCGGCCGCGACCAACTCACTCGTCAGCACGTGCACAGTGAGCGGCAACATCGGCGTGTTCTCGACGCTCTACTCGGCCAACCCCGCCTATGAGCAGGTCACGAAGATCTTCCCCGACTGGGAGCCGCTTATCGGCGTCAACGCTCCGAAGCTCGGCACGACCGCGAGCCGCGTCGACCCGAGCGTCAGCTCGATCGCCGGCACGCTCGCGAGCGGCTCGGTGCGGCACACCGTGAGCCTGTCGTTCAACGGCGGGCCAGCATCCACGCGCCCCGTCGGCACGACCGGCAACTGGACGGCTCCGACCGCGGGGCTTCCGCTCGGCGGCATCACTTGGCAGGCCCGCGGGCTCTGGGGCGAAGGCTCGCAGTCGACCCTCGCGAGCGGCGAATTCTTGCGTGCGACCCAAGCCCGACTCGCCGGTGCCGGGCGTTTCGCGACCGCGCAAGAGATCGCCAAGGTGGCGTTCCCGACGCCCGGCGTCGACGTGGTCTACATCGCCAACGGCCTCAACTTTCCCGACGCGCTCGCGGCCGGCCCTGCCGCGACTCTGCTCGGCGGCCCGCTGCTGCTGACCCTCACCAACTCGCTGCCGGCCGAGACCGTCGCCGAGCTCAACCGCCTGCAGCCCGACCGCATCGTGATCGTCGGCAGCCCCGTCGTCGTCTCGACCGCCGTGCAGCAGCAGCTCACCGCCAACTGGGCGGGCGGCAACGTCGACCGCGTGGGCGGCGCGAGCCGCTACGAGACCGGCCGGCTCATCGTGCGCGACGCCTTCCTCGACGGTGCCACGAACGTGGTCGACGAGGTGTACGTCGCCACCGGCGCCAACTACGCCGATGCTCTCTCGGCAGGCGCGGCCGCTGCGGCGAAGGGTGTTCCGATCGTGCTCGTGCAGGGTACGAGCACGGCACTCGACCCCGATACCCGGGCCCTCTTGCAAGACCTGCTCGTGCCGGGCTCGACGGTCTACATCGCCGGCGGCACCAACGTGGTCTCGAGCGGTCTCGCGTCGTCGATTCTGTCGATCTCTGACGTCACCTCGGTGCAGCGGCTCTCGGGCACCTCGCGGTTCAACACCTCGCTCGCCATCAACACCAACGCGTATCCGGCGGCGGGGCCCGACGTGGCCGAGGCCTTCATCGCCTACGGGCTGAACTTTCCCGACGCGCTCGCCGGCGGTGTGCTCGCGGGCGTGAAGCAGGGCCCGCTCTACATCACCCTGCAGAACTGCGTCGAGAGCGGCATGGTCGACCACATGATCGACATCGGCATCACCAAGGTCACGCTGTTCGGCAGCACGAGCGTCATCACGAACAACGTGCGAGACCTGGTGCGCTGCACCTAGAGCTGTTCGGGCACCGTCGGCAGCAGCATCCCGATGTCGCTCGCGAAGGCGTCGGCCACCCGCAGAAAGCGGTCGTCGCCCGTCATCGCGGCCACGTGCTGCAGCTGGGCGATGTGGATGCGGTGGTACTTGGGCGACTGGGCCACGCGCGTGTGCTGCACGCGCATGCCGTACCACGAGGCCTCGCCGACGACCCGCAGCCGGTTCGCGTAGTGCAGCACGGTCTCGGCGCCGCGCGCGAACAGCCGTTCGGCCTCGGGCGAGCCCGTGAGCGCCCACCAGTCGTAGAGCCCGAACATCGCGAACAGGTGCCCGTTGAGCACGCGCATCGGCTCGACATCGCCCGCGTACTCTTCGAACCACAGCATGCCCTCGGCGTCGACGAAGGTCACCCAGGGGGAGTCGGGCAGGGCGTCGTGGCGGTGCTCGTCGGCGAGCGTGGCGAACAGGGTCTGCCCGAAGCGCTGGAACTGCTCGTCGCGGGTGTCGTGGGCGAGGCGGCTGGCGAGCGAGAGCAGCTGGCCCTGGGCCATCGCCGAGTACCAGGGGGCGTGAATGGTGTTGTCGGCCTCGCCGTGCAGCGCGAAGTCGAACGGGTAGGAGGCGTAGCCGTCGCGGGCACGGCGAGCGGCATCGCGCGCGTTGACGATGGCCTGCTTGAGATCGCGCGTCGTGCCGCCTGCGCGGTGCGACTCGAGCGTCGCGAGCGCGAACTGGGCCTGGGCCACAGGGTGCGGGCGCACGTGCCGGGTCTTGTCGCGCCAGACGTGCCGCCCGTTCGGGTCGACCGGTCGGCCCTTGCGCGGCATCGGCTCTGACCGGGCGTAGGGCAGGGCCTCGACCGGCTGCAGGCGCAGGTCGGCGGTCGAGGTCTCGAGCTCGAGGGCGGGCAGCGGGTCTCGCACGCGCTCGATCGGCGCCGGCGGGGTCGAGGCGGGCGTGCGGCGCAGTCGGCGCACGATCGAACCGTAGCCACGGCGGAGGCGGAGCATCACAGACACGCCTGCCACGTTACCCGCCGCCGCGTACTCGAGGCCCCGCTCGAGCGAGGAAGAAGTCAGGACTCCCTCACAGGCGGCGCCTTCAGATGCGAGACCGCGGAACGCGCGCGTGCACGGGATTTCCGCTACTTGGTCACGACACTTCCCGGGTGAAGGCGAAGGAGATAGAGAAGAGAATCAGGGCCGCTGGTGGCGAGCTTGCCCGACAGCGGGGTTCGCATCGACTCTTCATCGTCGTTCACGGCGGAAAGGTCGCGCGCACGACGGTGCCGTACCATGGCGGCGATGTACCGAAGGGCACGCTGTGAGCGATCGAACGGGATCTCGAGCCGGTGCTCGGAAAGGGGTGGCTGCGATGACGACCTACATCGTCGACGTGGAGCGAGAGGGCGATCGGCTGCTCGCCAGCGTGCGCAACCTTCCGGGCGCACACACCTTCGCTGACGAGTTCTCCGCTCTCGACGCAGCGGTGCGTGAAGTCATCGCTCTGGTGGCAGACCTGCCGCCGAGCGATCAGGACGACCTCGACGTCGCCTACGCCTTCGCGGTGCCCGCCTAGACTTGCGGCGTGCGCGTACTCGTCACCGGGGGTTCCGGATTCATCGGGGCGCACATCTGCCGCCTGCTGGTCGAGCGGGGCGACACCGCCGTCATCGTCGATGACTTCGCGAGCGGTGTGCGCGCTCGCGTCGACGGCATGCCCGCCCACGAGCTCGATCTCGCCGAACCGGGGGCGACGCTCGCGCTCGCGCGGGTGATGCGCGACGAGGGGGTCGAGGCGGTCATCCATCTCGCCGCGCGCAAGCAGGTCGGCGAATCGGTCGCGCGACCGCTCTGGTACCACCGGCAGAACGGCGGCGCGCTCACCGCCGTGCTCGAGGCGATGCTCGCCACAGGAGTGCGCGACCTCGTCTTCTCGAGCTCGGCGGCCGTCTACGGCGACGCCGACGGCATTGTGGCCGAAGACTCGCCGACAGTGCCCGTCAACCCCTACGGCGAGACGAAGCTCGCGGGCGAATGGCTCGCGGCCGACGTCGCGCGCGCCGAGGGCCTGCGCGTCACGAGCCTGCGCTACTTCAATGTGGCGGGCGCCGGCTGGCCCGACCTGGCCGACACCGCCGTGCTCAACCTCGTGCCCATGGTGCTCGCGCAGCTCGACGCCGGCGAGGCTCCGCAGGTCTTCGGCGACGACTACGCGACGGCCGACGGCACGTGCGTGCGCGACTTCGTGCACGTCCGCGACCTCGCCGACGCGCACTTGGCCGTGCTCGACGCGCTGCCGCGGCAGACCGAGCCGCACCGCGTCTACAACATCGGCACCGGAATCGGGTCGAGCGTGCGCGAGGTGGTCGAGGGCATCCGTTCTCGATTGACGGATGCTCCCGCCGCCGTCACCCGCCCCCGCAGGCCCGGCGATCCGGCCGCCGTCGTGGCCGACGTCAGCCGCATCGCCGACGACCTCGGGTGGCGGGCGCAGCACGACCTCGACGACATTCTCGACTCGGTCTTCGCCGCTCGCGCGCAGTAGAAACTACCTATCGACCCTGGGGCAGGTCGGCACTAGCGTTCGACTCATCGTGCGGGTCGTTGCCGACGGGCAGCGCTGTCAGAGGAGTCGTCATGGTTCGTCGCAGAATGTCGTGGGCCGCTCTCATCATCGTGGGCGCGATAGCGATCAGCCCGCTGCACCCAGCCGTCGCGGCGATCGATGCCTGGGACGACCCGGTCGTGGTGGGCCCGGGGCGTGAGCTCGCGACGTCTGCACGGCTCGTCAGCGACGGCTCGTCGCTCGTGGCGCTGTGGCAGGTCAACGCAGGTGCTGACACCGAGGTCGTGAGCGCGTTCTCGGCCGACGGTGTGACCTGGTCTCCGTTGCGGTTTCTCTCGGCGGCAGGGCTGCAGGCCGCCGAGACCCAGTTGGTCGCGGGCGGCGGCAGGGTCACGGCGGCGTGGCTGCAGGAGATCGATGACGTCTATCGCGTGCAGGTGGCGACGTCGACCAACAGCGGTGCGACCTGGAGCGCCGCGGCGACCATCTCGCCGGCGGGGGAGTCGGCCAGCGAGCTGCAGCTCGCGACCGACGGCAGCACGATCATCGCGACCTGGGCGAGCCAGGCCGGGCCCGATCGCCGCATCCGGGTGGCCACCTCGAGCAACGGCACCTCGTGGAGCACCGCCCTGCAACTCGACATCGGCGACGATGCGAGAGACCCGTACCCGATCATCGACGGCACGACGGCGGTCGTGGCGTGGGCCAGTTTCGACGACGGCAACTTCATTCTCGAGAGCTCGGCCTCGACCACCACCGGAGCGGTCTGGAGCGCCCCGACGGCGCTGCCCAATGTCGGCGGCCTCCGGCCGCAGCTGGTCTACGACGGAGTGCGCCTCACCGCCGTGTTTCCGAACTTCGAGGGCTCGTTGATCTCGCGAACCTCGACCGACCTGGGGCAGACCTGGCCCGTGGTCGATGTGATCACGTCGGGCATCGACGGCGAGTCGTACCAGCTCGACGTCGTTGCCGAAGGCGAGAGCATCACCGCCATCTGGTGGGTGATCGGCGCCCCCGACTTCGTTCAGGTGGCGTCGTCGTTCGACGGCGGGGCCACGTGGACGGCGCCCGAGCAGCTGTCGACCGGCGGTGCGACGCTCTCGACCCCGCAGCTCGCCATCGAGGGCAACAAGAGAGTGGCGGTGTGGAGCGAGACCGACGGCGCCAACCGGCGCGCGCTCATCGCCACCTCGGCCAACGGCGGAGCCGACTGGAGCACGCCGACCACGCTCTCGGTCTCGGGAGGCAACGCCACCGGCCCGTGGCCCGTGATCGCCGGTTTGACGACGAGCGTGCTGTGGACTCTGACCGTCGGCACCGAGGCGGCAGTACAGGTCACGTCGTTCACCGACTCACCCGACGTCTCGCGCCTCTCCGGCCCCGATCGATACGCCACGGCGGCGGCGATCTCGGGCGAGTTCGACGCGGGTGTGCCGATCGTCTACCTCGCGACGGGCACGAACTATCCGGATGCGCTCTCGGCGGCGTCGGCGGCAGCCGCGCAGGGCGGCCCGCTGCTGCTGACGGCCCCGAACTCGGTGCCCGCGGTGATCGCCGCCGAGCTTCAGCGGCTCGACCCTGCGCTGGTGGTCATCGCGGGCGGCACGAATGTGGTGTCGTCGGCGGTGCAGTCGCAGGTGCAGAGCCTGTTGCCCGATGCGACGATTCGGCGCGACAGCGGAGCCAACCGCTTCGCCACCTCGCTCGTCATCGCCGAGCGCGCGTTCGCGGCGGGGATGACTGCGACGGCGTTCATCGCGACCGGCCGCAACTTCCCCGACGCGCTGTCGGCGTCGGCGGCGGCCGGCGTCGCGAGTGCGCCCGTGGTGCTCGTCAACGGAACCGCGTCGACGGTCGATGCACCCACGCTCGACCTGCTCGACACGTTAGGCATTGACGTGATGTTCATCGCTGGCTCGACCGTGGTGGTCTCGGCAGGCATCCAGACCGCTCTGCAGGGAGTGGTGGATCCGAACAACGTGACACGGTTGAGCGGCGCGAGCCGGTACGACACCTCGGTGGCGATCAACGCGAATCAGTTCGCCAGCGCTGACACGGTGTATCTGGCGACTGGTTTGGGCTTTGCCGATGCGCTCGCGGGGGCGGCCTTGGCGGGGTTCGAGGGCGCGCCGCTCTATGTGATCCCGCGCACCTGCGTGCCCGACGCAGTGCTCGACGAGATCGACCGCCTGGGGGCCAGCAACGTCGTGCTGCTGGGCGGCCTGCCGGCTCTGTCGGCCGCGGTCGAGAGCCTCACACCCTGCTGACGATCGACCGGCGTGAGCGGGCAATCCATGCACGCGAATGAGCCTCAAAATCTCTTGACCACGGGGCGTGATCTGGGGTTATTCTGACCCACGACGCGACGAATTCTCGCGGCCCCCTGCACTGCTTGTCGAAATGGTGACCATGACCTCGTCGCTCCTCGCCTCCCGCACGCCCGCGTCACGCCCGCGCCGGATGCTCGCCGCCCTCACCGCCGCCCTCGTGGCCGTCTCGGCCAGCGTGTTCGGCGCTGCCCTGCCCGCGTCGGCGGCGGGCACGGCGTCGATCAGCGGCACCGTCACCTCGAGTGCCGGCGGGGCGCCGATCGAGGGCATCACGGTCACGTGGTTCGTGTTCGACGAGTTCGGCAGTGCCGCCGGCGGGTTGTCGACCGTGACCGCGGTCGACGGCACCTTCACGCTCGAGAACCTCGATGCGGGCGAGTACACCCTGGGCTTCAGCGACCCTGACGAGGGGTTCCTCAGCACCTACCTCGGCGGCGACCCCGACATCAACAACTCCGGGCGCGTGATGCTGGCCGACGCTGAGGTGCTCACCGGCATCGATGAGACGCTCGACCCGGCTGGCTCGGTCAGCGGCACGGTCACCGACTCGGTGACGAGCGAGCCGCTCGAGGGCATCGAGGTCTTCGCCACCTACTTCGGCGACGAGGGCGGCTACTTCTCCTCCGCCCTCACCGCGGCCGACGGCACCTACACCCTGACGGGCATGTTCCCCGCGGCCTCCTGGACAGTCGGGTTCGACGGCAGGGCCGACGGCTACAGCATTCTCTACTACGACGGCGTGAGGGAAGAGTTCCTCGCTACGCCGGTCAGCGTCGTCGGCGGCCAGACGACGTCGGGCATCGATGCCGCTCTGCAAGAGGGCGGCACGGTCACCGGGTCGGTCGCCTTAGCGTCGAACCCGGTCATCAACGTCGAGGGCATCGACATCGAGCTCGTCGACAACTTCGGCAACACGCAGTCGGCCACCACGCAATTCGACGGCTCGTTCGAGCTGCTGGCCGTGACGCCGGGCGATTACCGGCTGCGGGCCATCGGTTCAGGCGGTCTGCTGACGCGCTGGTGGGATGGCGCGATCACGATCGACACCGCCGAGGTGATCACGGTCGCGGCGGGTCAGACTGTGAGCGGCATCGACCTGCTGCTCGAGGAGGCCGGTGCCATCACGGGCTACGTCACGGGGCCCCTGGGCGAGCCTCTCGAATCGGTCGAGGTGCAGGCCGACCCCGTCATCGGCCTCGACATTCTCTATGCCGTGACCGACGAGTTCGGCGAGTACCGGTTCGACGGCGTCGCATCGACCGACTACCTGATCTCGTACTACCCTCCGGCGAGTCAGAACATCCGCTCGCAGTTCTGGCCGGGTAGCGACCTGCGCTCGGGCGCCACACCGGTGGCGGGTGTGGCCGCCGACACCGTGTCTGACATCGACATTCAGCTGCCCGCCGGCGCGATCATCAGTGGCACGGTGTTCGACGACATCGACGTCGTCGAGGGCATCGAGGTCTACGTCGAGTCGTTGTCGATGCAGGTGGGGCGCTACACGACGAGCGATTCGAACGGCGACTGGATCGTGCGCGGTCTGCCGTCTGCCGACGACTACCTCGTGCAGTTCGTCGACTGGACCGACATCTACGTCGACCAGTGGTACAGCGGTGAAGCCAGTCGAGATGATGCCGACGCCCTCACCCTGCAGGCCGGGTCGACCCTCGGCGACATCGACGCGACGCTCGTGCGTGCGGCAACCGTCACGGGCCAGGTCGTCGATGAACTAGGCGAGGGCATCCCCGATGTTCAGGTCTGGTTCGCGCCAGGGGGTTCGTTCGGCGACGACCTGTACACGGCGACGACGGCCTCCGACGGTGTCTACGAGCTCATCGGGCTCGCCCCCGGTTCGTACCGCGTGCTCACGGGGGGCGTCTTCAACTCTCCGCAGGAGTACCGCACCGAGTGGTTCGACAGCGTCTACGACCCGCAGGTCAGCGACGACATCGACCTCGCGGCGGGCGAGCAGCTGGTCGGCTTCGACATCGAGCTTCTCGAGAACAGCGACCCTGAGCCTCCGGCAGCGGTGACGGTCGACATTCTCGACGAGGAGAGCGGCTACCCGACCTTCGACTTCACCCTGCCCGAGTCGGCCGACGGCTTCGCCTTCGGTCTCTTCGCGAGCCTCAACTTCGGCAACAACGGCGACGGCTACCTCGGCAGCTTCTTCGACCCGCTTCAGTGGTCGCTCGCCGACGACTGGGATGGCTATGACGGCCATGGCCGCCTCATGGTGCAGGCGTTCAACGCCGACGGCTTCGGCCCGGCGGTGCGCGAGCTCGTGACGGTCGGTGACGGCCCCGGCATTCCGTCGACCCCCGAGCCGCAGTTCGTCGCCGCCGACGGCACGTCGTTCACCGTGTCGTGGAGCATCGACGAGGTCGGCGACGGCGTCGACTACTGGGGCTGGGACATCTTCACGGTCGATGAGCCCGGCGAGCCCTACCTGCAGACGGGCTACGAAGAGGCCGACGACCCGTTCTCCGACACTCAGACCATCAGCGGCCTCGAGCCCGAGACCGACTACGAGATCTTCGTCATGGGCTTCGACGACGACAGCGGCGAGAACACCTTCTGGGGTCGCGGCATCTTCACGACCACCGACGGCCCCGAGATTCTGGGCCTCACCCAGACGCCGACGCCGACGATCACCGGCGGGCCGCGTCTCGGTGGAGTGCTCGCGGCGAACGCCGGCGTCTGGAATCCGGGGCCGGTCGTGCTCGAGTACCAGTGGCTGCGCAATGGTGCTGCCATCGGCGGAGCCAACTCGACCACCTATGAGCCGACCGTCGCCGACCTGGGCGCCGAGATCAGCGTGCGGGTCACCGGATCGAAGACGGGCTACGTGACCGTCTCGCGCACCTCTGAGCCGACGGCGCCCGTGGTCGACCTGTCGACCCTGACCGACGAGCGTCTCGCCGGCGGCGACCGCTATGCCACGGCGGCGGCGATCTCAGGCCAGTACGCCTCCGACGTCGACGTGCTCTACATCGCGACGGGCACGAACTACCCCGACGCGCTGTCTGCCGCGGCCGCGGCTGCGTACCTCGGGGCGCCGCTGCTGCTCACGTTGCCGACGCGCATTCCCGATGTGATCGCCGATGAGGTCGTGCGCCTGAACCCCGATGTCATCGTGGTGACGGGCTCGGCGACGGTGGTCTCGAACGCGGTCTACGCCGAGCTGCAGGCGCTCGTGCCTGGCGCCACGATGCGCCGCGACGCCGGCACGAGCCGCTACGACACCTCGCGCATCATCGCCGAGCGGGCCTTCCCGGCAGACACGACGACGACCGCCTACATCGCGACGGGGCGCAACTTCCCTGATGCGCTCTCGGCGTCGTCGGCGGCGGGTTCGCAGGGAGCACCCGTCATTCTCGTGAACGGTCTCGCACCGACTCTGGATGCGCCGACCGAGGCGCTGCTCGCCGACCTCGGCGTCGAGCGCGTCGTCATCGCCGGCAGCGGGCTCGTGGTCAGCGCCGGCATCGAGACGCGGCTGAACACGCTGTTCGGGTCAGAGAACGTGTCGCGGCAGGCCGGCCCGAGCCGGTTCGACACCTCGGTGGCCATCAATGTCGACCGGTTCGACAGCGCCGACATCGTCTATCTCGCCAACGGGCTCGGCTTCGCCGACTCGATGGGCGGGGCGGCGCTGGCCGGTCGCGGCGATGACCCGCTGTTCATCGTGCCGAAGAACTGCGTGCCCGATGCCGTGCTCGATCAGATCGCGGCGCTCGGGGCGACGAAGTACGTGCTGCTGGGCAGCTCGGTCGTGCTGACGTCAGCGGTCGAGAACCTCACGCCCTGCTGAGTCGACGACAGTCGCGTCAGTCGAAGCGGCCGCGCCACGACCGGTTGCGCGCGGCCGCGAAGGCTGAGGTGACGAAGAGCAGCAGGCCGCCCTCGAACAGCAGGTAGCTCTCGGTCATGCTCACGGTGGCGAGCAGCACGAGCGTCAGCGCGGGCCAGACGTAGACGGTGCTGCGGCGGTCGGCCGCGACGAGCCAGGCGCGCACGAAGGCGAGGCCGAGCGCGGCGAGCAGCACGATGATGCCCGCGAGCCCGAGCTGCAGCCAGATGTCGGCGTAGGCGTTGAGCGCCGAGTCGGGCTGCACGCCGCTGCTCGACCGCACGCTCGAGAAGGGGTAGATCTCTGTCGGCCACGGTCCGACCCAGCCCCAGCCGAGCACCGGCTGCTGCGCGACGAGGTCGCCGACCGCCGACCACACGCTCGTGCGCTCTTCGACGTCGGCAGCAGCATCCACCACCCCGACGAGCGGGCCACGGAAGACCCAGGCGAGCACGCCGAAGACGATCGCCGAGATGAGCAGCACGCTCTGCGTCGCGCGTCGCGCAATCGGCTTCTGTCGACGGATGATCACGAGTGCGAGCCCCACGACGAGCACGGCGGCGAGCACGAGCAGGGTGACGGGCGAGCGTGCGAACACGATCGTCGCCGCCGCGAGGGTGAGCGAGTAGGCCGAGAGCCCGCGCGAGACCGAGCGCGTGCGCACCTCGATCCAGAAGCTCAGCACGGCGAGGGCGCCGAGAAAGGCGAAGGCGTTGCGGGTGCCCGCGAGACCCTGCACGGGCCCGCCGGAGGCGAGATCGCCGGAGATGCCGAGCCATAGGAACGGAGTGTCGAAGAGTATTCCGCTGAGCACTTCGAGCACGAACGACGCCGTGAGAATCACGCGCAGAGCGTTGCCGACGGCGCGCACGAGCTGAATGAGGTCGCGCACGAGGGCGAGGTACACGCCGAGGAAGCCATAGGCGAGCGCGTAGGCGATGCCCCCGACGGTCGCCCAGGTGTACTGGCTCCAGATGACGCTGACGGTGAGCAGTGAGAACAGCGCGATGAGCGAGATCGGCAGCACGCCGCGCCACTCGACCCGCTCGGGCTGCGCGGCCAGGCTGAGCCCGGCGAGCACGACGAGGCCGGCGAGCACGGCGAGACTGCCGGGCCAGCCGAGCAGCGCCCGCACGGCGAACGTCGCGAGCGAGACGCCCACGATCGCCTCGGTGAGCGCCTGCGTGAAGCGGGGTGAGCCGAGCAGAGCGCGCGACGTCTCGAGAATGCCGTTGCCGGGTGCGCGATCAGACGGGTCGACGGATGCTGCGCTCATCTGTCACCCACTCTCTGCCCTGGCGCTCGGCGTCGTGCGGCCCAGTCAACCACTGCGCGCGTGCGCGCGGGCAGTTCGGCGAGGGCGTGGTCGATGTCGAGGCGCAGCTGCCCGCGGTCATCGCGCGCGTCTGTCCACTGCTGAACCGTGCTGGTGCGGTGCCAGGTCTTCTCGTACCGTGCGGTCGTCGGCACGGCGGCGCCGCGGGTGAGCAGGCGGAGCGCCCAGAAGATGTCGCTCCACGAGCCGTGCTCGTCGCGCTCGGGCATGGGGGGCACGAGTGCGCGCCGCATCACTCCGCGGAAGAGCATGCCCAGCAGGGCGGGGTCGCCGTGCTCGATGTGCGCGATCGCGCGCGAGAGACGACGGATGCGCGAGCGGCTCGCGAGCACCGAGTCGGCAGCGAGCGACGCCGCGAGGTCGGGGTCTGAGTGCGACGACGACTCGAGATGCCCGCACGCGATGGCGGCGTCGGGGCGTCGATCGAGAGCGCGCTCGGCGTCGAGAATCCACTCGGGGCCGATCTCGTCGTCGTGCGGCAGCCACATGGCGAACTCGGTCTCGGCGCGCGCCATGAGGTCGTTGACGTGAGTGACCCAGCCGGGAGCGAGGGCGCGCGCGCCGACAGTCGTGACGTTTGACAGATCGGCGACGTGCTCGCGCACGAGGGCCAGCGTGTCGTCGTGCTCGTGCGCGTCGGAGACCACGATGCGGCAGTGCTCGTGCAGCCGCGCGATGTTCGCCTCGACCATCGGCCGCCACGGCGCCGAGCGGTGCAGCGGAATCAGAACGGTGGTGCGCATCATGACGCCGAGTCCTCTCGCAGCAGCGTGTCGACGGCCGTGGCGGTGGCGAGAGCCGCGCTCGGGGCCGTCGTGAGCTTGAGACTGCGGGGCAGGGCGACGCGGCCGTCGAGCGCGACTGCGGCACCGTCACGATCGTGCAGGCGCGACTCGTGCTCATGGATGTCGGTCGAGCCCTCGCCGATGATGACGCCCGTGCGCACGGAGAGGGCCCGGGCATCGGGCGAGAGCAGCCCGAGCTCGACGAGGGCGGCCGTCTGCTCAGCGGCTGCCGACTCGGCGTCAGTGCTGCCGTTCGCGGCCTCGACGGCAGCCAGCAGTGCGGTCGAGGCGAACGATCGGTGCTCGTGTGCGATGCGGGCGTGCGGGTACCACGAGGCGTAGACGCCCGAGCTGCGGCGCACGACATCGCCGAAAGGGCCGAGCACGAGCGTGACGGTGCGTGCGCTCGCTTCGGTGTCGAACATCACGGCCGACTTGGCGCGCAGGTTGCGCGGGCTGACGCTGACACCCTGCACGCCGTGACCCTGCCAGTGCCAGCGCGCGTCGACGAACGCGGCTGCCTCGAGGGTGCGCTCGACGCAGTCGGGCGACCGGGGGTGCGAGACCCGCACGCGCACCCGGTCGTCGGTCTGGTCGACAGCCTGCACGCGTGTGGCGGGCAGCACCGTGATGCGGTCGGAGCGCGCCGCGATGGCCGCGACCACGAGCGCACGCAGCGCATCCGGATCGACCGCGCGCTCGGCGGTCGCGAAGGCCGGCACTCCCGTCTCGTCGGTGTGCGGTTCGCGGGCGGCGAGCTGGTCGATCGCCATGCCGAGGTAGGGCGGGCGGCCGAGGCCGGCGTGCTCGTCGTCGAGCGAGCGGTAGACGGCCGCGAGCTCATCGGGCCGCAGCAGGCTGTCGCGCATGACCAGGTAGTCGAACGGGTCGCCGACGAGGGTCGACCAGTCGAGGGCGTGGCCGAGCGCGCGTTCGACCACCGGCGCGAACGCGAGCGCGCCGCTCAGCATGCCGGTGCGGGTGGAGGCCGTGCCGTGCGCGTAGACGAGCCCGAGATGAACCTTGCCCTCGCCGACCGAGCTCGTCTCGAGCCACAGGTCGTCGTTCTGCTCGATGAGCGTGACCGTTCGACCGGCGTCGGCGAGCAACAGGCTCGTGAGGCAGCCGAGAATGCCACCGCCCGCGACGATCACCGAGCGCGGGTCGTGCGACTCGATCATGGCCGCGGCGAGAGAGTCGACGTCGAGGGCTCGGCCGCCGTGACCGGCTCGGGCTCGCGGGGGCGCTCACGGTCGATGGGCGGCACGGTGACACCGCGCAGCCGGCTCGCTGTGGCGAGGTAGACGAGCAGCACGAATCCCGCTTCGATGAGCAGGCGCGACTCGGCGAGGCTGTGCACGAGCAGCACGGTGAAGAGCAGCCCGGGCAGTAGCTGCAGCGCGGGGGTGGGGGCGTGGTCGCCGAGCGGAGCATCCACCGACCACGACAGCACGCGCGCGCCCGTCGTGACGATGAGAATCGTGAAGACGATCAAGCCGACCCAGCCGAGCTGCATGAGCACATCGAGCCACGCGTTGTGGGCCTGCAGGTAGCGAACCCCCTTGATGATGACGAGGTCGTCGAAGGGCTCGACCCACGGCGCCCAGTAGCTCACCCAGCCCCAGCCGAGCACGGGCCGCTGCTCGGCCAGCCCCGTCACGGCGGCCCAGATGTCGAGGCGGCCGGTGAGGTCGTCGCTGCGGCCGAGCAGGTCGAGCAGCTGCTCGCGCAGAGCGAGGGCGACCACGACGAGGCCTCCGGCGGCGAGAGCCGTGAGGCCGTAGAGCGTCAGCTGCCCGCGCGTCGAGAGGCGGCGGGCGACGATGATCAGCATGAGGGCGACGAGGGCCACGAGCCCCGCGACGATGACGGTCGACGAGCGAGTGAGTGCGAGCGTCAGCAGAGCGGCGCCGAGCCAGGCCCACCCGGCCACGAGCGACACGCGGCGCTCGGCGAGCTGAATGGCGAAGACGATCACGGCCAGGAGGGCGGCGAAGGCCAGCAGGTTGGCGTTGCCCGGAATGCCCTGAATGCGCCCGCCCTCGAACAGCAGGTTGCGCGACCAGAAGAACGGCAGCGGAATCGGCTCGTCGTACGACACCCACAGCGGCAGCACGGGGCGCCGGAAGATGGTCGCGACGACGAGTTCGAAGACGAGCGAGAGGCCGATGATGAGCCGCAGGGCGACCCCCAGCGCGCGCAGCAGCTGTTCGAGCGAGATCGTGTGCGCCATGACCACGCCGACGAAGGCGGTGGCCACGGTGACGATGACGCCGAGCGCGGTGGCGCCCGGGTAGAACGACCAGATCGTCGAAGCGGCCATGAGGCCCAGCAAGGTGCCGAGGGCGATCGGGATGCGTCGCAGACTCACCTTCCGTCGCACCGCGACGACGGCCCAGCCGACCACGATGACGAGCGCGACGACGCCCCAGCCGTACCACGAGACCGTGTAGCGCCACGCGTCTCCCGAGAGCAGCGTGAACATCGTGAGCGCGGTGAGGGCAACGCGCCGGTCGCGAAGCCAGAACATGGATGAGAGCCTACCCGCGGCAGGGGTGCGGGCATGGTGAGCAGACTTCGCACCCAGCCCGTTGCGGGCGCTACCGTACACCTGTGGAGTTCACGTGGGCGAGCGGGTCGAGCGACGCGCTCTGCATCCCGTGCGGCGGTACACGCCCGGTCGAGTACGTCTTCGCATGGCAGAACGAGCTGGGCGGCCCGATGCGCGGAACCCGCTGCCTCGAGTGCGCCTCGATCACGATCGAGGGCGGCGACGTGCCGTTCACGCCTGACGACGCCTTCGTCGACGACTACGTGCAGTCGGTGGGCGGCATCGATGCCATGCTCGCCAATCTCTACCGCGTCGAGGCGCCCGCGAACGCGCGTCTTCTCGATGTGGGCACGAACTACGGCTTCACAGTTCGATTCGCTCGGGATGCTCTCGGCTGGCAGGCCGTCGGTGTCGAGCCGTCGTACGCGGGTCGGCGGGGCGCGCGCGACCTCGGCATCACGATTCTCGACCAGTTCGTCACCGCCGAGACGCGGCTCGACGAGCGCTTCGACCTGATCGTGGCCTCCGAGGTCATCGAGCACGTGCCTGATCCGCTCGCGTTCGCCCAGGCCCTGCGCGCACATCTTGCGCCCGGGGGCGCTCTCGTGGTCACGACCCCGGCGGCCGAGGTGGTGGCGCCCGCGACCCAGGTGCAGGGCATGCAGGCGATCAGCACGGGCGGCCACCTCTTTCTCGTGACGGCCGAAGGGCTCGACGCCCTGCTGCGCCGTGCCGGCTTCGGTTCGGTGTGCGTGCAGCGCGAGGGTCAGTCGCTGTATGCCACCGCTGCCGTCGAACCGGATCGAGCCCTCTCGGCGGTCGCAACCGGCCCGTCGCCGATCGAGGTCGCCGACTTCGTGGCGGCGCTCGCCGCCGACCCGACTGTGCCGCCCGCTGTGCAAACCGCCATGGCCGTGCGTCACTACCGGGCGCTCGTGAATCTTGGGCAGGATGCTCCCGAGGTCGAACTCGACACCTTTCGACGCGTGGCAGAGATCTACCCGCTCGACCTCGCGCGCCCCCGCGACGTGATCGCCGCGTTGCCGCGCCTCGCCCCGCTGCCGCTGCTCGTCGCCCCGGCGGCATTCGCCGCGGGCATGCGACGCGTCGTGCACCGCCACGGTTGGCCCGAGGCCGTCGACTTCTTCGAGCTCGCCGACGCCGCCGTCGCCGAGCAGCGTCGTCGGGCCGAGACCCACGACGGCGACGCCCGGCTCATCGAGGCGCAGTCGCGCGCCCACCGCCTGCTCGCCCTGCTGCACACCGACCCGCCTCGCGCGGTCGCCGAGTGGCAGCGCCTGCTACAGTCGGGGCAGCTCGTCGACCCCGCGAGCTGGACGGTGCGGCTCTTCGTCGAGGCGAGCGCCCTCGGGCTGCACTCGCTCTTCGACGAGGCGCTCGCGCCGATCGCCAACGCCATCGTCGAGCTCGGTGCCGATGGGGGAGAAGCGCACGCCGTCGCCGCGATCGACGCCGCCTACCTCCTGGCGCGGGCCGCCGCCGGGCACCGCGACCGCTGGTGCGCCACGCAGTGGATCTCGGTCGCCGAGAACGTGCTGCAGGCCCGCATCGACGTGCTGTCGGACGAGTGGATGTCGGTCGCGCGCGAGCTGCACGCGACCCTGCGCGCCGAGCTGGCCGAGCTGCGGCCCGAGGCGATTCCGTCGGTGGTGCCCATGCCGGGCCCCGAGCACGAAGCCATTCTGTGGGCGAACGCCGAGACCGACATCGTGCCGGGTGCCGTGAGCGTGATCATGGCCCTCTACCGGGGCGAGGCCTACGTGCGCGAGGCCCTCGAGTCGGTGGCTGCGCAGACCCTTGCACCTCTCGAAGTGATCGTCGTCGACGACGGATCCCCCGACGACTCGGTGGCGCTCATCGAGAGCCTCTCGCTGCCCGTCGAGCTGCGCATCGTGCGGCAGAGCAACGCGGGTCAGAGCGCCGCACGCAATGCGGGCATCCGCGCGGCACGGGGTGAGTTCATCGCGTTTCTCGATCAGGACGACGCCTGGCGGCCCGACCACCTGGCGGTGCTGGTCGAGACGATCGAGGCCGATGCCGCTCTGGCCTGGGTCTACGGCGATTTCGACCTCATCGATGATGACGGCAGCACGCTCGTGCGCTCGTACCTCACCGAGACGAAGGTGCTGCTCGACCGTCGCACGGTCGCCGACCTCGTGCGCACCGACATCATGGCGCTGCCGTCGGCGAGCATCATGCGGCGCTCGGCCCTCGTCGCAGTGCGCGGCTTCGACCGCCGGCTGTCGGGCTACGAAGACGACGAGCTGTGCATCCGGCTGTTCCGCGCGGGGTGGGCCGTGGCGCCGCAGCTGCGCACGCGCGCCCGCTACCGCACCCACGGTGCCAACGCTTCCGCCTCGGTGGCCTTCTTGCGCAGCCGGCTGATCTTTCTGCAATTGCTCGTCGAGCACTACCCGAGCGCGGCGACGGCGTCGACTCCCGCGGCCGAGCTGGCTGCCGAGCGGCTGCTGCGTTCGACGACGGCTGAATACTTCGCGGCCCTCGTCGCGGGCGACGACCGGCTGGCGCGCACGATCGCGTGGGCGATCGAGCGACTCGTGCCGCTGTCGTCAGCGGTCTCGTCGTACCACCGCATGGGCCTGAGCCTCATGCGGCGACCGCGACGGATGCGGGCAGCCATGCGCGTGGCCGGCATCATGCCCGGCCCGCTGCGCCGTCGGCTCGTGCCGCCCATGGCGCTGCAGGCGCGCGAGCAGCTCAGGCGCCGCAGCCGCGGCCCCGCCGTGTTCGATCTCAGCGACCGGCCCGACTGGGTGCGCAACCACTGAGGGCTCGCGCAGCGTGAGCGAGCATCCGCCCCCCGCGTTCTGAGGTCTAGACGAATGCGCCGACGCCCGTGATGGCGCGCCCGACGATGAGGCTGTTCATCTCGCGCGTGCCCTCGTAGCTGTAGAGCGCTTCGGCGTCGGCGTGGAATCGCGCCACGTCGTAGTCGAGCACGATGCCGTTGCCGCCGAGCAGCTCGCGGCAGAGGCCGACGGTCTCGCGCATCGACGTGGTCGCGAAGGCTTTGGCGAGCGAGGCGTGCTCGTCGCGCTGCACGCCGTCGTCGAGCATCTGCGAGACGCGCGTGCACAGCGCGATGCTCGCCGTGATGTTGCCGAGGCTGCGGCTCAGCAGGTCTTGCACGAGCTGGTGGCTCGCGATGGGCTTGCCGAACTGCTCGCGGGTCTTCGCGTACTCGACCGCGGCTTCGTAAGCGCCGATCGAGGTGCCGACCGCAGCCCAGGCTACTTCGGCGCGGGTCAGGCGCAGCACGGCGGCGGTGTCGCGGAACGAGTTCGCGTTCTGCAGCCGGTGCGACTCGGGCACGCGTACGTTCTCGAGCGTGATGTCGGCGTTCTGCACGATGCGCAGGGCCTGCTTGCGCTCGATCTTGGTCGCCGTGTAGCCGGGCGTGCTCGTCGGCACGATGAAGCCCTTGACCTGGCCGTCTTCGGTGCTCTTCGCCCAGATGATGGTGATGTCGCTGAAGGTTGCGTTGCCGATCCAGCGCTTGCTGCCGTTGAGCACCCACTCGTCGCCCTCGCGGGTCGCGGTCGTGCGCAGGCCCTGCGCCGAGTCGCTGCCCGAGAGCGGCTCGGTCAGCCCGAACGCGCCGATGATCTCACCGGTCTTGAGCTTCGGCAGCCATTCGGCGCGCTGCTCGGGCGAGCCCGCGACGCCGATCGAGCCCATGGCGAGGCCGTTTTGCACGCCGACGTAGGTAGCGATACTCGCGTCGACGCGCGCCATCTCGAGGGCGGTCCAGCCGCCGTAGACGGCGCTGTAGTCGCCCGCCTTGGTCTCCTCCCACAGGTTGCCGAACACCTGCTGGTCGTGCAGGCCGGGCAAGATCTGGCGGGGGAACTCGGCGCGATCCCAGTAGTCGTTGACGACCGGCTTCACCTCGCTCTCGAGAAAGGTGCGCAGCCGCACGAGCTGCTCTTTCTCGTGGTCGCGCAGAAGTGCTTCGAAGCCGTAGAAATCGCTGGCGAGCGTGGGGAAGGTCATGGCGCGAGGCTACGCCCGCTGCCTGCGCGCGGCCAGCGCTTTGTGCCGCGACCCCACGGGCGCCCCGCGGCGGGCTCTGCCCCTTGTCGAGAGGGCACGAACTGTGCGGGTCGTCACCCGATCGTGACCGGCGGATGCGCTCGAGGTCTTCTCGCCTTCGTATGCTGGCGGCATGAGCACTTCTCGCGGCGGATTCGCGATCGGCATGGGTCTCGTCGTTATCAGCAGCCTCCTGCTCGCTGGCTGCGCCACGGGCGAGCAGTCGGCGGTCGCGCCCGAGGGAGCCACCGTCGAGGCGCCGGCTGACAGTGAAGCGCCGCTGCTGGTGCCGAGCGACTTGCCAGTCGAAGCGCCGACCGACGAGATACTCGAGGCCATCGACGAACCTGGAGAGCAGACCTACCCGCGCACCTGGCCGCTCGACGCCTGGACGTCCGTGGCAGTGCCGGCCGCCCCGACCCCGAGGCTCACGACGACCTGCTCGCGCTTGCTCGACGAGGCGGGCCGCCCGGTCGGAGTGCGACTGCTGACTGTTCAGCCCACGATCTACTCGGTGGCGGTGCGCCAGGCCGGTGCCACCGTCTGCGCGTTCGCTTTCGACCTGCCGAGCGGCACCACCACGGTGATGCTGACGCTCTTCGCCGACCTGGGGCCCAAACTTTCGTCGTCCCTGTCGTGCTCGTCATCGGGGGTAGGCGTCGTGCCGACACAGTGCAGCGGCGCCGTGGGAGTCGGCAACGGTTTCGCGAGGCTCGACTACGAGCTGCCGTTCGACGCCGACTACATGGAGGGCCGCACTGAGGCCCAGGCGATTCTGCAGGCAGCGCAACGCGAGCTCGAGTTTCCGGCCGGACTTCGGCCGCCGCCGTCGACCAACAGCGCGGCGATGAGTTCTTCGCCTGAACCGTGTGATCCGAGCGCCGAGCAGAAGGCGGCGGTGTTCAGTCAGGTCGACGTGTACGACGGCCGCACCGACGTGTACCGAGCCAGCAATGAGATCAATTCCGTGGGCACCTTCACGCACGAGCGCATCGCGGTCAAGGGCTGCGCCTGGTACTTCGGTTGGCAGTCTGCCTCGATCTCGATCGTGCCCTGGGGCGGGTGGGCGGTCGGCGAGCCCGGAGTCGTCGGCACTCCGGTCGACGTGCTCGGCGCTGATGCCGCGTTGCGCACTGAGAGGCCGTATCTCGACTACACCACCGGCGACGAGCGCGACATGGTCGAGGTCACGCTCATCACGAGCGCGCGCGGCAGCGTCGTCTTCGTCACGATGCAGGTGTTGCCCGGCCAGCTGCCCTACTGGCGTGAGCGCCTCGTCGGCATCACTGAGGCGATCGTCGGCACCGAGCCCTGACGACAGCACGGTCGCGCTTCGCCCGCATCGACACGCGATCGTGATTCGCGGATGCGCCCGAGGTCTTCTCGGCTTCGTATGCTGGCGCCATGGGGTCTTTTCGGTCGCGCCTGATCGTGCTCACCGCAGCACCGTTGCTCGTCGTGAGCCTGTCGGCGTGCGTGCCTGCATCAGAACCCGAGCCCGGGCAGCCGCAGACCCCCGAGGCGACGCCGACCGAGACCGTCGCGGCTCCGACTCCTCCCGGCCCCCGCATTCCGGTGACGTGCGAAGAACTCTTCGCCGGCCTTGACGGCTTCACGGGTGACCCCGCAGAGCCCGTGGAATTCTCCTCGGCAGCGCCGGTTCAGGCGATTCTCGACCAAGCCGGTTTCGCCTTCTGCCAGGTCGACGGTCGCCTGGGTGCCACGGCCGTGTCCATCACCAGCATCGTGGGCGTCGACTTCGACGTGTCCAAGATTCAAGGTGACATCGACACGTTCGAGCAGTACGGCGGCATCGACACGATCAGTGGTGGCGAACTGTCGTGGACAGAGTGCCGAGCGGCAGATCAGCCCGGCTACTGCCTGACCAACGTGTATGCCAACGGCTATCTGTTCGAGTTCTCGACGAGCCCTGAAGGTTCGATAGCGGCAGATTTCGATGCCGCGCTGCGTTCGTTCGCGCAAGAAGTAGGTTCGCGCATGGCCGCCTGGCCGGCTGCCCCGCCGCCGTGGGTCGCACCCGAGGGTGCACTCTCATGGTCGAGCGAGTGCGACACCGACGTCGCTGCCACCGACGGCGGCGTTCGTGCTGCGATGCCGTTCGACTCGAGACCGCCCATCTACTGGGGCAGTGGTGACGGGTTTCCGCTCATCTACACCGCGCTGTCGCGCCAGGGCTTCATGGAGTGCGCGTGGGAGAGCAGCGGCGAAGATTTCGGTTTCGCTGTCGTGATCATCGCGCCTGGTGCCGGGTGGATTCTCGAGCAGGGCCAGACTCTGCCGGGTCGACCGATCGACTACCCCGGAGCCCTCGCGGCGACTGTCGTCGATGAGTCGCAGAACTCGAGCGTGGTGGTCTGGATGGTGATCGACGACAGCCTTCTAGTCATCGATCTCGACACGGGCTATCTCATCGACGACCGACCAGGTGAGATCGCCGCAGCGTTGCGGGTCGCCGACGCGGTCGTCGCCGATTTCGGGGCCCCGTAGGAGTCGCCGCCGACGGTCGGCTAGCGTGAAAGCTCCGACCCAGGAGGACCCGTGCTGCTGCGCATCGAGAACACTCCGCGCCCCTATGCCTGGGGCTCGCACACCGCGATCGCTGATCTGCTCGGCACGGCACCGTCGGGCGGGCCCGAGGCCGAGCTGTGGCTCGGCGACCACCCCGGCTCGCCGACGCGGATCGTCGGCGGGTCTGACGAGCCCGACCTCGCCGCCTACCTCACGGCGCGAGGCGAGAAGCTGCCGTTCTTGCTCAAGGTGCTCGCCGCCGCCGAGCCGCTCTCGCTGCAGGCCCACCCGACCATCGCGCAGGCGCGTGAGGGCTACGCCCGCGAGAACGCAGCCGGTATCGCGCTCGACGATCCCGCGCGCAACTACAAAGACGAGCTGCACAAGCCCGAGCTCATCTACGCGCTGAGCGACCCGTTCATCGCGCTCGCCGGGTTCCGCCCGGTCGAGGCCGCGCGCGCCGAGCTCGCGACGGTCGATGAGCCGTGCGTGAACGAGCTCATCGACCGGCTGACCGGTGACGATGCGCTCGCCGACACCGTGGCCTGGTTGCTCGAGGGCGGTCAGGAGATCACCCACCTCGCCATGGCGCTTGCCGATGAAGCAGGGGATTCGCACCCGCACGACCCTCATGGCACGTGGGCGACCGTTCGTCGCCTCGCGCACTACTACCCCGGTGACCCTGGCATCGTGCTCTCGGTCTTCATGCACACGGTCGTGCTGCGCCCGGGTGAGGCGCTCTATCTGCCGACCGGCAACATCCACTCGTACCAGCAGGGGCTCGCGATCGAGGTCATGGCCGCGAGCGACAACGTGCTGCGCGGCGGGCTCACCCCCAAGCACGTCGACGTGGCCGAGCTCATGACCGTGCTCGATGCGCGACCCGTGCCCGAGCCGCGCATCACGCCGACCACCCTTTCTGCGGGAGTGCAGCGCTTCGAGCCCGACGTCGTCGATTTCGCCCTCACCGTCATCGACGCGGAGGCCGCCCACCGCGGCGTGAGCGTCGACGCGCGCGGTCGCGCCATCGTGCTCTGCCTCGACGGGCGGGTCACGTTGCAGGGCTCGCTCGTGCTCGAGCGCGGGCAGGCCGCGTTCTGCGATGACGCCGAGCTGAGCATCCACGGCGACGGCCGCATCGTCGTCGCGACGGGAGATCACCCCGCCGCCTAGGCGTGCATCCCGGCGCGTACAGACAGGTCGGGTACCCTGAGGGCTACGCACCGGGGGGTGAGTGCTCGTGGGGGTTCTGAAAGCGGCAGGTGTCGCGCTGCTCGTGGTCGCGCTGACCGGCGGCGCGCTCGTCGATCCGACGCCGACGACCGAGCCATCGCCGACTGCCGAGCCGGCGCCCACCGCGACGCCGAGCCCCGACGCCCCCACCCCGGAGACCACGGGCACGCCGACGCCCGAGCCGACCGTCGAGCCGCCTGTCGATCCCGCGCCCGTGACCGCGCCCGCCCCGACTGCGGCGATGACGATCGACCGCATCGCCGGGCCCGACCGCTACTCGACCGCCGTGGCGGTGTCGCAGCAGTCGTTCAGCAGAGGTGCCCCCATCGTCTTTCTCGCGAGCGGCATCGACTACCCCGACGCCTTGAGCGCCGCGCCCGTCGCGGCGGTCGCGGGCGGGCCGCTGCTGCTCACGGCACCCACGGGCCTCCCGGCCGTCGTCATCGCCGAGCTGCAGCGCCTCGACCCCGCGCGCGTCATCATCGTCGGCGCCGAGGTCGCCGTCGGTGCACGTGTCGCGCAGCAGCTCGTCGAGCTGGGTCTTGCACCCGAGCGCGTCTCCGGCCGCGACCGCTACGCGACCGCTCGAGCGCTCGTGCGCGCCTTCATCGACGACAGCACCGTCGCGTATGTCGCGACCGGCCGCAATTATCCGGATGCTCTCGCCGCCGCTGCGGCCGCCGGATCGATCGGCGCTCCGGTGCTGCTGGTCAACGGCCTCGCGTCGAGCCTCGATGCCGACTCGCTCGCACTGCTCGATGAGCTCGGCGTCGACCAGGCCCTCGTGGCCGGCGGGCCGACCGTGGTCTCAGAGGGCATCGAGACCCAGCTCGAGAACGCCGTGACTTCGGTCGAGCGGCTGTCGGGCCGCGACCGCTACCTGACCGCCCTCGCGATCAACCAGCACGCCTTCACCGAGGCCGACCGCGCGTTCGTCGCGACGGGGGCAGGGTTCGCCGACGCGTTGGCCGGCGCGGTCTTTGCGGCGAGCGAGCGGGCTCCGCTCTACTCGTCGCCTGTCGCATGCCTGCCTCGCGCCTCGCTCGACGACATCACCGAGCGGCTGCAGGTGGCGCGACTGACTCTGCTCGGCGGCCCGCCCGCGCTGGGCCCGCGCGTCGCTGCCGGCGATGCCTGCTCGACCGTGGCCGATGACCGTGCGACGAGCATCGCCGAGCTCTCGACGGCACTCTCGCACCGCATGGCGACGCTGTCGGGCCGCTACTCGGTGAGCGTGCGCGAACTGGGCGGGCTCGAGACCTCGGTGAGCCTCAACGGCTCCGACATGCAGGAGCCGGCGAGCGTCATGAAGCTCTTCGTGGCCTACGCCGTGCTCGACCGCATCGACGAAGGCCGACTGAGCTTCGCGACCGCGACGCGCTCGGGCGTGAGCGTGCAAGAGTGCCTGCGCGTGATGATCCATGTCTCCGACAACTACTGCCACTGGGATCTCGTGGCGCTCATCGGCAACCAGAACCTGAACAACAAGTTCTGGACCGAGGGCTACACGCGCACGGTCTACGAGGGCCGCAGCGGCAACGGCACCTGGTACTCGTCGAAGCGCACGAGCACGAACGACGTGGCACTGCTGCTCTCGCGGCTCAACGACGGCACGCTGCTGAGCCCCGCCTCGACCGACCACTTCATCGGACTGCTCGAGACGCAGGTCTGGCGGCACCGCCTGCCGGCAGGCATGCCCCCCGGCACCCCGATCGCCAACAAGACCGGCTACCTGTGGGTATCGACCGGCTACATCCACGCCGACGTCGGCATCGTCTCGAGCCCGCACGGCCCGATCGTGGTCGCGATCATCGGCAGCCGCAACGCCACGGCGGCGGGCGTGCGCGCGCTCGGTCGCGTGGCCTACGAGCACTTCAACGGCCCCGTCTCGACGACCGCGGCCTACGCCGACACGAACCTCATCACGACCCGCACGGTCTCGTACTACCAGAACGCCGGCAACACCCAGCTCGGCGTCATCGCCGCCGGGCAGCGGGTCGAGGCCTACGCGAGCGCGCGCGACTGGTACCGGGTGGCGTACGGCGGGCGCTACGTCTACATCCACTCGTCGGCGCTGCGCAACTACTACGACTACCCCCGGCGCTGACCGCCGCTAGAACTTGGGCAGGTACGACCGCACGTCGACGGGAATCTCGTCGGAATCCCACGGCAGCAGAATACGGTCGGGCTGCCCGTAGATGTAGGTCTCGGTTGGCATGTTGATGAAGTGCGTCTCGGCCTGACTGAGGTTGATGAGCAGATGCCATACTCCGACCGGAATGCGCATCTGCATCGTGCCGCGGGCAGTGAGGTGCACGCGCTGCAGCACCCCTTCGGTCGGCGAGCCGGGGCGCCCGTCGTAGAGCAGCGCGAGCATCTCGCCGACGGCGATCGAATAGCGGTCGACCTTGCGCTCGTGCCGCGCCCAGCCCTTGATCTGGCCGGGGAACAGCGAGGTCTGATACACGTGCACGATCGGCTCGGGGCCGAGGTCGGGCTGCCCGTTGTAGAGCTCATGCAGCGACCCGCGGTGGTCGACGTGCACGGGCGGCCGTCGGGTGATGACGCCGTCGATGATGGTCGCGGTCGAGCGGCCCTCGGGGGTCACGGTCTGCACGTCGGGAGTGCCGGGAAGCGTCGGTTCTGTCGACATGTGCTCAGTATGCCCGCAACGGCCACGCTCGTCAGCGGTCGCGCCCGAGCCGACGCAGGCGGCGCAGCGGTGCGGTTGCGCGCCACGACAGCGTCGAGCGCGTGGCCTCGAGCTCGGCCCGGGCCGCGTCGAGCTGCTCGAGGGCGGTGCTGAGGCCGTCGCTCAGCTCGTCGCGGCGCGCCTCCAGTGCCGTCACCTGCGCGCGACGCTCGCGCTCGGCCCAGCGCCCGAACTGCACGACGATGTCGGCGGCTTCGCGCGCGCACCACTGCTCGACCTCGGCGTCGCGCCCGCTCGTGCAGTCGTGCGGCTCGGCGCGCGCCGCGCCGTCGGGCAGCTGGGCGACGACGCGGCCCCAGCGCTCGTGCACGCGCGGCGTGAGGCGGTCGTTGAGGTAGCGGCGCAGCATCCCGGGGGCCGATTGATCGGCGCCGTGCAGGGTCGTCGCCGCCCCCACGAGCGCGACCCCCCAGCCGTGCGCGCGCAGGTGCGAGCAGGTGTCGAGGTCGACATAGGTGAGCGGGTAGAGCGAGGGGTCGGCGCCGCCGATGTCGTCCCACGCCCGGGTGCGCACGAGCAGGCCCTTGCTCGTCACCCAGTCGAGGCGTGCGACACCCTCGGGGCGCTCGAGGTGCGAGGTGTCGGTGCTGCTCCAGGCGAGCAGGTCGTCGGGCACGCACCACCCGCCGTTGAAGCGGTGCACGGCGCCCGACTCATCCACGCGCACCGAGCCGAACGCGCCCACCTCGAGGTGCTGATCGGCCGCGTCGACGAGCGCGTCGAGCCAGCCGGGCAGCACGACCATGTCGTCTTGCACCCAGACGAAGAGCTCGGTGCTCACGTGCCGCCGCCCGGCGTGCAGCCCGCCCGCCCAGCCCAGGTTCAGTGCGGGCTCGACGGTGCGCACGCCGACCGCGTCGACATCAGCGGCGATCGACGTATCGACCGGCGCGTCGAGCGGGTTGACCACGCACACGATCGAGAACGGCGTGCGTGCCTCGTGCCCGACGAGCGAGGCCAGGCAGTCGACGAGCCGCTGCGTGCGCCCGAGCGCGACCACCACGAGCGTCACGCGAGCGCTCGCGGCATCGGGGTGGTGGTCGGGCAGATACACGGTGAACTCAGCCTACGAGCGGGCCGCTTCATGGCCGACGATTCTCGTGATTTGTGTATGATCCTCACACAGCGCGACGGCCGTCGAAGCTTCACCTTTTCGCAGAAAGAGCTTCGCCCGTGAGTCACAGCAACCGTCGGCTTCGCGCCGCCGCCGCCGTGGGTCTCGTTCTGTCTCTCTCCCTGGGGTCGGCCATCGCCCCCGGGGTTGCCGCCGACGCCTCCGGCGACACCGCCAGCATCTCCGGTGTGCTCATCATGCCGGACGGCCTCGCCATACCCACCGCAGGCCAGCAGCTGCGCGTGACCAAGGTGGCGTCGGTGAACGGAGTACCGACGGGCATCGTGGGTACGACGGTCGCCGCTGACGGCAGCTTCGTCCTGAGCGGGCTCGCCGCTGACGAAGAGCACCACATCCTCTTCTCCCAACTGTCAGGCTCATCGGTGCTGCGCATGTACTACGGCGGTGCCTTCACGTTCGAGGCGAGCGTGCCGCTCGTGCTCGCGCCCGGCGAGAACCGAGACCTCGGCTCGATCCAATTGCATCGCCCCGGCTCGATCAGCGGCTCGCTGTCGAACGAAGACGGCACCGACTTCACCCCGGCGATCACGATCGTGAGCGGGCCATCGCCGCTCGTGGGCACGGGGCCGACATACAATCGCTTCGCACAGACGTACGTCATCGGCGGCCTGTACCCCGGCAACTATGTGGTGCGGTTCGCCGAATGCTGTCAGGGCCTGACCTGGAAGTCGGTCTACAACGGTGAGTACTTGACTGCAGAAGCGGCAGTTCCCATTTCCGTCGGCCTCAGTGAGAACGTCACGGTCGATGCGACGCTCCCACCGGCACGGTCGATCTCGGGGGTTTTCTCCGTCGACCGAGACCCCAGTGTGACCACGCCGATTCTCAGCACGATCAGCCTTCGACCTTTCCCGGGGCTCGAAGCAGGCACGCCGCAGCGCGGTACGCAGGTCTTCGCCGAGGGCGAGTTCGTGCTGTCCGGAATCGAGCCTGGCGCCTATCAGATCTGCGCTCGCGATGAGGGCTCCCGGCAGTACCAGGCCATCTTCACCCAGTGCTTCGGGCAAGACGATGCGAATCCTGACGGCGTGCCCGTCATCATGGGCACGGAGTCACGAGGTGGCATCGACCTGACGGTGCAAGGAGCCACGCGCATCACCGTGTCGGGCCTGGGGCGAGCTGATCCGGCGGACGCCGGTGCACGTATTCCCATCACCCACAGCTATGCGTTCTTCTGGCGGTTCGACGAGCAGCAAGGCTTCTGGGTTCGAGAAGCACAAGCCTCCTCCATCGGCGGTGGGTTCGGGATCTTGTCGAGCCCGCCGATGCGCGAGGGCGACTATCGGGTGCAGTTGCAGTACCTGGTCGACGGAGAACTGTACGAGCCAACTCGGCAATACCGCGAGTACTGGCCGGGCGGAGTCACGAGATTCACTGAGGCCGAGATCATCTCGCCGGTTCGGGGCGAGCTCGTTGATCTCGGGCCGACTGATGTCTCGCCCACGCCTCTCGACATCACTCGATTGTCGGGCCCCAACCGCTTTGCGGGGTCGGCGGCGATCTCGCGCGAGCTCATTCCGACTCCGCCCGTGAACGTCGTCTACATCGCGAACGGGCTCAACTACCCCGACGCCCTCTCGGCCGGCCCCGCGGTCTCGGCCGAGGGCGGCACTCTGCTGCTCGTGCAGCCGAACCTCATTCCGGCCGAGATCGAGACCGAGCTGCGACGACTGCAGCCAGACCGCATCGTGATCGTCGGCAGCACGCGCACCGTGAGCGCCGCGGTCGAGACACAACTGCAAGCGTTCGTCGATTCGCCGAGCGACATAGAGCGTCGCAGCGGTACCGATCGCTACGACACCGCCCGCCGCGTGGTGCGCGAGGCTTTCGAGGGCTCGACCGGCATGACTGTCGTGATCGCCACGGGCTCGAACTACCCCGACGCGCTCGCCGCCGGCCCGGTCGCCGCAGCCCTGGGTGGGCCAGTGCTGCTGGTGAACGGCAACCGCCCGTCGCTCGATGCCGCGACGGTTGCGCTGCTCGACGAGCTGCAGCCTGAAGCGTTCCTCATTGCGGGCGGCACCAACACCGTCAGTGCCGGCATCGAGGCTCAGCTCTTGAGCCGCACCTCTGAGGTGTATCGCGCTGCGGGCCGTGACCGCTACGAGACCGGGCGCATCCTCAACAGCATCTTCGTGCCGCAGTACGGCTTCAGGTACAACGAGCTCGGCGGCACCGACCTGGTCTACGTCGCAACGGGCACGGGCTTCGCCGACGCTCTCGCGGGCGGTCCTCTGGCAGCGCGCGACGGCGCTCCGCTCTATCTGACTCCGCCACGCTGCTTGGGCGCGGGCATCGTCGATGCGGTCGAAGACCTCGGCGCCCGCGAGATCGTGATTCTCGGAGGGCCCCCCGCCGTGTCGACGGCGGTCGAGGCGGGCGTCGAGTGCGCCGTGAGCGCGACGCGCGGTGAGGCGACCGAGCTGCAGCGCGCTCTGGGCGAGCTGCTGGCCGCTCGTGAGCCGTGACGACGCACGCCCGGTCGGTCGCACGGTGGGCCTAGCCTAAGAGCATGTCTTGGCTTGTCACCGGCGGTGCCGGCTACATCGGAGCCCACGTCGTGCGTGCCCTCACCGCGGCGGGCATGAGCCCCGTCGTGCTCGACGACCTCTCGAGCGGGCACGCCGCCTTCGTTCCGGAGGGCGTGCCCTTCGTGCGCGCATCCATTCTCGATGAGGCGGCGGTGGATGCTGCGCTCAGCGACCACGGAGTCACCGGAGTTATTCACGTCGCGGGCTTCAAGTACGCCGGCGTGAGTGTGCAGCGCCCGCTGCACACCTACGAGCAGAACGTGACGGGCATGATCACCCTGCTCGAGTCGATGCAGCGCCACGGCGTGCAGCAGTGCGTGTTCTCGTCGTCGGCTGCCGTCTACGGCGCCGTCGAGGTCGACCTCGTCACGGAAGACACCCCGAAGAACCCGACGTCGCCCTACGGCGAGTCGAAGCTCATCGGCGAGTGGCTGCTGCGCGATCAAGAGGTCGCGGCGGGCCTGCGGCACACGAGCCTGCGCTACTTCAACGTGGTCGGCTCGGGCGACCCCGCCGTGCGCGACACGAGCCCGCACAACCTGTTTCCGCTCGTGTTCGAC
>SXGT01015559.1_pt1 | contig 48903 bp, 39 predicted proteins | sample 3176221 | NCBI WGS metagenome assembly SXGT01 (sample SAMN11356862, study PRJNA531348) | freshwater metagenome | isolation source: freshwater sample F1-120 | place: China: Fuxian Lake, Yuxi | collected 2017-12-25
ACTTTACCAACTAAATCAGCTCCAACGTCAGCAGCTTTAGTATAAATACCACCACCTACACGTGCAAACAATGCAATTGATTCAGCTCCCAACGAGAAACCTGTTAATACCTCGATAGATGTTTTAACCGTGTCTTCACCTAAGCCAGCGAACATTGAAAGGAATGCAATGAACAATCCTCCTAATCCTAATACCGCTAAACCAGCAACACCTAAACCCATTACAGTTCCACCTGTGAAAGAAACTTTTAATGCTTGTTTTAAACTTGTACGGGCCGCTTGTGTTGTACGAACGTTTGCTTTAGTAGCTACCTTCATTCCAATATATCCTGCAGTGGCAGAAAATACCGCTCCTATGATAAATGCAATAGAAATAATCCAACTAGAGTGAATTGGTTTTCCGTTTACTTCATGAATTGTTCCTGAATATGCCAATAGTATTGCAGCAAATAAAACGAAAACACTAAGTACTTTCCATTCTGCTTTCAAAAATGCCATTGCACCATCGGCAATATAACCAGCAAGCTCCTGCATATTTTTATCTCCTGCATCTTGCTTACTAACCCAAGCCGATTTAATTGCCATTACTAACAATCCTAAAATCCCTAAAGCGGGCACTAAATAAATTACGTATTCGTTCATAGTCTTAATTAATTATTGTTTTGTATTTCTCAATTAAATATATAGTGTAGAAAATCTGTTTGCCTACTGCCTATTTGTTTTAATTGCCTATTGATTTAGGGGTGCAAACTTATGTAAAATATAGTAAATATCAAAAATTATTGATTTTCAGGCACTTACTGGTTTATTCAAGTGCTCTTTTGTTGAAAATGATGTATCCGAAATGGAAAAGAATGGAAACAGGATCTTTCACCTGATCGTAGTAATTGGCTGATAAACTCATTGGTCCGACTGGAGTGTGCCATACAAAACCTGCTGTTGCTACATAATGCTGTAATGCAAACGGAATTCCAAATTCTGTTTTTAAGTCTGCCGTTTTAATCAATACTTGATAAGGCTGATAAATATAACCTTCTGCCCTAAATTCAATTGTCTTCCTGATGTTGACGACAAATTTTAACCCTCCAGCCATGTATTTATGTGTCCTGTAATTTTCATTGAAAATTGTTCTGCTATCGGGAGTTGGTTGAAACGCTTGTGCTGATAAAATACTGGAGGTGTAATTTTGAAAGAGCGTTTGGGTTGAATAAACGCCTTCTCCAAAGAGTCCGATTTTAAATGCCCCTCTTCTGTTAAAATAACGCTCACCCGTTAATTTAAAAACCAACCATTCGTGATGATTTGAATTTTCGCTTGTATCAATAGACGTTGAACCGGGAGTATTTATCTCTAATCCATAAACATATCGTCCGCTTATTCTTAAATACTCTCCCTGATTTGCATATTGTTTCCTGTTCAATGAATTTATTTCATAATATGCCTGTCCGGTAACCACATCAAAATTTGTCTGATCAGCGGTATCTAGTTGTACAAAAAATGGTGTTTGATAATATCTGTCGGTAATCCTGGCTACTCCTGCTCCACCAACTATTCTTCCTTTTTTTCCTGTTGGAAAACCAATGTTTAAATTTCCGTGTTCTTCGCTTTGAATTAAATAGGCAGGTTTGGTATCTTCTAAAAAAGCACTGCTACTTTTGTAATAATCCCATTTGTTCCAGGTCACACCGGGTTCAACAAAAATCGGAACTCGAGAAGGAAAATCAAAACGGGTTTTTAACTGAACCGAGCTGTACAATTTTCCAAAGTATGCGTTTGCCATAATTCCTGCTGCAAATCTTCCCAAATAATTGTATTGAACTCCTAAATATCCGTCACTAATCGGACGATTGGAAAAATCTCCACCGAAATCAGTAATTAAATTTCTTTCTTTTTTGATTCTCAAATACAAATCATAATAACCGGTTTGCGGATTGTATTTTGCTTTAGGATAAATGTATTTTATTTTATTGTCGGCAGATAATCTGAAGTAACCTTCTTTCATATCTTCCATACTTACTATTTTATTTTTATGACGCAATACTTTTCTGACGTACTCCGATTGTTTTTTAGTTAAGCCTTCGATATAAATATTATCAAAAACTATTTTGGGTTGCATGCCTTTAAAGTTGCTTCTCTTAATTGCTAATTCTTCTTTTGTAACTCTTTTTTCTACAAATGTTGTGATAAAATCCATTTGTCGCATAGCCGCTGCATAACCACTATCAATAAGTGGTTGAACATTGTTAAATTCAAACAAGCCAACATCTGTTTTGGGTTCAATGATTACTCCTCCCTCGCATAAAATATCGTAATTAGATTTACTCTGAAGCATGGATTTAATTTGCGATAATAAATTATCTTCATCAGGCGGAGGATTGTTTCCACTAACATTGCTTCCAATCATAAAATCAGGAAAGCATTCATCATACATTACATTGGAAGGAAAATTATTATACAATCCTCCATCAAAAAGTAATTTGCCATCTACTAAAATGGGTTTGATATAAAAGGGATAAGACATAGAAGCACGGACAGCTTCTGCCAAATCCCCATCTCTGAAAATTACAGATTCTTTTTTTTCAATATCGGATGCCACACAACGGAATGGAATAAACAAACTATCAAAATTGTAGTTGGCAACTGCTGCTGGACCCGCAGCCAATTCCATCATACCAAAATCCATTGCAACAGGAGAAATTAAATTTGTAGGAAGTGTTGAAACAAATGCTGAATCCAGAGATAATTTAAAAGTAATCCAGGAAGCATTATCATCAGTGCGTTTAAAGTAATAAGCATATTTCTGGTCAATTATTCCTTCTGACCAATTTTTAAATCGTTCTGTTTTTACCAATTCTTGCAATTGAGCAGGAGAATAACCCATGGCATACATGGAGCCGACAAGCGCTCCCATAGATGTTCCTGTAATATAATCGATGGGAATATTATTATCCTCCAACGCTTTTAAGACACCAATATGCGCTATTCCACTTGCAGCACCGCCACTTAAAACAACTCCCACTTTTTGTGCTTTGGCAGAATTTGGAGAAAGAAACAGCGACACAAAAACGGTTAAGAGTAGTAATATATGCTTTAAAAAAGTCATAGTTTTTTGTTGCTTCACAAAGCTAGTAATAATATTGGGAACATTGTCTATTCCAGCCAACTAGTATTAAGACGAAATATTCTCAATTAGTTGCTTAAAATAAGCTGGGGCTTTTAGCAATCGTGAGCCATACCAGGAAAAAATCTCTCCGTCAACAATCAATACTTTTGCATTTGGGCAAATAGCTTTGAATTCCTGAATGTGTTTTTCTTTGAAAGGATAAGGTTCTGAGGATAATAAAATAATTTGGGGGGTTGCTTTGGCAATTTGTTCTGCTGTTACTTCAGGATAACGGACATCTTCAAAAACATTTTTAAATCCGCATACTTTTAACATTTCGTTAATGAAAGTGTTATTTCCGGCAACCATGAATGGATTGTTCCAAATGAAATATCCAACATTTCGGTCCCGATAGCTATCGGGATCGGAAATATTATTTCGGAAGTTAAAATTATTAAATTCTGATTCGATTTTAAGTTTCAGATCAGTTGCTTCCGATTGCTTACCAACCAAAGTGCCAATACGGGTAATCATATCGTATGCGTCTTTCAAAGTATAAATATCGCTCATCCATACATTGTAATTCTTCATCAGCTCTTCTATCTGTTCTTTGTCGTTTTCTTCTTTGTTTCCAATAATTAAATCAGGATTGAGTGCTTTTATTTTTTCGAAATCATATTTTTTGGTTCCGCCAACTCTTGTTTTTGAATGAAACCATTCTTCGGGGTGAACACAAAATTTGGTGATGCCAACTACTTCATCACGTAAACCTAAATCGTAAAGTAATTCCGTTTGGGAAGGGACTAGGGAGATAATCCTAATCGGTTTAGAGGATAGTTCTAGTTTACGATTTAACTGGTCGGTATAAATTGGCATTTTCGAATTTCAGATTTCAAATTTCAGATTCCGCTAACAATTTGAAATCTGAAATTATTTCGTTAAAGCATTAATAATATCGTATCTCGTAATAATATACGTTCTATCCAATTTAAAATCTTTCACTAACACTGCTGGATTTGTATCTGTTATCATTGCTGATAATGAATCAATCGGAGCAGAAATATCTACAAAAGGAAAAGCTCCTTGCATAATCGTTTCTATTTTCTGAGATTTTATTTCAGGGTTTGCAACCACTTTCGAATACAAAATACTTTCGTTTAATGAACCTACTATTCTACCATCATTGGTAACCGGAATTTGTGAAATATCCATTTTGCTCATCACCTTCACTGCATTTCCAATAGTATCAGAACTTTCAACTGTAATTAATTTTCCGTTGGTATTATTGTTTACTAAATCTTTTGCAAGCAATCCTTTTTTATCGAAAAATCCTTTTTCCATCATCCACTCATCGTTGAACATTTTTCCTAAATAACGTGTTCCGTGATCGTGGAAAATAACAACTACTACATCGCCTTCTTTTAATTCATCTTTTAATTGTAACAAACCCGCAATAGCTGAACCTGCTGAATTTCCAGCAAAAATTCCTTCGCGCTTTGTAATTTCACGCGTCATAATTGCTGCATCTTTATCCGTTACTTTTTCAAAACGATCAATTATACTGAAATCAACATTTGCTGGTAAAAAATCTTCCCCGATTCCTTCGGTGATGTAAGGATAGATTTCGTTCTTATCAAAAACACCTGTCTCCTTGTACTTTTTGAAAACCGAACCATAAGTATCAATTCCCCAAACTTTGATGTTAGGATTTTTTTCTTTCAGATATTTTCCTGTTCCGCAAATTGTTCCGCCTGTTCCAACACCAACTACTAAATGAGTAATTTTTCCTTCTGTTTGTTCCCAAATTTCCGGACCGGTTTGTTCATAATGTGCCTGAGAGTTACTCAAGTTATCATATTGATTCGGCTTCCAAGCATTCGGAACTTCAGCAACTAAACGAGATGAAACAGAATAATATGAACGTGGATCTTCGGGGTCAACATCGGTAGGACAAACAATTACATCGGCACCAAAAGCGCGCAAGGCATCTACTTTTTCTTTTGATTGTTTATCGGTTGTAGTGAAAATACATTTATAACCCTTAATGATTGCAGCAATTGCCAAACCCATTCCGGTGTTCCCGCTGGTTCCTTCAATAATAGTTCCGCCTGGTTTTAATCTGCCATCTTTTTCTGCATCTTCCACCATTTTCAAAGCCATTCTATCTTTAATAGAATTTCCAGGATTGAACGTTTCTACTTTAGCATAAACTGTTGCTTTTATTCCTTTTGTAAGGTTATTGATACGAACCATTGGAGTATTTCCAATTGTTCCGAGAATGTTTTCACTTGCTTTTCTGAATGACATAATTGTAGTTTTAAGCCCTTCGACTACGCTCAGGGTGACAAATTGATTTTTGTTTATGAAGGCGAAATTACGAAAAATAGAACGCAGATGACACTGAAAAAAGGGATAAAAAAGGATTTTTTATTTGTTTTTATTCGTAATTCGTGAAAATTCGTAGTTCGTAGGATTAGGAGAACCTTATCGCCTTTACAGGAGTAATTTTAGAAACAATGAAACTAGGAACTATCAACATCAAAACACAACAAATTAATGTTCCGGCATTCAGAAGCAAAACATCCATTACATTTAAGTTAATCGGAATCTGAGAGATGTAATATATTTTTTCATCCAAAGTGAATATTCCGAAATACTGCTGAAGAAGTGCAATACCGATTCCGAAAATATTGCCTAACAACAATCCTTTACCAATTAAATAAACTGCATTGTACAAAAATATTTTTTGAACGCTTCCATTGTTTGCACCCAATGCTTTTAATATTCCAATCATATTGGTGCGCTCTAAAATCAAAATCAACAATGCAGAAATCATATTTATTCCAGCAACAATCACCATCATCACCAAAATCATTATCACATTAATATCCATCATATCCAACCAGGAAAAAATAGATGGGTTGGTTTGTTTAATTGTCAAAGCCACCAAACCTTGTCCAATTAATTTGTCCACATCATAACCAATATCATCAATCTTTTTATAATCTTTAATGGCAATTTCAAATCCTGCTACTTCATCCTCTCTCCAACCATTCATTTTCTGAATTCTTCTGATATCCGTCAAAACAAGCACTCTGTCAATTTCCTCCAAACCTGTTTCATAAATTCCAGAAATATAAAAGTCTTTCCCTGTTGTTTCTGTTCTCAATTTTGTGCCCACGCTGTCGAATCTGTCAACAATAAAATAAATAATCATTTTATCATTTAATTTCAAATTCAACTTATCGCTTAAATATTTAGAGATGACAATGTTTTTTGAAACAGTATCTTCGACAGTAAAACTTTTTCCCTGAACAAAATTCTTATTTAAAAAATCCCAATTGTAATCGGAAGAAACACCTTTTAGTAAAACTCCTTCGTTATCTGTCTGAGTTTTTATAATTCCGTTTTTGGTAGCATAAACCGAAATGTGATTGATATCGGGATTGCTTTTTATATCCGACAAAAAAGGTTGGATTTTACTAATAGGCTTTGGCTCCGCACTTGTATTGTTATCATAATTAGAGATTTGAATGTGTGAATTAAAACCAATCAATTTGGCTTTTATCTCGTTTTGAAAACCTGTTACAACAGCCACAGCTAATATCATAACTGCTAATCCAAGTGCAATACCCAATACAGATATCCGCACAATTGGGCGTGATAGTTGATTGGAAGCACCAGAACCCGAAAGGATTCGTTTAGCAATGAAGCGTTCGATACTCAAAATTTATTAGCTTTGTTTGATTATTCGTTTACACAAAAATACTATTTTACAACCAATGTCATTTCGAGCTTGCCGAGAAATCTTTAAAATTGTTATTCTGCTCCTATTTGCAGGTTTTGCCAACGCTCAAGGCATTACCAAAATAGAAACGGCTGTAAAAACCATCAACGATATAAAGGTTGGTGCCGACAAAACAACTGAATATCTTCCATTATTAAAAGGTAAATCGGTAGCAGTTGTTGCCAATCAATCGTCCATGATTAAAAATACACATTTGGTTGACAGCCTTATCTCATTAAAAATTTCGGTTAAAAAAGTATTTTGTCCTGAACATGGTTTCCGTGGGTTAGTTGATGCCGGAGAAAAAGTAGATACTGAAAAAGATAAAAAAACCGGATTAAACATCATTTCTCTTTATGGAAAAAACAATAAAAAGCCAAAACCCGAAGATTTGAAAGATGTGGATGTTGTGATTTTTGATATTCAGGATGTAGGTGTTCGTTTTTATACTTACCTCAGCACTTTACATTATGTAATGGAAGCTTGCGCTGAAAATAAAAAACAATTAATTGTGATGGACAGACCAAATCCAAACGGACATTATATTGACGGACCTGTTTTGGAAGATGCGTATAAATCATTTTTAGGATTGCATCCTGTTCCAATTGTTTACGGAATGACCATTGGAGAATATGCGCAAATGATAAACGGTGAAGGCTGGTTAAAGGAAGGAGTAAAATGCGATTTAAAAGTAATTACATTAAACAATTATACTCATACAGACATGTTTGAATTGGCTGTGCGACCATCACCCAATTTGCCAAACATGAGTTCTGTTTATTTGTATCCAAGTTTGGGATTGTTTGAAGGAACTGTTATTTCGGTAGGACGAGGAACTGATTTACCTTTTCAGGTAATTGGGAGTCCGGATTTAACAAAAGCAAATTATACTTTTACTCCACAACCAAAGCCTGGTGCCATGGAACCAAAATACAAAGGAGTATTGTGTCACGGACATAATTTATCGGAGTTCGGAAAAGAATATATGAAAGACATAAAAAGAATTTATTTATTCTGGCTGATGGGAACGTATGCGAACACGACTGATAAAACAAAATTCTTTGACGAGAATTTTAATTTCCATGCAGGCAATGCTACATTACAACAACAAATAAAAGATGGAGTAAAAGAAGATGTAATTCAAAAAAGCTGGGAACCCGGAATTACTAAATTCAAAGTGGTGAGGAAGAAGTATTTGTTGTATAAGGATTTTTAGGAAAAACACCTCCAATAATAAATGTTACTTGAAAAAAATTTGCAGGAAATTGAAAATTTATTTTCTGCTCAAAAATCTTTTCTGATTAAAGCAAAAGCAACTATGTTTCTCTTTGGAACAATGGGTGTTTTGTATGTTCATGTAAAACTTTCAGGTTATCGCAAGCCAATACCTGACTGGGAAATATATATGGCTGATGCGATTGTTGCAACACTTATATATGTTTGTATTGCTGTAATTCCTTTGTATAAGTTTCTTGCAGACAGAGCTTTGTTGAAAATGACATGGGCAATAAAAACCTCAATCATAAAAAATGCTCTAGAGCCGTATACAAACGATTATCATATATCCTTTAAGGGACTTTTGCCTGATGATGATATTGATGACCTTAAGTTGCAAAAAGGATTTTTGCAGTTTTGTTATGGTGATGATTTGATATTCGGGACTATAAATTCAAAACGTTTTCGTATTTCCGAAATACATAGTGTTTCTCCTCTTAAGAGAAATTTTGACGGAATAATTGGAATTATTTTGCTGAATAAAAAAGTAGATCAGGAACTTGAAAAAAAAATCAAAGCAATTGTTTCTGATAAAAACTTTCCATCATCCTTTTCCATTACTACAATTAAAAACAAAGTTGTTCTTACTTCAAAAGGAAGAAAAAAGCATTTTGAATTCAGTATTAATAAAAACAGAATAAACAAAGATGACCTAGATAAAGATTATTCAGAATTTCATACATTTATAAGTCAGATGAATGATTTAAGTCGATTATAACAAATTATAAAACACTGTGCTACTCTCAAAAAAATATTTTTTTCTTCTTTTCACCATTTTCTTTTTTCAATTTTCTTTTTCTCAAAAACTAAAACGTGTTCGTCATTTTGGAAAAAATAAAGGACATTTAAAAATGTTTTTACATACTCCTCCTAATGTTGACAAGAGTAAACCAGCGCCAATGGTAGTTGTATTACATGGCTGTTTGCAATGTGCAACAAAAGTTCAGAAGCAATCGGGTTGGAGTAAGTTGGCTGATGAGAATGGTTTTTATGTTTTGTATCCGCAACAGCGTAGAATAAATAATCCGGAAAGATGTTTCAGATGGTTTAAGCGTAGACATACAAATAAAGGTCGCGGAGAAAATGGCTCAATCAAACACATGGTGGATTACATGAAAGCGAATTATAATATTGATTCATCCAAAGTGTTTGTAACAGGCTTATCTGCAGGCGCAGCAATGGGTGTTATAATGATGGCAGATTATCCGGAGACATTTAATGCAGGAGCTATTTTTGCGGGTGGTGCTTATAAATCAGGAAACGGTTATGTGAGTGCGGCAATGGCATTTGTTGGCTGGAGAGTGAAGCCGGCAGAAAAATGGGGAAACATTGTGCGCAAACAAAATCCAAATTACAAAGGAGAATATCCACGCATGATAATTTATCAAGGCAATAGTGATTTGATTGTGAACAAACGCAATGGAGTTGAAATCATGAAACAATGGACCAACCTTCATCATATTTCTACAACACCTTCAGAAACTATAGATGGTTATGTTGGCGTGAAAGACATTCACAGATTAGCTTATAGCAGTGCGACAAAAAAAGAAGCAGTTGTTTTTTATAAAGTTGATAAACTTAATCACGCTTTATTGATTGATCCAGGAAAATGTAAAAACCAATTCAACAGACGAACATTTTTTTCAAAAGATAAAAATTACAATTCAACATTGTTTACAGCCTATGATTTCGGATTAATCAAAGCACCGGAAATTGATGGTCCGCACACTGCATTTTTAAAAGAAGTGGTGACTTATACTGTTCCATTAACAGAAGGCTCAAGTTACGAATGGACATATCCGGAAAGTTGCACATTGGTAACCGATCAAAACAGAAATGCTATTTCACTGAACTGGGGAGCATCAAGTGGTTGTATTAATGTTACGGAGACGGATGCAAGCGGCTGTAAAAAACAATACAAGACAGTGTTTGTAAGTGTGAAGGATTTGAAATAGGCCATTTACAGAGGAGAATCAATCTCCTAACTGTCCCCCGATAGCTATCGGGGCCGTGCTCCGACACGGGATCTCCCTGTTAGTAGCGCTGTCTGCCCAATGATGAGATGCCGTGTCGCGGCACGGCATGACGACTTGCGAAGAAGAACAACCCTTACAAATATCTCATTCAAAAATTTCGCCTCACAAACCATTATCAGCAATTCATTCAAGGTTATTAACAGTATTAACAATTAATAAACTACCTATTAATACTATACATTCAGACGTAATTAACATGTCAATGTTAATTACTTTAATTTCCTCACTTAAAAGCCTTTCCTAAGTACTCTAATTTTGCTCTATTAAACCCAAATTCATAACTGCTATGAAAAGAGCACTTTACGCATTGTCATTTTTAGCTTTTGTTTTTTTATTGCCTCTGGGACTTAGTGCCGGGGATGATAAAAATCCAAAAACTGCTGAACCTGCCCGTCCGTTAAGCGGAGTCGGTAGTGATGCAAAAGCAGAAAAGATACTGGCTACTTTTGAGATTCAATCTTTCAAAGTAAGCAAAGATGGAATGGTAAGTTGGACTTCAAAAAACGAATCGGGATCCTTACCTTACATAGTTGAACAATTTATTTTCGACAAATGGGTAACGGTTGCAAAAATAAACGGAGTTGGTAGTCCGACCCCAAACTCTTACTCTGTTCCGGTAATTTTAAACAGTGGTGAAAATAAATTCAGAGTAAAACAAAAGGGTTATGATAAGATGAGCAAGTTTTCGGATGCTGTTACTTATTATTCAAAAAAGGAAGCTGTAACGTATTCGATAAAAAATAAAAATCAATTATTAGAATTTTCGAGTGACACTTATTTCATTGTTTACAATCCTTACGGAGCTATAGTAAAACAAGGATATGGAAATGCATTAAACATTTCGGAATATGCAAAAGGTTATTATTGCTTAATCTATGATAACAAATTAGGAGGCTTTGAAAAGAAAAAAGTTTGGTTCAAAAATAGTTTCTGTCCAATAGTTATAACCCCTATTCATGTCTTCAAGAAAAAAAAATAACTCCAAAGCATCAATAAAAACAAAAAGAAGAGAATTCTTTTTGATTCCTCTGGCTATTTTGATTCACTTTTTTAGTTTGAAGTAGGCAAGTTTCAACTTGCATTCGCGAAAATCCCCACAGCCTCCTTTTTCAAAAGGGGAATTGATTATCCTACAGATTTTGCTTCTAGTTATTTAATCATGAGATCCCAAGCCTGCCCAGAGCGTAGTCGAAGGGTGGCACGGGATGACGGTTTAAAATGAATTTGAAATTTGAAATTATTTTTAATGTCTCTCTCCTATTTGTTGTCTCCACATAGCATAGTACAATCCTTTTTGCGAAAGTAGTTCTTCATGCTTTCCTTGCTCTGTGATTTTACCTTTTTCCAGACAGAAAATTTTATCCGTATGCATAACTGTGCTCAGGCGGTGCGCAATCATAATGGTAACTTGATTTTTATTTTCAGAAAGTGATTTTACTGTGTTACTTATTTCTTCTTCAGTAATAGAATCCAAAGAAGATGTAGCTTCATCAAACACGAGTAAAGAAGGTTTCCTTAACAAAGCTCGAGCAATTGATAATCGTTGTTTTTCTCCACCTGATACTTTTACTCCACCTTCTCCAATCACCGTATTAATTCCTTTATCAGCACGATCTAACAAACTTTGGCAGGCTGCTTTTTTGAGAACATTCATGCATTCTTCATCCGTTGCATTGGGTGCAACAAACAATAAATTTTCTTTAATTGTTCCTGAAAAAAGTTGCGTGTCTTGTGTCACAAAACCAATTTGCGATCTCAGGTTATCAAGATCAATTGTATTGTAATTATTTCCGTTGTATTCTATTTTTCCATCGAGTGGTTGGTACAAACCAACCAATAGTTTCACCAATGTGGTTTTCCCAGAACCGGAAGGACCAACAAAAGCGATTGTTTCACCTTTGCATACTTCAAATGAAATTCCATCAAGAGCATTATTTGTAGCTGTTTGATGTTTAAAACTGACATTTGAAAATTCCAGTTTATCTATGCCATTAATATTTACAGGTTGCACTGGTTTCACATCTTTAGGAGTATCTAATATCGCTTGGAAATTATCCAAAGAAACTTCTGCTTCACGATAAATATTGATGATATTTCCAAGTTCCTGTAGTGGTCCGAAAATAAAGAAAGAATAAATTTGCATTGCAAATAGCTGACCTAAGGTCATAACATCTCCGAAAATAAAATACAGTAACAGAAATAAAATACAGCTTCTCAAAAAATTTACAAATGTTCCTTGAATAAAACTGATACTCCTGATGTAGCGTACTTTTTTCAATTCCAATCCAAGTATCTTAATGGTAGTACTATTCAGGCGTTTGATTTCCTGATCGGCCAATCCTAAACTTTTTATGAGTTCTATATTTCTTAAAGATTCGGTTGTTGAGCCAGCCAATGCAGTTGTTTCTCCAACAATTTTTTTCTGGATAAGTTTTATTTTTTTGCTCAATACCGATGAAATAAATGCAAGAATTGGAACTGCAGAAAAATAAACAACAGCTATCATCCAATGAATATTTACAGCATAAATCATAACAAACACAACACCTACTAATGATGTAAACAAAATATTTACAAAAGCCATAATGACTTTTTCAACATCGCTTCTTACTTTTTGTAATTTCCCTAAGGTTTCACCACTTCTTTGGTCTTCAAAAACAGAATAAGGTAATTCCAATGAATGCTTCAATCCATCTGAATAGATTTGAGCTCCCAATTTCTGAGTAATGACGTTCACAAAATAATCTTGAAAATTTTTAGCAATACGTGATACCATTGCTACACCCATTCCTAATAAAATTAAAAGCCCAACACCTTTTACAAATTCGTATCTGCTTAATACATCATGGTGTTCAGTTTTTAAATGAGGAGTTGTTGCAAAATCGTCAACTATTCTGCTGAAGATATAAGTATCAATCAGAGAGAATATTTGATTAATTGCGGCCAGGGTAAGAGCTAAAAAAACAAGCCATTTATATCTCTTAAGATAATTGAATAATAATTTCATAAAAAATTACATTTTTCACTCAAAGATAGCCTAATTTATATGTACCTACATATAAATTTTCGGATATGACTGGTTTTTTAGAAAAGATTTTCTTAAATTCGTATCGATAAACTAAATTATATTATCGATTAAGAGGTGAATACTATAGATAAAATTAAAACTGCTACAGGAACGGTTTCATTTCAGGAAGAAGGAATTGTGAGGTATCAAATTGATCAAACAGATGAAATTACTTTACAAAATGTTAAGGAATATTTAGAAGCAGTTAGAAATTTAGGAGGAGGAAAAGCATTTTGCAACCTCGTTGTTATGAAAGAATTTATCCAAGTAGGCGATGAAGCAAGAAAATATGCAGCTGGAGAAGAAAGCAATATGTATACTATAGCTGATGCATTTGTAATAAATTCAATAGCATTAAAACTGGTGGGCAATTTTTATATCAGGTACAATAAACCTGTTCGACCGACAAGAATATTTAATAATGAAGAAGATGCTCTTGTTTGGTTAAGAACATTCCTTTAAAGATGATAAGCCAAATTGAAGAAATATTAAATAAAACTGAACTATCCGCTTCCATCGTTTCATTGAGGAGTGATGGGCTTTTTCAGATACAAATGAAAGAGATAGAAAGAGATGTTGTAACTGATGACATCAAAGAAATGACAAATACTATAGGGGAAATGGGAGGCGGAAAAAAATATCCAATGTTAATTTTAATAAAAAGATTTAATCCAATCACTAAAGACGCAAGCGAATATGCTGCAAGTGAAGAAGCAGGAAGATACACTTTGGCAGACGCAATAGTAATCCCTAATTTTGCCATCCGGATTGCTACTAATTTTTATATAAAAATATTTAAACCGAAAAGGCCAACAAAAATGTTTAATAGTGAAGAAAAAGCAGTTAGCTGGCTAAAAACATTTTTATAACTTCGCCCCGATAAAATCGGGATTAAAAATCAAAAAATAAAAAACATGAAAATTTTTAAAAAAATCGGTATTGCATTACTTGTAATTATAGGGCTTTATTTACTCATTTCACTATTCTTACCAAGCAATATAAAAGTAGAACGTAAGATTACCATTAATGCTCCTGCTGCAGTTGTGTTCGAGCAAATCAACACTTTAAAGAACTGGAAAAGCTGGTCGTATTGGGACAATATTGACACTGCAATGAAATCAGAATACTCCGGATCTGAAAGTGGACTTACAGCAAAGCATAGTTGGGAAAGCACTAACGAAAATGTTGGAAAAGGAAGTCTGACAATTGTAGAAAGCAAACCGGATTCTCTTATTGTGACTGAACTTGCATTTGAAGGGATGGGAACAAGTATAGGTGGCTGGAAAATAAAAGATACTGTTGGTGGTGTAATTGTCACAACCTACATGAATATGGATATGGGGTTATTGGGAAGAATATTTCCTGGCTTGATGATGGATGGAATGTTAGGGGCTGATTTTGAAAAATCGTTAGCAGGATTAAAAAAGCATGCTGAATCTTTACCAGCAAAAGCTGAGTCAACTGCTACAGAAATAAAAATTGAAGCCACTACGACTCAAAACATGATCTTTGTAAGCACAAAAAAAGAATCAAAATTCGAAAATATTTCTGAAGACATTGGTGCATCTTATGGAAAAATTGGCGAATTTATGGGTAAACATAAATTGGAACAAGCCGGACCAGTGTTTGCAATTTATCATAGCTATTCTCCTGAGGGAGTTAGCATGGAATGTGGAATTCCGGTTTCTAAAATGGTAAAGGGTGAAGGCGATATTTTAGTATCTGAAATGAAAGCAAGCAATGCTGTTGTTGCTCATTATTATGGTCCGTATGCAGGAACAGAAGCTGCTCATGGATTAATTGACAAATGGGTGAAAGAGAACAACAAAAAAGTAATCGGTTCTCCTTGGGAAGTATATATAACTGACCCGGGAGTAGAACCAGATACGATGAAATGGTTAACAGATGTTTATTATCCGATTGAATAAAATTGAAATCCCTCCGAATGTCCGGAGGGATTTTTGTTTCTTATGCAAACTCAAGAAGTAGAAATAATAAAAGAATATCATTTTGAAGAATCCTCCGTTAATTTTCGATCGGACGGATTGGCTTGGATTCATATCAAAACCAGCAATGATGTTGAAATCAAACATGTTGTTGAAGTCGTTAGTGCATTAGAAAAATTTGGTAAAGGAAAAAAATTTCCATTGCTAATAACAACACAAAAATTTACTCTCCCGAGTCCGGAAGCCCGAGCTTATATCGCAACTCCCGAGTCAGATCCATTTGCAAGCGCTGAGGCATACGTTATTCAATCCTTTTCACAAAAATTGGTAGGAAATATTTATATCTCATTCAATAAACCTGCTCGACCAACGCGCATTTTCACTTCCGAAGAAAAAGCGATTGAATGGCTAAAGACGTTTTTGTAAATCGTTTAAGGTTTGTTTATTTATCTCATGTTTTCCCTGAAAACGAATAAGTTCAAAAGCTATTTCATTTTTCTTTAGAAAGTCTGAATGTTTTGCAACTTCATCTTCATTTATAAATTCATCAGCATCTCCAACAACAACAAAAGTTTTCAGTTTATTAAATACTTCTTTATTCTTTTCAAAATTCATATCAGGAGGAAATGCACCAGCCCACAATATCAAACTGTCTGCTTTTACTTTATTGCTTGCTAACCACCTGCAAACAGTTGCTGTTCCTTGGGAAAAACCTAAGACATTTATTTTAACCTTCTTGTTTTTTAAAGAAGAAATTACTTCTGTGTAAACAACATTCAAATAATTTACATAATCTAAAATATCATTTTCCCTGTCTTCTTTTGTCATCCAACTAGCCACTACCCTTTCGGAAAAACCTTTCCAGTAAAAACGATGCAAACCTTCAGGTGCGATAATTAAATTTTTGTTCTTATCTAATTCATCAAAATTATTTATAAAATAATTTGCTAATTGAGCATAGCCATGACAAACAAACCAAACATGTTCTGTTTGATCTGTAAGCTCATTTAAAATAAAATAACGAGCTGTTTTGGGAATGATGATGTTTTTTTGTTGCATGTACAAAGGAAATAAAAAAGCCCCGAGTTATTAAATCGGGGCTACTTTTTCAATTCATAAATATTATTCAACTACAACAACCAAGTATTTAGAAGCACTCCAAAAATCTTCAGCATTTGTAATAACAATTTTTTCTGCTTTACCATCTGCCCCTTCTATTTTATAAGAACCTGCAGGATGTGCAGTAACAAATTTTGCCTTTTTAGCTCCTAAAACAATTTCTGTAAGAACCGAAATGTCCACTTTAGTAAAATATCCTTTATTAAAATCTTCTTTCATTTTAGCTGTTTTACCCATTCCGATAAATCCACCTTCTTTTGTTAATACATTGTTTTTGATTAACTCTTTTGAAGTTCCAAAAGCATAATAAGCCGTGTTTAATTTTTCTGTTTTAAGAGCAGATTCTTGAGTTGCTTCTTCGTAATTCAAATTCAAAGCAGTCATTTCAACATTTAATCGTTCCAACTGACCTTTCAAATCATTGATTGTTGCATCTTTCTCTTCAATTTCCGTTGTCAAACGAGCAATAAATTTTTCTAATTCATCATTCTTTTTATTCGACTCTTTCAATTTCGATTTCATGGAAGCCAAACGTTGCTTGTTCTTGTTCATGATATCATAAATTGATTGAATATCATCCACAATTTGCTGCTCCTTTGTTTTACGAACTTCAGGGTCTTTACTATTTTCAGAAACAATTTTTTCTTTTCTTTTAATCTCATCCAAATTATCCTGAATTTCATTGAATCCACGAATGAAGGACTGAATACTTGAATCCTGTTTATCAATTCTAACTGCTTGTCCGCCAGATACTGCTGTCAAACTATCTTCAACTGATAAAACTCCATCTGAATTGCCGCCACATGAAAACATAAATGGCAGGAAACCTAATAAATAAACTATTTTTTTCATTTTAATTGTTTTATATTTTTACAAAGATAGGGGAAATAGGTGCAGATTTTTAAATTGAAGATTAAATATTATTCTTCCATTTCAACCTTACTAGAATTAGCATGTAAGATTTCCAAAACGCCCTGAATCTGGTAGGTACTCCTATTGTATTTGTTGCCTAACACAATTACTGTTGTTTGGTCGGCTGGTCTTCTGAAGAACAGGCTATTATATCCATGCCACCAGCCATTGTGATAGATAATTTTAGGATTTTTGCCATCATCGGTGAGCCTCCAGCCATATCCATAGTTTCTTTTTCCTTTGTGCTCGTTGCTGTAACCGGTAAAAGCTAATTCTTTGGTTTCTTTCCTGAGCAATTGTTCTCCATAAAACGATTGATCCCATTTGAGTAAATCTTCTACAGTAGAATATATTCCTTTATCGCCAACAACATCATCTGCATAGGTGTCGTCTTCAAAATAACCTGAAGCTTTATGTCCTACCGTTTTGTTTTTATGCTCTGCTTTTCCTTTTGGATTGTGCACCCATGAATTATCCATTCCCAAAGGTTTGAAAATATTTTGTTCCACATAATCCGCAAAACTTTGTCCGGATACTTTTTCTACTATACTTGCTAAAATTGCATAATTGGTATTACAGTATTCAAATTTTTTGTTTGGTGGAGCATAAACATCACATTTGTTTTTGGTAATAATTTCCATCATTGCAGCATTATCAAACAACCCTTTGTTATAACAATTTGGTTTTTCGCAATATTTCTCACAGCAATAAATATAATTGAACAAACCCGAACGATGTGAAAGCAATAGGCTCACAGATATTCCTTTGTAAGGAAAATCCGGAAAGAATTTCTCAACGTTATCTGTTAATTTTAATTTTCCCTGATCATACAACATTAAAATAGCTGTAGCAGTAAACGTTTTTGAAACAGAAGCTAATTGGAAAGCTGAATTTATTTTTAATGAGTCTTTGGTTTTTAAGTTGGCGAAACCAAAACTGTTTTTGTAAATGATTTGTCCGCGCTGAGCCACCAATACACAGCCATTAAAACCTGCAATCTTTGCTTTATTTTTAAAAAGTGTATCAAGTTGTTGTGCTTTTTCAGTAGCACGGAGTTCTTTTAAAATTTTATTTATACTATCATTAGAACGAGCAGCTTCCTTTTCTCTTGCTTCGTTGCCTGTTTCGGAAGCACAACAAATAAGCAGAGAAATAAAAAAAAGAAAGACAAATTTTAATTTGCTCATAGGAAAGGTTTTATCTTCTTCTTTCTTCAGCCTCCTGAACTATTAGTTCACGTCCTTTCACTTCTTTGCCATTCAACGCTTCAATTGCTTTTTGCCCATCAGCTTTTTTAGCCATTTCCAAAAAGGCAAACCCTTTTGATTCCCATGTAATGGTATCATAAATGATTTTAGTGGAAACTACTTCTCCAAACTGGGCAAACAAACCTTCCAGTTGCATTTCATTGATATCTCTATCAAGGTTTTTAATAAATAACTTCATATTACTACGAATTACGAATTTTAGCGAATTACGAACATGCCTCCCGCAGGCAGGTCTGTGTTAAACTTTCACAAATATATTTTTTTAATTGATTTTTGATTAACTTTGGGAAACCAATAAGCTAACATGAAAAAGTTAATAACCTTCACTTTAATTTTAGTTAGTGCTTCTCAACTAGGAGCTCAAACCAACACTGACGATTATTTTACTGCTTTAAAACCGAAATTATTATCTAAAGACAGAGTTTCCGCATCTATTTCTGCAGGTGCCGGAGTTAGCTTTTTAAGTTCTTCAAAGAATACTGCTTTCACAACTTTTATTGCTCCTAAAATTGGCTATCAGATCAGCGAAAGATTCAAATTAAATGTTGGTTTGATGCATTATTCAATTACAGGCAACACTTTTATGCCAATAAATCAGAATGAAGTACTTTTTAATTCAAATAATAAGTCACGCACAGGAAACTTATTATTTGTGGAAGGACAATATCAATTGAACAAACGTGTTGCTGTTTGCGGAGCGGTAATGTATGATGCAAATAACTTTGCAAACAAACAAAATAATTATAAAGCTATTTCTGTTGGAATGGATTACAAAGTATCAAAACACAGCACTTTAAGTTTCAGAACAGAAATTTCTCAAGGGAACAGTCCATACCGTAATGGAAGTTTCGGAGGACAAACAAACCCAATGATGTTTGATAGTTTTGGTGGAATTGGTAATGAATTTACCAATCGATTGAATTCTTCTATTCGATAATACATGCCTTTCCGCAATCACTTATCAGAGGAAAAACATAAAAAATCTGGACAAAAAGCAAGTCTGATTTTTTTCTCAGTATTAATCATTGCTTTCTTCATTTACCTTTTATTTTCGTCTAGCTTTAATAATAAGTCAGAATCCTCATTGCAAAATGGCGACATTATTTTTCAAACATCTCAATCAAAACAGTGCACAGCAGTAAGAATAGCAACTCGTTCAATTTATAGTCATTGTGGGATTATTTACATCAAGAAAAATAAAGTATTCGTTTACGAAGCAGTTGGTCCGGTAAAAATGACTCCGTTTAGTGAATGGATACAGCATGGAAAAGACAGCAAATATGTTGTGAAACGATTAAAAAATGCTTCTACTGAATTAACACCTGAAATTTTTTCCAAGATAAAAGCAAGTGGTGTTAAATACAAGGGAAAAAGTTATGACATTTATTTTGGCTGGAGTGATGATAAAATTTATTGTTCTGAATTAGTTTGGAAATTATATAAACAAGGAGCCAACATTGAAGTTGGAAAATTGCAAAAATTAAAAGAGTTTGATCTAAGCAGTAAAGAAGTAAAAGCAATTTTGAAAGAACGTTATGGAGATGATGTTCCTTTAGACGAAATTGTTATTTCCCCACAGAGTATTTTTGATTCGGAGCTGTTGGTTACTGTAAAAGATACATACTAAGCAATCCTTTTAACTTATAACTTATAATTTATAATTTATTTCCTCCCCTTCTCCTCTATCCATTTCGACATATACTTTGTGCTTGCAATAGTATGATGCATCAACATTCCGCCTATGAAATTTTTCAGTCGGTGCGATATTATATTTTTTTGAAGAAACAAAATCTGCTCAATAAATTTTGTTCCATGTTTTTCTTTAGAATAAAAATTATTGATAATGGCAATCCCATTCTTCTGGGATTTTTCCCAAAGAACTTTATCGGTATATAATTTCACAGACGCATCAGCAATTTCTTGTGCTGAATTTGCAATTATTCCGTTCCAGTCAAAATTTCCCTGCATTCCTTCTGCTCCAATATCAGTTGTTACACTTGGCGTTCCGCATTGCATCGCTTCAACTAACTTTCCTTTTATTCCCGCTCCGAAACGTAATGGCGCTAAACAAATTTTTGCTTTTTTTACAACTTCCATTGCATCGTCTGCTCTTCCTTTAATCAAAAAACCTTCCTTTACATTGTTTAACTCATTTACTTTTTGCGAAGCGTATGCTCCGTAAATATGCAATTCGGCACTTGGTAGTTGTTTTCTTATCAAAGGCCATATTTCTTCTTTTAGATATTGGACTGCATTCCAATTAGGATCATGAATAAAGTTTCCGATTGTTATAAAATGATTTCTTTCTTCGAATGTTGGCCAGTCATTTTTTGTTTTATCATCTATTTTATCAAGCAAAAAAGGAATATAATGTAATAGGTCGAAATCTATTTTGAAATAATCATTTAGCAATTTCATTTCAAAATCAGAAATGATCAAAGAACAATCACATCTTAAAGTGCTTGCCATTTCTCGTTTTGCAGTATCTGAAAATAAATCTTCAATTGAAAATGCCCGTTTTTCTTTTAAAGCAGATTGTCGCGCCTGGCGCAAACAATGCAAATCAATTGTGTCTAAAATTCTTAATGCATCCGGAGCATTCTCAGCAACTCTCCAACCAAATTGTTCCTCTATCATGAATCTGTCAAAAATCACAATATCTGGTTGAAGTTTAGAAACAAATTCATCAAAACTTTTATTATTCAATTCAATTTTGACCTTTTCTATTCCTAAACTGGAAACATCAAATGCATGTTCACTATCACTGGCAGCTGAAGCAAATGTTATTTTCATATTTTGCTCTAAAAACAAGTGGATTAATTGAAGAATCCGGCTTCCAGCAGCCGATGAATCAGGCTCAGGCCAAACAGTTCCAATTATAAGTATACTTTGAGAAGTTGACATTGAATCAAACAATTAAAATCTCGACAAAACTATGTAAAAACTAACAATACTCTGTTTAATAATGAATTTTAAACAAATCTTTTATTTCCCAATAAGTTTTGTTATCTTTATTTACATATTACCAATACTCCAAACAATGATTAAAAAAATATTCGTAATTCTGCTTTCTATAAGTATAAATTATGCTGCAGCTCAAAACAAGTGGACAAACGAACAACTGTTTGAGCACAAAAATTTCATTGAAAACAAAGGTCAGTTTGACACCAAAAAACTTCCAAACAAAGAATCGGTTCGTTTTACTGCAAATATTGACGGAGTAGAATTTTGTTTCACAAAAAGCGGATACACCATTATTAAAAAGATTGATGTTAAAAGAACTGAAAAAGAGTTGGCACAAGTTAAAAAAGAAGCGGGCATTTTACCTGAAGATAGATCAGAAGACAAAGAATTCAAGTTCAAAAAAGTAGAGCAATTTCATGAACTAAAATTCTTAGAAGCGAATGCGGATGTAATGCTAATTGCAGAAAATCAAGTAAACAATTACTATTCATATTCTAATGTAAAAGGTGAACACAAAGAAACAATTATTGCAAATGCGTTTACAAAACTTACCTATAGAAACATTTACCCATTTACCGATGTTGTTTTTGAGTTTCCAAAAGATTCAAGCGGAATAAAATATAGCATTTACTTACATCCTGGAGCTAATGCAGAAAATATTAAAATGCTTTTATCAGAAAACGCCAAAGCTAAAATTGTTAAACATAACATAGAAATTAATTCTGCTATCGGAAAAATAATTGATCATCAACCAGTTTCTTTTATTTCAGGAACTAAGCAATTCCTTAAAAGCAAATTCACTTTGTCCGATAATATTATTGGATTTAAAATCGACAATAGCAATGCAAGCCAAACAGTTGTAATTGACCCTTGGACACTCGTTCCGGTTTTAGGTGGAACAACAAATGCTTACGATATTGATTACGATAATTTAGGCAATGTATACGTGCATGGAGGACCAACTGTGTTAGAAAAATATTCTCCTGCAGGAGCACTCATCTGGACATATACTCCAGGTTTCGGAGGTGGTTATTATGGAGATTTTGCAGTAGATAGAAATTCAAACAACATATACATTGTTGAAGCATTTAATCCTGGCACCGGCTCGAAAGTTGAAAAAATTAATTCTAGTGCCGTTTTGTTGGCTTCATTTCCTGGCAATCCATTATTTTCTGAAATGTGGAGAATCGCTTTTTCAAGATGTAGCAATCAGGCTGTTATAGCTGGCGGTGGTATTTCTACCCCAACATATCAAACTTGTTATTTAGATACAAATCTTACTAGTTTATCACCTGTACAATATATTCCTTCAAGTGCTTGCTGCCACGATGTTGGTTTATTAGCTTTAGATAATTATGGAAATTGTTATCAGGAAACGAATTTATCTGCATTTTTTGCTGACGGGCTTTTTGAAAATCAATTAGTGAAACTTCCATTGCCAGCACTTTTACCTGTTACTTATAATGTGAATACCAATTATGCATTTCTAGAAGCTTCAAGTATTACCTACACTGGCGGAAACGGATACAATGGTTTAACTACATCTAATACATTGGTTTATTCTTATGACGGTTATGTTTTAAAAAAATGGGATGGACCAACAGGAAATCAATTGGTTTATAAACGAATTAATTTCCCTGCAGGTGGAGATTCTTCATTGATGTACTGGGGAGGAATTTCTGCTGATGATTGTGGAAACTTATTCCTAGGAGATGAAGATACTGTGCGACAATATGATACTACTTTAACATTAATAAATTCCTACCCAATGCCTGGAACAATTATAGATGTTATGTTAAGCAATAGTGGTGAATTATATGTTTGCGGTTTAGGATTTGCCTCAACTCTCACTCCAACGGGACTAATTAATTGTGCAAGCGGAGGAACACTTACACTTTCTACAACAACTGTAAATGCAACATGTACTACAGCTGGTTCAGCCACAGCAACTGTAACAGGTGGAAGTCCGCCATACACTATTGTTTGGAATACATCTCCGCCACAATACGGAACTTCAATATCAGGAGTTCCTCCAGGAACATATACAGTTACAGTGATGGAAGGTTCTTGTCTTAGCGGAACATTAGTTGATACAATTACAATTACAGCCGGGCCAGGTGCATTTTATTCAACACCACTAATTACAACTGGATGTATTGGAGCAACGAATGCCGGAGCGATAACAGTAACACCAACCGGTGGAGTTGTACCATATTCTTATAGTTGGTCAACCGGTCCCGGTGATACAACAAATACAATATCGGGACTTGCACCTGGAACTTACACATTAACAATTACAGATAGTGCTGGCTGTACAAATATTTATTCTGCTTTAGTTGTGGACACTGCAACAGGTGTTAACTTTTCATTCAGCGGAGAAATTAATTGCAATGGCGACACAACAACTTTATCTGTAAATCTTTCCGGTGGCTCGCCTCCTTATACTGTGAATTGGACTAGTCCGGTTGCAACTGGAGAAAATTTATTTGGAGTTTCTGCCGGAAATTTTACCGGTACTATTTCTGATGCGAGTTTATGTACTCAAACATTTTCTTACACACTTACCGAACCACCTTTATTTACAGCCAGCACAACTTCAACGTATGATTGCGCTGTACCAAATTCCGGAGTAATTACCGTAACTGCCAGCGGAGGAAATGGTCCTTATACTTATAATTGGTCCTTATGTCCAACCTGTACAACAAATGTAAGTAGCAGTTTACCTCCAGGTATTTATAGTGTAGCAGTTACAGATAGCAATTTGTGTGTAATTAATTTGGTGGATACAATTGAAACCTATTCTCCATTAATTATAAACGGAACAACTGTAGATGCATGCTTTGGTGGAACAAACGGAGTTGTAACTGCAAATCCTTCTGGCGGTGCCGGAGGAACTTATCTTTATACTTGGACAGGATTACCAACTAATACCACCAATACAGTTTCACCTGCTGCACCGGGAACATATACTGTTAGTGTTGTGAATGGTTCTTGTACTGCAACTTCATCATTTACAATTAATGAAGATCCAATTGTTGATACACTTAATTTGATAACGAGCTATTGCAGAGAAGAAGAATCTACTAATCTGCTCATTGGAGGAACAACTCAATCTCCTTATCAATGGTATTATTTAGGAGCTCCAGTTTCAGGTGCTACACAAAATAATTACACTTCCAGCGTTGCGACAATGAATAATTATACTGTTACTTGGTTTTTAAATGGATGTGGTTATAGCACAACAGGAGTTGACAGTACTGTTTTTCCTTACTTAACAGGAACCACACCAACAAACGTGTTTACGCCTAACAATGATGCTAACAACGATTTATTTTTTCCTTTTGTAGAATTAACTAATTCTTCAGGAATAAATTATTTTGAAGAATACAACTTACAAATTTTTGATCGTTGGGGTTTAAAAGTTTTTGAATCATTGTCTGCCGATAAAGGCTGGAATGGAATAACAGATAAAAGTAAAAAAGCAGCAGCAGGAGTTTATTTTTGGATTGTAACAGCAACTAGCAATTGCCATCACAAAGAAATTCAGGAAAAAGGATTTGTTGAGTTGGTGAGATAAAAACGAAATTAGTTTTGAGTGAATATAGAATCAAAGGGTAAACGGAAATCGCAGCCACTTTTATATTCACTGCAACCATAGGCAGTTTTTCCTTTTAGGATTGTTCCTTTTTTGCATTTCGGACAAACACCCGGCTTTGTTTCATCAATCTTAGACTTCTTTGTTTTTGGCACTTTCGCTTGTGCTTCCTCGAATTCTACATTGAAAGTGTCTGTGAGTTTTAATATCCCGTCTTTCTTTCCGGCTCCGGAAGCAAATCCTTTTATTACTGAAGTTTTTTTCTTTTCCAAAAGTGATTTTACCTGAGCTTCTGTCAACTTCTTCCCCATCAACTCAAAAGGAACTTTCATATCGCAACCGTTTTTATAATTACTGCAGCCAAAAGCAGCTTTCCCTTTCAACATTGTTCCGGTTTTGCATTTCGGGCATTCAATTTTATCATCCTTCTCCACAACAGCTGCATGTGATGCAATAGTAATACGTTGTGCTGATTCACTTCTCACTTGCACAACCAAATCACTCACCATTTGTTTCATCTCCGTTAAAAATGCTTCCGCCTGATAATCGCCTTTTTCAATTTGACGCAATTTAAACTCCCACTTCCCTGTCATCTCAGCCGATTTCAAAATTTCGTTATTGATGACACGAATCAATTCCATTCCGGTAATAGTTGGAACAATATTTTTCCTTTCCCGCTTGATGTAATTTCTTCGAAACAAAGTTTCTATAATTGCAGCACGTGTGGATGGACGACCAATTCCATTGTCTTTCATCAAATCACGCAACTCTTCATCCTCTACTTGTTTTCCTGCAGTTTCCATCGCTCTTAACAAAGTCGCTTCTGTAAATGCTTTTGGCGGAGATGTTTTTCCTTCTGATAAAAATACTTCATGAGTTCCTGATTCTCCTTGAACAAACTCCGGTAAAATTTGTGTTTTTTCTTCCTCTTCATCTCCTACAGATTCTTTTCCATAAACTGCTCTCCAGCCATCAAATAAAATTTGTTTTCCTGTTGCTTTAAATTCAACTTCCTTCACTTTTCCTAAAACAGTAGTATTCGACACTTCACAATCGGGATAAAATGCAGCAAGAAATCTTTTTGCAATTGCATCGTATACCAATGCTTCATTACCCATCAAACCTTGCGCTTTTACATCGGTTGGAATAATTGCATGGTGATCGGTTACCTTTTTATCATCAAAAACTTTTGTGGATTTACGGATTTCATTTCCCAGCAATGGTTTTACCAAAGCTTGATAATTAACCATACTATTTAAGATTCCGGGAATCTTAGGATACATGTCGTTTGGTAAATACGTTGTATCAACACGAGGATACGTCACCAATTTTTTTTCGTATAGATTTTGAATAATTTTTAACGTGTCATCGGCAGAGTAACCAAACTTTTTATTGCACTCCACTTGCAAAGAAGTTAAATCAAACAAACGGGGCGCTGTTTCTTTTCCTTTTTTAATTTCTACGGAAGTAATTTCAAAAGGACTTTCTTTTATCGACTCTAAAAGACTTTCACCCTTCTGTTTTTCATCTCCCTGAAAACGCTCGAGCTGTGCATTAAAAATTACATCTCGGTATTTTGTTTTTAATTCGTAAAAAACAGCAGACTTAAAAGCATTTATTTCTAATTGCCGGTTTACAATCATTGCTAATGTTGGCGTTTGCACACGACCAATAGAAAGCACTTGTTTTCCGTTTCCATATTTCACAGTAAACAAACGGGTGGCATTCATTCCTAATAACCAATCAGCAGCAGCACGGGAATATCCTGCGAAATATAAATTTTCGTAATCTTTTCCTTCTTTCAATTTTTTAAACCCCTCACGAATTGCTTCTTCAGTTAAAGATGAAATCCATAAACGTTTTAATGGTTTTTTACAATTTGCCTTTGAAAATATCCAACGCTGAATTAACTCCCCTTCTTGTCCGGCATCACCACAATTTATAACTTCCGAAGCATTTTCAAATAATGTAGAAATAGTATTAAATTGTTTCTCTACACCTTTATCATTTTTTACTTTGATTCCGAATTTTGGAGGAAGAATAGGAAGCATATTGAGATTCCACTCACGATAAGCTGAATCGTACTCATGTGGCTCTTTCAATTCGCATAAATGTCCGAAACTCCAAGTCACCTGATAGCCATTGCCTTCGTAATAGCCATCTTTGCGCTGTTTAGCGCCCAGTATTTCAGCTATTTCTTTTGCAACACTTGGTTTCTCGGCTATGCACACTTTCATTAGACCTCACCCCAACCCTCTCCAGAAAATGGAGAGGGAGAAGGACTTTTTTAATTTTTATCAAAAATAACAAGAGCTTTGATTTTAAAGGGAAAATGATGTAATGTTTTATTAACAAATCTTTTGGTTTAAGATTTGTTATGCTATTTTTACAATCCTATTAAAAACACACAATTTATGAAGAAGATACTTTTAGCATTTACACTATTATTAGTAGCAACATCCGGTTTTGCGAAAAAAGACAAGAAACCAAAACTAGAACCTGGTCTGTATGCTGAAATGACAACTACCAAAGGAGTTATTTTACTAAAATTGGAATTTGAAAAAACGCCCATGACTGTTGCCAACTTTGTTGGCTTGGCAGAAGGGAAAATAAAAAACACAGCAAAAAAAGAAGGAGTTCCATATTATGACAGCCTAAAATTTCACAGAGTAATTCCGAATTTTATGATCCAAGGTGGAGATCCGCAAGGAAATGGAGCTGGCGGACCGGGATATAAATTCAAAGATGAAATTCATCCGGATTTAAAACACACCGGTCCGGGAATATTATCCATGGCAAATGCAGGTCCGGGAACAAATGGTTCACAGTTTTTTATTACACATGTTGCTACAGCTTGGTTGGATACCCGTCATACGGTTTTCGGGCATGTGGTTTCAGGACAAGAAGTTGTAAATGCAATTGTTCAAGGAGACATGATTATTAAAGTAAAAATCATCCGCAAAGGAAAACCAGCTAAGAAATTTAAAGCAGATAAAGTGTTTGCTGAGAAGAATAAATAACTAGTTGCGAAGCAATCTTTTCTTACTAATCGTCATTCCGTGCCACGACACGGAATCTGCAAATTGGGAAACCTACACACAATTATGAGATCCTGTGTCGGAGCACGGGATGACGACTACGAAGGAGTCAAGTTTATAAACAACATACAACATGAAAAAAACAATCTTATCACTACTTGCAATTTCAATATTCGCATTAGCATTCAGCCCTAAAGCCGGAGTAATTGGAACAGTTTTCCCGGAAATGATTTGTGAAGATTATAATGCCAAAGAAGTAAAACTTCCTGCTGATACAAAAGGAAAATACACTTTATTGTGTGTGGCATTTAGCACTGCAGCGGAGCCCGATTTAAAAACCTGGATAAATCCTATTTACAATAAATTTATAGGAAAAGTAGATGCTTCCAAAGCAGATGTATTTGATGTAAGTGTTGAGTACGATGTGAATTTATATTTCATTCCAATGTTTACCGGTTTTAATAAACTTGCGAGTCAAAATTCAAAAGACAAAATCAAATCTAAAACCGACAAAGAATTGTGGCCATATTTATTATTTTATGATGGAGGAAAAACTTATAAGGATGAATTAGAATTTAAAAAACGAGATACTCCTTACTTTTTTGTTTTAGACAAAGATGGAAAAGTAAAGTATACTACTTCGGGAAAATACGATGATAAAAAACTGGAGAAAATCCTTGATATTATTGAAGAGAACTAGAATTTACAGCAACTTATCTTCGACTAAACTACCCTTTTTATCGACAAATAGTATTTTAATTGTATTTTTCTTATCTTTACTCTTCGGATTAATACTTATAAAATACAGATGAAAAAACTACTACTATTTTCTTCTATTCTTTTTGCATCATATATTGCAAAAGCTGATGTGAGAGTAATGAATGAATACTCTAAATCATTCGACAAAGCATATTCATTGCATCCTGAAATTCCACGAGGAATGTTGGAAGCTGTTGCTTTTTGTAATACACGTTTTACACACATAAAACATTCATCACCTGAATCCGCAAGTTGTGTGGGCATTCCGAACGCTTATGGTGTTATGGGATTGACATTGGATGGAAAAAATTATTTTTTTAATAATCTTCAATTAGTGTCTGACCTTTCTATGGTTAGTGTAAATGAAATAATTTCTGATCCTGAAAAAAATATTTTGGCCTATGCTGATGCTTATGCAAAAGTTAAAAAATTACTTCCACTAAAAAGTAATAAAGTAGAAGATCAACTATCTATCCTTATTTATTTAAGTGAATTGCCTAGAGAAACAGAAGGACAGATTTTCGCTTTGATTACTCAAGAGTACGGATACGTTCAGTTTTTGATGAACACTAACTATCAACAAGCGTTTGGTTTTCCAAATCACAATTTAGATCCTGTAAAAATATTCGGAGCTGACAATTATGCTGTTCTAAGCTCTTCTTTCATTAATGCTTCAGCAAAAACAATTACAAGTAAAAGTGGAGATACTTTTACCGCAAAGTCAATGATGTCGGCCGACTACCCACCTGCTTTGTGGACTGCAGCATCTACGAGCAATTATTCTGTTGGCCGTGCCGGAGTTTTAATTTCTGCTGTAACTGTTCATGATGTTGAAGGAAGTTATGCAGGTTGTATTTCCTGGTTCCAAAATCCATCAGCAAGTGTTTCGGCACATTATGTTGCACGTTCGAGTGACGGGCAAATTACTCAAATGGTTTTAGAATCAAATAAAGCTTGGCATGTTGGAAGTGAAAATCCATATACAATTGGAATTGAACACGAAGGTTATGTAAGTACTCCTTCTTGGTATACAACTGCAATGTATAATAGTTCTGCTGCATTGGTAAGAGATATTTGTGGAAGTGGTTATGGAATAAATCCATTGCGTACATATTACGGACCAGGTTGTACCGGTGGTTACACTTCTTGTTTAGAAGGAGGTTGTATTGATATAAAAGGACATCAGATGTTTCCAATGCAAACACACAGCGATCCCGGACAATATTGGAACTGGTATTATTATTATGAACAAATAAACAATACAACACCTACAACTTCATTAACAGCTACGAGCGGAAGTTTTTATGACAGTGGCGGACCAACAGGAAATTATGGTGATGACGAACGCGAACTATATTTAATTGCTCCTCCGGGTGCAGCAACAGTTACAATTACAATTAATAGTTTTGATCTGGAAGCAAATTGGGATTACATGTATGTTTATGATGGCAATTCCTTATCATCACCATTGATTGGAACTTATACAGGAACAACAATTCCGGCAACACTTTCTTCTACAGGCGGAGAAATGCTAATCCAATTCCGTTCTGATTGTTCTACAGTAAATCCGGGATGGGATATTTCCTGGACAAGCTCAGGAGCAACTGTTGTAACTCCATCAGCTTTAAATGCTCTTGTTGCGACTTGCCCTAACATAGATGTTGATCTTAGCTGGACAGACAGTGGAACAGGATGGTGGTTAGATATTTCTGACGATCCAACTTTCACTACTTTTTATAATAAAGATGTTTCAGGGTTGACTTCAGTAAATTGTCCGGGTGGATTTTGTGATTATCCAACTTGTACTTCTTATTTAAAATTCAGACCAAGTACAACTTATTATTGGAGAATCTGGAATGGAACAACACAAACTTACGGTTCAAGTTTCACAACACCATCATGTATGTCGACCGATGCAAATTGTGCCGGAACATTTGAAGATACAGGTGGTTCAGGTTCAGCTTACACAGGAAATGAAGATTATATTTATACGATTGAACCAACAGGTGCAATAAATGTATCTATGAACTTTACAGGATTTGATTTAGAGAATGGATACGATTCACTTTATATCTATGATGGAAATTCAATTGCTGCTCCTTTAATTGGTGCTTACACAGGAACAAGTTCTCCCGGTTCGTTTACATCATCCGGAAATGCTGTTACCTTACATTTCATTTCTGATCCATTTGTAAACAATGCAGGATTTGCTTCTACATGGAATTGCACTTTATTATCTACAGATATTGATGAACAAATTTCGAATAACGGTTTAGTAGTTTATCCAAATCCATTTACTAATACAACTACATTGACATACAATTTAAATACAAATGCAGATGTAGAAATTTCACTTTGTGATGTACTCGGGAAAGAAATTAGTTTCTTTAAATCGAATCAAGCATCTGGTAAACATGAATTGGCAATCAATTCAAGTGATTTAGGATTAGCTAAAGGAATGTATTTTGTAAAATTGAAAATGAACGAGGAGCAAAAAACAATTAAATTAATTCTTCGCTAGTGAAAAAAATTGCTCTCTATATTTTTATTTGTGTTTCACAATTTACATTTGCACAGTCGAGCAAACCATATACTTGTAGATTGCCCTTAAATAAAAAAGCTGATACTTCAAAAGTTGTTGAAGTTAAAAGTTTTTATATTAACGAAGATGAAGTAAATAGCTATAGCTACAAGGAGTATGATTCTTTAAAAAGAAAATGTGTTAGAGGGCCACTTCCTTTTAAAAATATTGATTATTTTCTTCAGAAGGATGCCACAACAAAGAATCAACACAAATCCATTCACCAAGAAGAATCAGAAAAATATTTTAATTATAATTTTTCTACAATCGAACAGTGGGATAGTTTAAGAACATTAGAGACTGGAATTCCACATCCGATTGCAGCACAACGAAGCAGTTCTCGTGCGTGCAATCTTACAAAAAGAGTTTACGGATGGCATCCATACTGGAGTGCCGGATTAGAAGCAAACTACGATTGGAATGGATTAACTGATTTGTGTTATTTTTCTTATGAAGTAAATTCAGCTGATGGAAATGCTATTACAACTCATAATTGGTCTACCACCAGTGTTGTAACAACCGCTCAAGCAAACGGTGTGAATGTGACATTATGCGCAACTTTATTCAGCGGGCATACAACTTTCTTTTCAAATCCCACATCACAGCAAACTTTAATTACCAATTTAATTAATTTAGTTTCTGCGCGAGGTGCAAAAGGTGTGAACATTGATTTTGAAGGAATGGGAGCTTCACACAGAACAGCCTTTACAGCTTTCATGATTGATTTATGTAATCAAATGCATACCGCTATTCCAGGCTCCGAAATAAGCATCTGTTTATATGCTGTTGACTGGAGCAATGTATTCGATATGGCAGCAATGGATCCGTATGTTGATTTATTCATCATCATGGGTTACGATTATTATTGGAGCGGAAGTTCTACTGCCGGTCCGGAATCGCCTTTATACAATTTTCAAACTTCTTACAATTATACTCTTCCAAAAACAATTACATATTATTTAAGTCAGGGAACTACTTATTCGAAATTACTTTTAGGATTGCCTTGGTACGGAAGAGAATGGGGAACAACATTGAGTACTATCCCTAGTCCTACTTCCGGAGTTGGAACAAGCTCTGTCACCTATGCAACTATGAGAAACAATGTAAGTGGAAATTATTCTACACGCGCTTGGGATCCAGTAAGCTTCTCTACTTATTTTCCTTCAGTAAGAGGTGGAAATAATTGGCAGGCATTTATTGACGATGAAACTTCGTTAGATTATAAATTCGATTTAGTAAATCAACGTGGTATTGGCGGAATTGGAATCTGGGCTTTGGGATACGATAATGGTTACAACGAATTGTGGAATTTAATTCAAAATAAATTTACGGATTGTGCTATTGTTCCTTGTACTGACACCATTTACGACATGGGTGGACCAAGCAGAAATTATTACGATAAAGAAGATTATACTTTTACCATTGCTCCAACAGGTGCAACCGGACTTACATTAAATTTTTCTGCATTCAACACAGAATTAGATTACGATACACTTTGGATTTACAATGGTCCGAGTACAGCCTCACCGCTTATTGGATTTTATCACGGAACAAGCAGTCCCGGTTTAGTAACAGCAAGCGGTGGTTCTTTGACATTGCGTTATAAATCAGATGTTTCAACAGTTGCTTCGGGCTTCCAGGCTATATGGAATTGCAGCATTGATGCTGTTGCTCCTACAACAGCAGTCTCCGCTCCAACAGGATGGGTAACAACGAATTTTACTGCAAACTTTACAGATACAGATAATGTTGGCGGTTCAGGAATTGAAAAAAGTTTTTATCAGGTATTGGAAAATGATGGAACCGAATGGAGAGCAAATAATGGAAACGGATTTTTCAGCGATAATTTTGATGCAGCCATTCATCCTGACTGGACAGTACAAAGCGGAGTATGGTCGATTGCAGGAGGATATTTAAATCAAACCGACCAGACAAATTCAAATACAAACATTTGGGCACCACTTACACAAAATTTATCCAACAGGTATTTATATAACTGGCAGGGAAAAATTGATGGCACAGGAACTAACAGAAGAGCCGGATTGCATTTCTTTTGCGATGATGCTACACAAACCAACAGAGGAAATTCTTATTTCGTTTGGTTCAGAGTAGAAACAAGCATGTGCGAATTTTATAAAGTAGTTAGTAATGTATTCAGTTTAGAATATTCAACACCTATGACTGTGAATGCCGGACAATGGTATGATTATAAAGTATTGTACGATCGCATTTCTGGAAAAATGGATGTATATCAAGATAATAATTTTGTGGGAAGCTGGACAGACCCTTCACCTTATTCAACAGGAAATGCCATTTCATTCAGAAATGGAAATTCAGATTATATGGTGAATGATTTAAAAGTTTATCGTTCACGTTTGCCATCCGTAACAGTTAGTGTTGGTTCTGCATCCACAAATGATGTTCGTTATCAAAATGCAAATCCAATTTCCCCTTCTTGCAGAGTAAAATCAATTACAAAAGATGCTGCAGGAAATTTATCTCCGGTTGCTTCACAGGATGTAAATGTGGATTGGACAAATCCTTCAAACGTTTCTGTCACCGATGGAGTTGCAACTGATATTGATACAACCTACTCTTTAACACAACTTTCTGCTAACTGGACAACCAGTATTGACCCACATTCAGGTCTTACACAATATTGGTATGCAATTGGAACAACACCTGGGGCAACAGATGTTGTTGGCTGGACTAACAATGCTTTAGCAACATCAAAAACACATACAGGCTTATCTTTAACTCCTGGGCAATATTATTACTACAGCGTTCAATCGGAGGATGGCGCAGGATTATTATCAAGTGTTTTGACTTCTGACGGACAATTGGTTTTATTATCGACAGGATTTGATAACGCTTCAAATGAGTTAAATTTAATGGCTTATCCAAATCCTTTTTCTGAAACAACAACTATTGCTTATCAGTTAACAGAATCCTCTGAAGTTAAAATTTCTTTAGTGGATATTCTTGGCAAACAAATTGTATTGAATGAAAGAGAAAACCAATCAATCGGAAAACATCAAATTATTCTTAATAAGAATGATTTGAATTTGTCAAACGGAATTTATCTCTTAAAATTAAATGTTGGAGAAAAGGAATTGATTACAAGATTGATAATACAATAAAGCATACCGTTTATGAATAGATTACTGCTCTCCATTTTTACATTTTTTTCATTTACAGCTTTTTCACAAGAAGATCTTGACCCTTTTGATAAATATGGCCCTCCAGGGTCAATGGTGTATACTAATTTAAAGGACGCATTAAAGGAATCTAAAATAGCTTACCGTTTAAAAATTGACAATCAGCCAATAGACCCTAAATTGTTTCCAAAAATTGGCAAACTGGATCAATTGCAAGTTTTACAATTAAATGGAAATGGTTTTACTCAATTACCAGCTGAATTAAAAGATTTATCAAATCTTATCTATTTTGCATGCTATGAAAATCCAATCACATCTTTACCGAAAGATATTGGAAATTTATCTATGTTAAATGAATTGCATTTGCACAGCCCGAATTTAGACTCACTTCCTTACGAAATTGCTTTTTTAGGAAAGTTAAAAGAGTTAGAAATTCAAAATAACAAAGCCGATACATTTTATTTTCCGAATTCAATTGGTTATTTAACTAATCTGAATGGAATATTGCTTTACAACACAAAACTGGATACACTTCCGAGTTCTTTTGCGGAATTCAAAAAACTAAAAAGTTTAACAATTACCCGTTGCGGAATAAAAGATGTTCCAAAAACTGTTGCAAAGATCAGCACTTTAGAGATGTTGATTTTAGATGATAATAAACTAACAGATTTGAACAAACGGGTTTTTAAATTAAAGAATTTAAAATATTTGTCATTGCGAAACAATCAACTCACATCCATTTCAGAGAACATAAGTGTAATGCAGAATTTAGAAGTCTTAGATTTAAGAGGTAATACTTTTAAAGAATTTGATATTGCTGTTTTGAAAGCATTGCTGCCTAAATGCAGAATATTGAATTAGCAAAATGAATCCTTTTTCATATATTTTATTTTTTGTCCTTACCTCCTATTCCACTTTTGGATTTGGTCAACGGGACACAATCAACCAATTCAACTCCAAAGGAAAGAAAGACGGATACTGGAAAGCTTTTGTAGATGAAACGGGGAACCCAACCGATAGTGCTAATGCCTATTTTTATGGCTATGAACTATACGACAATGGCACTTATGTTTGGAAGTTCCACAAACATGAAATGGTAGCAGATGAAGGAGTGAAAACCTATCAAGGAAAATTACCGGAAAAAGGAAAACCGGAATTACTCAACGGAACGTTTAAAACTTATTATACTTACGGACTTCTAAGTGAAGAAGAAACATTTAAGGATGGGCACCCTTTGTATCTGAATTCTTTTTTGAGATACAAAAAAGATCCTGAGAAAATTGTTTTAAGACAAGAATTCTTTTTCGATAAGTTGTACAACAATATTCCGGGAACCTACTATTATCAAGAATACGATAATGGCGTATTAAACCGGACCTATTGGTATTACAAAGGAAAAAAAGGGTGGAAATGCTACCGGATCAAGAAAGATTAATCACTTCATCTTTTTTTTTTAGCAGGCTTCTCTTCCGGCTCTGCATATCTCAAAACACCGCCCCACAAGTTCATTTGATTCATTACCCATGCTCTTCGTTTCTGAGTGTAGGCACTTGGTTTGCCGGCATTAAATTTTCTAGGATTGGGAAGAACAGCGGCTATGGTTGCACATTCTGATTTGCTCATGTATTTTGCATCTTTTTTGAAAAATGTTTTAGAGGCCGCCTGTGCTCCGTAAACCCCATCCCCCATTTCAATTACATTAAGATATACTTCCATGATTCTTTCCTTACTCCAGAACATTTCAATTAAAAAAGTAAAGTACACTTCAAAAGCCTTCCTAAGATAACTTCTTCCTGTCCATAGAAAAACATTTTTTGCAGTCTGCTGACTTATGGTACTAGCTCCACGTGTTTTTGTATGCGTTTCATTATAATCCATCGCTTTTTCAATCGCTTCGAAATCGAAACCATTGTGCTTGATAAAATTCTGGTCTTCGGAACAAACAACAGCCAATTGAAGGCTAGGAGAAATTTCATCCAATGAAACCCAATCTTTGTTCAGCTTCATTTCTTTTCCATCCATTTTTTGTTCAACACAACGAACCAGCATTAAAGGTGTGACAGGAATTGGAACCCAACGAAATAATATTACTGAGAGAATGCTAATAATGAAAAACCACATTGTAGCTTTCCAAGTAAATCGCCAAAGTTTTTTAAGAAATTCTTTCACTTTAAAAATCGAAATCAAATTTTGGACAATCTGCAGCTCCACCAGGTGCTTCATAACCTTCGCTACTCATAACAGGCGTCATGCCCATCATAAATTCTGTTGAATTTGCGTTTGCAGAGCTAAATTTTGAGATTGTATAATCATATGCAAATCCAACAACTACATTTTTTAAAATTCTTATTTGTATCATTGCACAAATTGCATCGTGCATTCGATATGTTACACCAACTCCTACTCTCTGCCTATAATAAGTCATAAAATTAAATTGAGAAGAAGGAATTCCAATAAAATTAGACTGAACATTTATTCCTGGTACAAAAACAAAATCATATCCTGATGATTTAAATTTTTTGCTGGCAGTAAATACTGCAGTTGGTAAAAGCCTTCCGCCTGTTCCAATTTGTTTACCTCCTTGATTTAGTGTATTCTTGTATAGATTTCTTACTGATAATCCTATCGACATTTTTGTGGAATACAAATACAAACCAGGAATAAAATCGGGCAAAAGCACCTTGGGTTTTGCTTCTGACAATGCGGGATCATCGGCATTAAAAATAGTATTGGTTACTGCTACACTTTTTATTCCGGCTGCAATCCCAAAGCTCAAAAAATGTTTTGAAGATAACTTTAGATGAATAGCATAAGAACCATAAGCAGCTTTATTAGAAAAAATTCCGAATTTATCCTGTTCAACATATGCTCCTATTCCATGCCAATAATATCTATAACCTTTTTTACCAAATACTTTTGTAACACTTGCAAAGTTAGTTTCAGGAGCTAAAGCAAAACCACGCCATTGGGTTCTTCTGCCAACCATAATATATAAACCCTTTCCGCTTCCTGCAAAGGCAGGATTCAAGCCATACTCATTCATCATAAATTGAGAATACTGCGTTGACTGTTGCGAGAAACAAACAACCGTTGCGAAAAAAAATAATATGAAAATTTTTATTTTAATCATTTTAAAACTGAGACAGCACCTTTAATAATTGTTCCTTCATCCGATTTATCGTGATAAATAACATAGTAATAACTTGCATCGGGAAGAGTTATTCCAAACAAATCTTTTCCATCCCAAGACTGGTATAAACCTCTTTGTTCAAAAACAATCTGACCCAATCGATTAAATACCATAAATCTTGCATTTGGAAAATATTCAGAATTAGCAATAAACCAGGAATCATTTTTTCCATCATTGTTAGGAGTGAAAACAATTTCCGGAGCCATTTCACAAATGCGCAATTTAATATCGAAATTAACTGTAGTATCATTACCTGAGCCGTCAGTTATAATTACTGAGTAGCTACCTTCATTTAAATTAACAATTGAATTTGTAGTATCATTAGTATTCCACAAATAAGAATAAGGGGGATTTGTGGAAGTGATATTTACTTCAGCACGCCCTAAATCTCTATGGTTACAGGTTACATCTTGATAAACAACATTAAATGAAATTTGAGCACTCGCATTATAAATTGCAAATAATAAAATGAAATATGTTGCTATACTTTTCATTAATTACACAATTTCGTTACAAGTTCGTCAGCCATAATGCTGCCTTTTTCGGCTGCAGTTTTCAGCAACTCACAAGCAGGGGTTTTTTCTCCATGTTGGTACATGGTTGTAGCCAATCCAATATATGCTTCTCTGTATGTTGGATCCAATTCAATTACTTTTTTATAATCGGCAACAGCTCCAGCATAATCACCCGAAATATCTTTCCAAAAAGCACGACTATAATATGCATTTGTATACTTTGGATCGAAAGAAATTGATTTGTCTAAATCTTTAATTGCAGATTTATAGTCATCCAAATGAGCTTTAGCCAAAGCGCGGTTATAATAAGGTTTTGGCTTTGTAGGATTTAATTCAATTGCCCTTGTAAAATCTTTTATTGCTCCAATGTAGTCTTTAATCTGAGCCTTTACAATGCCTCTTCCGTTTAACGCATCAAAATAATTGGGATTTAACTTAATTGCTTTATCCAGAAGTTTAATAGCAGTTTTATTCTCCCCCATTTTATAATTTATGAAACCCTGTAGACAATAGGCACTATCATAATTTGGATTTTGAGCAATTGCATTATCTAAATCATGCAAGGCTGCAGTATAATCCTTTTGAGAATCATTTATTAATGCGCTTTTGTAATATTCTATTGCAGAATTTTGTGAAAAACAAAAAGCAGAAATAAAAATAAGTAACGATAGATTTACTGCCTTTTTCATAGAATGTTTTATTTCAACATATCACCTAATGCACTATTAAATACTTTTTTAGCCTCAGCAACTGTTCCAAAAGATTCATCATCAACAATCATTTCTTTACCTTTTACATCTCCAAGGTATTCGAATTCAGCTTTGCTTGCCATCATTAAATCAATAAATTTATCTTCATCAGATTTCTTTACAGAAACAATAACACGACTTTGAGCTTCACCAAACAAGAAAGCATCTTTTCGAACTTCTTCATCAGAGCTAATATCAAAACCTAATCCGTTAGGCATAGCACTTTCCAATAGCGTGATGAACAAACCACCATCAGCACAATCGTGAGCCGATTGGATTACTTTGTTTGTGATTAATGATTTTACAGCTTTTTGAACTTCATACTCTTCGTCCAAATTAAAGAAAGGTGCTGGAGTATTTTTCACTTTGTGATATGAGTACAAATATTCAGAAGAAGAAATGCAATTTTTAGAACTTCCGATTAAATAAATAGAATCTCCTTCGTTCTTAAAATTCAACGTCATGCGGTTTGATTTATCTTTCATCACACCTAACATTCCAATTGTTGGTGTTGGAAAAACCGGACCTTCATAAGATGATTGATTGTAAAAACTAACATTACCACCTGTTACAGGGGTTTCAAATTTAATACAGGCACTTCCCATTCCTTTAATGACATTCACAAATTGCCAATATACTTCTGGATTGTAAGGATTTCCAAAATTTAAACAATTCGTAATTGCAGATGGTTCAGCTCCACTACAAACAATATTACGAGCTGCTTCTGAAACAGCAATAGCACAACCCACTTCCGGATCGGCATTAACGTAACGTGAATTACAATCAACTTTTAAAGCAATTGCTTTATTTGTTCCTTTGATATTAACTATAGCAGCATCCGATGGAGCATTGGTACTCATGTTTGCTGTTCCTACCATAGAATCATATTGATTGTAAACCCATTGTTTAGACGCAATATTCGGATGAGCAATTAAAAATTTAGAAACTGCTTTTAAATCTTTTGGAATTTCAACTGAATCAATATTGAATTTTTTTGACTCTTTAAAATATGCAGGTTCTTTATATTCACGGTGATAAACGGGTGCTCCGCCACCTAATACTAAATCGTGAGCAGGAACATCGGCTACTAATTCATCTCCCACAAAAAATTTAATGCGTTTTGTATCAGTGACCTGTCCAATCATTGCACAGTTCAAATCCCATTTATCAAAAACTTTTTGAACTTCTTTTTCTCTGCCTTTTTTCACAACGATTAACATTCGTTCTTGTGATTCGGAAAGTAAAATTTCAAAAGGCTGCATATTTGCCTGACGGGTAGGAACTCTGTCTAACCAAATTTCCATTCCGTGTTCACCTTTTGCGCTCATTTCAGATGTAGAACAAGTTATTCCTGCAGCACCCATATCTTGCATCCCAATTACTGCTCCGGTTTTAATTACTTCCAACGTAGCTTCTAATAATAATTTTTCTTGGAAAGGATCACCCACCTGAACAGCAGGTAAATCTTTAGCTGAATCTTCTGTAATATCTGCGGAAGCAAATGTTGCTCCGTGAATCCCATCTTTTCCTGTTGCTGAACCAACTATAAATACCGGATTTCCTACTCCATAAGAAGTTGCAGAAACAGTTTCTCCAGATTTTACAATTCCAGCGCTAAATGCATTGACTAAAGGATTTACATTGTAACAATCATCAAAAAACACTTCGCCACCCACACATGGAATTCCGAAAGCATTACCATAATCACCAATACCTTTTACAACTCCTTTTACCAACCATTTTGTTTTTTCCAACTTAATATCGCCAAAACGCAAAGAGTTCATTTGAGCAATTGGACGAGCGCCCATTGTAAAAATATCACGGTTAATTCCACCCACCCCAGTTGCTGCACCTTGATAAGGCTCCAGAGCACTCGGGTGATTATGAGATTCTATTTTAAATGCACAGCCCAATCCATCACCAATATCCACCAAACCTGCATTTTCTGCACCTGCTTCTGCTAAAATATAAGGTCCTTTTTTAGGAAGTTTTTTTAACCAAACTATCGAATTTTTATAGGAACAGTGCTCGCTCCACATCACCGAAAAGATACTCAACTCAGTAAAATTGGGTGTTCTCCCAAGTATACCTTTAATCTTTTCAAATTCCTCTTCTAATAAGCCTAATTTCTTAGCTGTTTCTACCGTAGTTAATTGTTCTGTTGTAGTCGACATAAATTTTTTTTAATTGGGTTAAAACAAGCTAATTTAGAAAACCTTCATTAACCTGATTTCCTTAATAAATTCATTCATTTTAAGGAGTTCAAATTTACTCAAAACCACCCTATTAGTCAGAATAATTTATTTAGAGTTTTCAACAGCTTTTGAATTGCTATATTTGGGGAGAAATTGAACAAAATAGCATCTTGGAAATCTTATTAACCTTAACATATACAGCACTTTTCATCTTTATTATCCAGAAGATGAAGTTCTTTGAAGTGGACGGAATCTCTAAAAAGAGCATCTCTATTCTATTCATTTTAAAGCTTGTTTTTGGATTTGCTCTCTGGGCTGTTTATACCTTTTATTATACCGACAGAGCTACTGCTGATATTTATAAATATTTTGATGACAGCAAAGTTATTTACAATACCCTTAAAACAAACCCAATAGATTATTTCAAATTACTATTCGGAATCGGAAATAACACTCCCGAATTTGAACACTATTATTCAGAAATGAATTATTGGGCAAGAAAAGTGGATAGTAGTATTTATAATGACAGTCATACTATTATAAGATTCAATGCTTTGGTAAGACTATTCTCTTTGGGATATTACAATGTTCACACAGTTGTAATTTGTTTTCTTTCATTGATCGGCTTAACTGCTATTTACAAAACGTTTGTTACACATCTTCAAGATAAAAAACGCGAATTACTTTTTGCAGTTTTTCTTTTACCATCCGTTTTATTTTGGGGTTCCGGTGTTTTAAAAGAAGGATTAATATTTTTTGCATTGGGATTATTAATCTACTATTCAAATAAATTATTCAGCATTAAAGCTATTGTCATTTGTCTGGCAACAGCATTATTATTAGCCTTTTCAAAGTTTTATGTATGGCTGGCGATTTTTCCAAGTATAGCTTTATTAGTATGGACAAACAAAACAAGTCCACAAAAAGTTGCACCTAAATTTTTATTGATTGTATTATTTATCGGAGCGATTGGATTAAATATTGATTCATTTACAAACATTCAAAATCCACTTGTTACTTTATCACAAAAACAGTATGAATTTAATTTGTTAGCTAGCGGACAACTTACTGATGCGAATCACAATCCTATCCCAGTAGCTAATAGCATAATCGAGATAAATAAACTGGAGCCGACATTTTATTCATTCATAAAAAATAGTCCGCAAGCATTGATTAATACATTTCTTCGTCCATATGTTTGGGAATTAAAATCGCCTTTAATGTTATTATCTGGGCTGGAGACATTATTGATAATTGTTGTTTTACTTTTTAGTTTATTCTTCATCAAACCACTTAAACAAATAAAATGGGAATACGTTTTATTTTGTATTTCCTTTGTTTTTATTCAATTTTTAATCATAGGCGAAACCACCCCCATTCTGGGTGCTATAGCCCGCTACAAAACAATTGCGTTACCGTTCTTAATGATTGCTTTGTTATTTATCATTGATAAAGAAAAGCTACTTAAAAGAATCCCATTTCTAAAAAAAATACTGAATTAATAAATTAGTTTAAATTTGTTCAATAACCCTAAAAAAACATCTATGAGTTTCAATAGTTTATTCCGAAAAAAATCAGCAAGTGTAGTTTTAAAAGAAGGAGGCGATGGAGAACATTCCGGTTTAAATAAAGTTTTAAATGTTCGGGATTTAACATTTTTCGGAATTGCAGCAATCATTGGCGGTGGGACTTTTAGTGCAATCGGTAATGCTTGTTTTTCGGGCGGACCTGGAGTAATTTTACTTTATGTAATCTGTGCAGTTGCATGTGGATTCACTGCAATGTGTTATGCCGAATTTGCAGCACGCGTTCCTGTTTCGGGTAGTGCTTACACTTATGCTTATGTTTCTTTCGGAGAATTATTTGCCTGGATTATTGGCTGGGCATTATTGATGGAATACTCTATAGGAAATATTTACATCGCATTTTCCTGGAGTGGATATTTTACAAATTTGCTTGAAACATTTCACATTCATTTACCTGAATGGTTAACGATAAACTACACAGCTGCACACAGAGCAGTCATGGAGCTCACTAGTTTCAGTTCTGATTATGCTACTTATCTTGCCGGACAAGTGAGTACACTCAAAGATGACAGCATATTTCTTAACTGGATGAATTCAGATGCAATTCAAACTTCCCTAAAGGAAGGAAAAACCATGCTGGAATTATACAATGCTGAAACAGCAAGCAGAACTGCTTCGGAAGGATATATCGCATTTTCTAACTCACCTGTTCTTGGTGGACTTCACATCGTATTTGATATGCCCGGTGTTATAATAAATATTCTAATTACCTGGTTAGTTTTTATTGGAACAAGAGAATCACGCAACTTCAGCAATTTAATGGTGATGATAAAACTGGCAGTTGTAGTTTTGGTAATTCTTGTTGGTTTCTTCTACATCGATATTGATAACTGGACACCATTTATGCCAAACGGATTTGGGGGAGTAATGGCCGGAGTATCTGCTGTATTTTTTGCCTACATTGGTTTTGATGCTGTTTCTACTTTAGCAGAAGAAGCCAAAAATCCCCAAAGAGATTTACCACGCGGGATGATTTATTCGCTAGTAATTTGTACAATAGTATACATTATCCTTGCACTCGTTTTAACTGGAATGGTTTCATACACCTTATTAGGTGTTAGTGATCCACTTGCAGAAATATTTGCATTGAATGGCGTTAAATGGATGTTGTTCATAGTTTCTATTGCTGCTGTTGTTGCAATGACAAGCGTAATGCTTGTATTTCAAATGGGACAACCAAGAATCTGGATGACGATGAGTAGAGATGGATTATTACCTAAACGTTTTTCTAACATTCATCCCAAATATAAAACTCCCGGTTTTGCAACTATCATTACAGGATTAGTAGTTGGGTTGCCAATGTTTTTTACTGATGAAAATTTTATTTTAGATTTTACAAGTATCGGGACATTGTTTGCCTTTGTGCTTGTTTGCGGAGGAGTGTTAATGCTACCTTCACAAAGTGCTGAAGAAAAAGCAACTAGCGAACCTACAAAAGGAAAATTCAGATTGCCTTACATCAATGCAAAATTTAGCTTTCCTGTAATCATCGTTGCTACTTTTTCGTTTTTGATTTATCAATATCCGGAATTTTTTAAAGAAGCATTTAATTTTTCAGGAGAGGATGTAGGATTAAAATTACCGATGATTGGATTTTTTATTGTTTGTATAGTAATGACCGTTTTATCATTCTTGAAAAATCTTTCCCTAATTCCTGTTTTGGGATTGGTTTCTTGTTGTTATTTATTAACCGGAATGGCTGCATCTAACTGGATTTGGTTTTCCATTTGGTTGGCTGTTGGTTTGATTGTTTATTTCTTGTATAGTAGGAAACATAGTAAACTAGCATAGTTTGATGAAATTTTTTGTAGACCAAGACATAACAAAAGCATCTACTATCGATTCGGAGTTTTATACTTCTGAAGAATATTTTCATTTATCTAAAGAAAAAATATTTGCAAAAACATGGCAATTTATTGGCGATACCGATGAAATAAAATTGTCGAATCAATTAGTTCCACACACCATTCTTCCCGGATTTATGGATGAACCAATTCTGTTGGTTCGTGATAAAAATGATTCTTTAAATTGTATTTCGAATGTTTGTACTCACCGTGGAAATATTTTAGTAGAACACTCTTGTATAGATAGTCAAATTCGTTGCAAATACCATGGTCGCAGATTCGAATTGAGTGGCAAATTCAAACAAATGCCGGAGTTTGAAAATGTACAATGTTTTCCTTCTGAAAAAGATGACTTACCAAAAGTTCCATTCGGAAATTGGAATAAATTTCTTTTTGGTTCAGTAAATCCTTGCATGCAACTGGATGAAGCAATTAAGGAAATGAAAGAACGCCTTTCCTTTCTTCCTCTTTCTGAATACAAACTCGAACCTTCATTGTCACGCGACTATTTAGTAAAAGCACACTGGGCTTTGTACTGCGAAAATTATCTGGAAGGGTTCCACATTCCTTTTGTACACAATTCCCTCAATGCGGCAATTGATTATGGTGCATATACAACTGAGCTATATCCAAACTCTGTTTTACAAGTTGGAATCACAAAAGGTGGTGATGATATTTTTGATCTTCCAAAAGATTCACCTGATTACGGAAAAAATGTGGGTGCATATTATTACTGGATTTTTCCAAACATGATGTTTAATTTTTATCCTTGGGGCTTGTCGCTCAATATTATCAAACCAATGGGGACTGCACTTACAAAAGTTTCCTTCATCACATATGTTTACGATTCCACAAAACTGGAACGCGGTGCCGGAGCAATGCTAGACAAAGTTGAACGTGAAGATGAAGCTGTAGTAGAAAATGTTCAAAAAGGAGTACGTTCCCGATTTTATTCCAGTGGAAGATATTCTCCTGCAAGGGAAACGGGAACTCATCATTTTCACCGACTTATCTGTGAGTTTATGAATAAATAAAGGCTTTCGGCCAACTTTTTTCTCACTTCATTATTGGCATTCTAAATTGTATATTTGTAAGGCAAATTTAATTTTTGACTTATGAATAAGATTGCATTTATTACAGGCGCTACTGCAGGGATAGGAAAAGCCAGCGCTGAACTATTCGCAAAGAATGGTTACAATATTATTATTACTGGAAGAAGAAAAGAACGCTTGGATGAATTTTCTCTGCATCTTAAATCAACATATAAAATTGATGTGCTCGCATTAAATTTTGATGTGCGTAATTTTAATGAGGTTGAAAAAATTGTATCCTCCATTCCTGATAATTGGAAAAACATAAATGTTTTATTGAACAACGCAGGATTAGCTGCAGGATTAAGTACCATCCAAGAAGGAAATATCAATGATTGGGAAAGAATGATTGATACCAATATAAAAGGATTAATATACATGACCCGCAACATTGCTCCTATCATGGTAAAAAATGGATACGGACATATTATCAATATTGGTTCAATTGCTGGAAAGGAAGTATATGCAAACGGAAATGTTTATTGCGCAACAAAACATGCAGTAGATGCATTGAATAAAGGAATGCGAATTGATTTACTTCCTCACAACATTAAGGTTACAGCAATAAATCCGGGAATGGTAGAAACAGAATTTTCCATTGTTCGTTTTAACGGAGATGAAGAACGGGCAAAAAGTGTTTACAAAGGCTTACAACCTTTATTACCCGAAGATATTGCCGAAACAGTGTATTGGGTAGCAACACGGCCGGCACATGTTAACATTAATGATATAGTTATCATGCCGACTGTTCAGGCAAATTCAACAACAACACTTCGCAAATAGATTTGAGATATTAGATGTTAGATTTTAGACATAGTATAAATACGACAAAAACCATTTTCAGATATTTTATTCTGTTTGTCGTTAGCGTGTTTTTTTTATTCTCCTGCTCTTCTAAACAGCAAGTTGATTTAATCGTTCACAATGCATTAGTTTATACAGTTGACTCTACTTTTTCTAATGCAGAAAGTTTTGCAATTAAAGATGGGAAATTTGTTGCTGTTGGAAAAAATGAAGACATTCTAAATAAATACGATGCAAACGAAATAATTGATGCTGAAGGGAAAGCTGTTTATCCCGGCTTCATCGATTCCCATTGTCATTTCTATGGTTATGGAGAAGGCTTGCAGGAATTAGATCTTGTAGGAACAAAATCATTTGAAGAAGTGATTGAAAAAGTTGTTGAGTATTCCAAGACAAATAAATCGGACTGGATTGTTGGGCGTGGCTGGGATCAAAACGATTGGGATGTAAAAGAATATCCAACACGATATGAATTGGAAAAATTATTTCCTAACACTCCTGTTTTTTTAGAACGCGTTGACGGACATGCAGCCATTGCAAACGGAACAGCATTAAAGAAAGCGAACATTGGAATTGACACAAAAATTTCCGGTGGAGTAATTGAAGTTGGTCTTATAACAAAAGAAGAAGGAGAAAAATACGATTGGTTGAAATTTGAATACGGAGGAGAAACAAAACCGATTCAATATCCTCTTTCAATTCCAAGCGGAATATTGGTCGACAATGCAGTTGATCTTATCAAAACAAAAATTCCAAAACCATCTAAAGAATCAATCAAACAATCATTACTTGCTGCACAAAAAGATTGCTTTGCTGTAGGATTAACAACAGTTGATGATGCAGGGTTGGAAAAAATAATTGTAGACAACATTGATGAGCTACAAAAAAGTGGAGAGTTAAAAATGCGCATCTATGCTATGTTAACAGACAACAAAGAAAACAAAGACCATTATTTAAAAACTGGCCCTTACAAAACTGATAGATTAAATGTACGTTCCTTTAAATTTTATGCAGATGGTGCCTTAGGTTCGCGAGGTGCTTGTTTGTTGCAACCATACTCAGACAAACCTGAAGGGCAAGGATTTTTGTTGAGTAAACCTGAACATTTTGATAGTGCTGCAGTCATGATGAGAGAATACGGATTTCAAATGAACACACACTGTATAGGAGATTCTGCAGTAACATTAATACTCAGCCAACCACTACTATGGGTGCTTTTGCAGAAAAGTCCTGAAGCCAGTTTTGCAAAAGCTAGATCAATGCGATGGAGAATTGAACACTTTCAGGTTAGTACAAAAAATGATATTTTTAATCTTAAATCATCCGGCATCATTCCATCTATCCAACCAACACACGCTACTTCTGACATGTATTGGGCAAAAGACCGTTTAGGATCAGAACGTGTGAAATATGCATATGCTTACAATGATTTATTAAACAGAGCTGGAATGGTTGCCATCGGAACGGATTTTCCTGTTGAAAATATTAATCCGATGTATTCGTTTTATGCAGCAGTTTCCCGCAAAGATTTGAAAGGTTTCCCTGAAGGTGGTTTTCAAATGGAAAATGCTTTGTCGAGAGAAAATACTTTGCGTGGAATGACAATTTGGGGAGCTTATGCCAATTTTGAAGAAAAAGAAAAAGGAAGTATTGAAGTTGGAAAGTTTGCAGATTTTGTAATTATGGAAAAGGATATTATGAAATGTAATATTGATGAAGTTCCGAAAACGAAAGTAGTGTACACTTTTGTAAATGGCGAGAAGGTTTATTCTAATAAAAATTGAAACTTAAAATAATATATTCCCTTTTAATCATCTTTGCGGTTGTCTTAAACCTCAACGCACAAGATGGTATGCCCTACCGCAAAGGCAAAGTAAAACATCGCGTAAGTGTTGGTGCCGTTAAATCTTATTACATCAATCATCCACAACATACTAGAAACACAAAAGCCAAATTTGGCTTTAGTGCTTCTTACAAAAGTGAAATTTTATTAGGGAGGAAAACTAACATTTTAATTGGTTTAGATTACTTCAACCATTCTGTAATTTTTAATGGATATTACAAAGCACCAACATACACTTACTTGTATGATGAAACATTTGCTTACACACATGAAATAAGATTACAGGAAATACAAATACCTTTTGGATTAAAAATTACGTTCAATTCAGAAAAAGAACATTTTTATTCACCTTATTTTATTGGAGGAGTTGGAGCAAGATACATTGTTGCAGCATATACCGTTATTTCCAATGATTCAACAGGCTTAACCGTATATGATGCAAAAGACAAAATAGATTTCGAAAATCAACGCGTAAGAAA